>Ga0265297_10012129_pt1 | contig 10406 bp, 5 predicted proteins | sample Munlanlwell13791_FD_192502 | JGI IMG/M metagenome (GOLD analysis project Ga0265297, IMG submission 192502) | Leachate microbial communities from a municipal landfill in Southern Ontario, Canada - Leachate well 137-91 | ecosystem: Engineered > Solid waste > Landfill > Unclassified | place...
ATGGAAATCAAGAACGGTCAGCAAAATTGATGTTTATCGTCGTTCCAGCCGACGGGTTCACCTGCGATAAATATAAAGGTTAGAATCAGGAGGTTTCTATGAAAAAAATTATTCCATTCATTTTAGCTTTGGTTATGGTTCTCGGTTTATGGGGTTGCAAAGCAGAGACGACTATCCCTGTTGCGACCACAACCACCACTTCCTCGATTGAGGTCACAACGACAACCACTGCCCTCTCTACTTCCGATCCCAACCAGGAGCTGATCGACACTGTTTATGATTGGCTTTCGCTTGGTGATATTTCAGCTCTACTCAGCACGTCGCCGAGACTGATCCTCCCGACTTCAAGAACGGGGGTTGTCATTTCTTGGGATATCAATCCGGATGGATATATCGCTTCCAATGGTGTGATCACACAGCCGGATCATCTGAGTGGTAACAAAGAAGTCACCCTGACTGCCACATTGACAATTGGCGAGTTGGTGAGGACAAAAGTATTCACCGCGACAGTGCTCGCACTACCCTCTCCTGAAAACAATCCGCCAATCATCAATGAAACCTTTGTAAATTATGAAGAGGGAAATATCGCTCCCCAGATGATTTCAGGCGGGACTTGGGCTCCCGTCAGTGGTAAAACCAGTAGCACATCGCTATTTTCGGTTGTTTCCACCGTTGGTGCGAATCCGGTTCCAGGAGCTATCAATGCTCTTGAAATAAGATCTCAACTCGAGAATCAGATCGTCGCACCGCTTTTCCATTCTTTTGAGATTCTCGTGATCGAAGCGGATGTCTATCAGAGTGCGAACGGTTCGCCAATCTATCTTCAGACATCCCAAAGCTCACCGGCAATCGGATTTGGTTTGTCCGGAGCCGGTTCGACAGCCTCGATCTACTACCGAACGGATAATGGTTCTGAAATCAAGACACAAATCCAACTCAACACTTGGGTTACGATCCGATTGGAAGTCGACCTTGTGAACAAGACCATTGAATTTTTCTATTATGATCTAGAGGGGCATCTCATACCCTGCACTCCTTTTCCCGTCCATTATACTTATGGGGAAGGCGGGTTCCAAAGTTTATTCATCCGAAGCGGTAGTTCCAATACGATTGCCCAACAGGGTCCCGCCTATATCACCAATATCGTCGCAAATCGGATTGAGTCTTTACCAAAACCGATTGACCCGATCAAACTGGGAGCCATTTCCGGCATTAGTGCGATTGAAGTCATCGAAAATGGAGGGTCCTACTCTCCGGCAGAACCGGTTGTGAAAGGTTATTACGGTGCTCAGAATGTCTTGGTTAAGGATACCGACTACACGCTCACGATCACCAATCCAGTCGATGTTGATGTAAATGGCAACTACATAGTCACCTTTCAGTTTACAAACATCCATAATCCATCAGATGTCTTGACCATCAACCAATCCGTTGTTATCTACGCTCCTGGAGATCCCAACGTGATCATGGGTGTTTCATCAACGATTGCACACGCGCTATCCCATGAGACCGATATCACAGTTACTGCTCAGCGAGCAGAAGGAATTCTCCACTATGTTGTGAGCGATACGCCGCTCACAAAAGAACAAGTGGTAGCATCTATTGAGAAAGAATCAATAGTAATCGATTCATTGGAGACCTTGATCGAAGGCGTGGTCGTCAATGAGGATGAGAAGGTCTATTTGGTTATCGAACTGAATGGGCTCAGTAATCTAATTGAGCATGAGGTAACAATCCAAACACTCGTCGTTCTCACAACGCCTCAGGAATTCTATGATACGCTGTCAGTGACCGTGGATACCGGGTACTATTATGTTCTTGGGAACGACCTTGATTTCACCGGATTTGTTTGGAATGCGCCAGCAGCAAACAGTTTCTCTGATACTCTGGATGGCCAAGCATATAAAATATACAATCTTGATATCAATCGCGTTGGAAGCTACGGAGGGCTTTTTTCAGTTCTAAAGAAAAATGCCCTCATCAAGAATATCGTTTTTGAAAATGTCTCATTAGTTTCCGATAGCCGCGGGTCGGCAATCATTTCTGGTGAATCCGGGGCAAGTGGTGAAGGAAGTGGCTCAGTATTAGTCGAAAACCTCGTGTTCATAAACTCTAGTGTTGTGGTATCCATTGCAAATCCGGAAATTAAAGACGCTTATGGAGCTCTCATTGTTGGAAGAATCCGATATGGAAACATTACGATAAGAAACATTGCCGTCATTGACTCACAAGTTGATTCGGAACAAAATTATGGTGGTGGTCTCGTTGCGGGAAGCGAGGACAACATTCCTGTAACAATCTCTGATATCTACATGGAAAACTTCCTTGTCAAGGAATCATCGGCAGTCACTGCCGAAGGCAAGATTGTCGGTGGAGTTATTGGCAGACCGCGAGGACCGATCACCATTGAAAGAGTGTATGGATTCAACGTCAATGTCTTAGGCAAAAATAACGTCGGTGCCATTACTGGAAAGATCGAAAGTGAGTGTGTTTACAACATTTCCGATGTTTACATCAACGGCTCATTGTCCTTTGTCGATCCTGCAAAAGCAGAAATCATTGCAGGAGCTGTATCGGGCATCGTTAATACAAACACGAATGTCTATGCAAGCGGATATGAAACGGAGATGAGCGGCCATCTTGGCGTATTGGAGGAAAATCTCGTCACTCATACCTTAACCCAAGAAGAATCTTGGTGGACGACGAACATCCCAGCGATTCTTGAAAATGATCTTTGGTACTTTGTTTCCGATCGCCCAATGCTTAAGATTGTGCCTGTTTCCGAGTAAGAATAGATCTTTTACAAATAGATACCTGCGGCTTTCACTACTTTGGGAGCCGCTATTTGTTTTCGCTATTAACCTATTGAACGATGGACAAGCAATGATTACTGCGGAGACACAATTAATATGGACTTTTGTGGATTGATTTACCAGAAAATTTAGGTCAAAATAATACTGCTCAAATAGAGCAACGAAGAACTACAAATATACAAATGACGAGAATACAGAAGCAATATTCAGAAGTTTAGACTAGAATCCACATTCCATTACGAGTGTTTGGAGAATATCCGTCCAGATCATCCTTTTTTATAGATAATGAACCACCGAAATAAACAACACAACGGAAAGCGAGGAGTACTCTCGAAAATTGAGAACATCCATTTTCTATATTGTCTGGTTGCTTTTTTATGGATTATCGGTTATGATATTCTTTAGACTGGGTGATTCATATGGAAAAATCCAAAACGTGCAAACCTCAAATATCAATATGGGAGAAAACGAAGGAGATTTATCAACAACTTCGTTTTTTGCCGAGAAAGACGAACCACTCCAAATATTTAATAGGTTTATCAGCGATAATCGGACTTGTCACAATCGCGGTAATACTCTACTTTATTTTTTTCCCTTCTCGAGGGTCTTTTCATGCGGATTCCACCGATACCATTCTTTGGGCTCAAGCATCATATGATGCCAAATGGATCTATAATATTGACTTTAATTATGCGGCCTTTATGCCTTTTGGTGGACATCTGCTCATGCTGGTATTTATGCCTTTCCTAGGGGTCTCGATGATGACACATATGCTCGGGATGGCCTTGTTCTATCTCTTGATGGTCGGTGCGCTTGTCTTCTTTTGCCGAACGTTCAAGTTCAGCTGGATTCAAGTGGCACTCACCACATTTATATTTGTGTTTGGTGTGGCGGGCAGCGAAAAAATTCGGGAAATATTTTATGGACATATCATTTACTATAGTTTGGGTGTCTTGTTTTTCTTGGTGGGATTTGCTCTGACGTTTCGGCTTCAAGAACGTTTCCAGAGCCAGAACCGGAAACGCTGGCTTCCCTTGGCGATACTGACTGGGCTGTTCTATTTACTGACATCATTGAATGGGCTACAAAGCTTTTCGCTCTTCACTGTTCCTGTCGTGGGCGGGTATGTTCTAGAAACTTGGTTTGATGGAAAGAAACGATTAAATGATTCCGGTGTGAAGCCGTTTTGGCAAACGTTAGCGATTGTTGGTTCTGGTGTTGTCATCGGCACGCTCTTTCTCTTTATCTTGAGAAGCCAGGTGAGTCAAGGATATGCGGATGCTTATTCTGTTTATTCTAATTCGGGAGATTGGATCAAAAATCTGAACAAGTTCATTGAACATTGGTTTACCTTGATCGGGGTCGATAGCGTTTATGGGGAATCTCTCGGTTCGTTCAAATCCATATTGAACATGATTCGAATTGTCTTTGGATCCTTGTTGCTCTTCTTCCCTTTACTGATGATATTCAAATATCCCAAAATCAACGATTCGAAACTGCGGGTTTTACTGATTGCCTACTGGATCATGACAATCATATTGATGATCGGCTATGTCTTTGGGCTCTTATCCAGCGCTTCCTGGCGGCTGTCGCCGATGGTGGCAATGGCAATTTTGCTGGTAGTTGGTTATTTAAAACAGTTATTTGATCAATTAGAAACAAAACGATTGGCGATTTTATTCTTAGCCCCACTGATTCTTGTCGCTCTGATTCACTCAATCACGATTATGCGGATGCCCAAAGATTACAACCTGGAACTAGGAAAATATGATAATTACTTGATTGCCCGCGAATTGGAAACATTGGGTTTGGATTATGGCTATGCCAATTTCTGGCGGGCGAATTCCGTGACAGTGATCACTGATTCTCGCGTCCGGGTTCGACCGATAACTGATAACTTGGATATCTATCATTATCAGTCGCAAAACTCCTGGTATCAAGAACAAGAAGGAGTTGAGCAGTATTTCCTTTTGTTGACGACGAGTGAATACAACCGCGCACAACAAAAAACTTGGTATCAATTTTCGCATGTTGAACATCAATTTTCCGGCACGCAAAATTACTATGTATTGATCTTTGACGAGAATATCTTTTGAGGATGGAACTATGAGACTGGATAAACAATTACTAAAAGAAATCGGCCGATATTTGATTATCGGCGGATTGGCCACCTTGTTTGATTATGGGGCCTTTGCCTTGTTCCGCTATGTAATTTTTCCAAAAACGGAATTTTACTTATATGTCGCTACGGCGATTGGATTTATTGTCGGGCTCACATTCAATTACATATTTTCAATTTTGTTTGTCTTTAAGAACGTGGCCGATCCCAACAGAGGGAAAAAAGTGTCTTCTTTTCTCTTGTTTGCACTCATCGGTCTGATTGGCATGGGACTGACTGAATTGGGTATGTGGTTTTCTGTCATTACAAGGTTTTATATTGGTGAGGAGATCTACCAGATTCCCGAAATGGTAATGAAAGTCATTATGACAGGGATCGTCTTGGTATGGAATTATGTCGCCCGTAAATTAATGATTTTCAAAGCACCCAAAAATACAACTGAGGAGCATCACGGATGAAAACATGTATCATCATTGGGGCCGGTCCTGCAGGATTGACCGCAGCTTATCAATTGCTGAAAGAAACCGAAATCTTACCCATCATCTATGAAAAAGCCGCTATCGTCGGAGGCATTTCTCAGACAGCGGAATACAAAGGCAACCGAATTGATCTGGGGGGGCATCGGTTCTTTACGAAAAACCGAGAGATCATGGCGCTTTGGCAAGAACTAATGGCTTTACAGGGGAAACCCGGTAAAGATGATTTGTTACTCGGTGAAATTCGCGATTATCCGGGCGTAGCAGATCCGGAAACGGAAGAAGAAGTGTTTTTGGTTCGTCGAAGGGTGTCGCGAATTTTTTATTTATCCAAATTTTTTGACTACCCAATCTCCATGAAGTTTCAAACTTTTGCCAACATGGGATTTTGGCGCACACTTAAAGCAGGAATGGGCTACCTCGTTTCAACGGTTTTCAAACGTAAAGAAACCAACCTGGAAGATTTCTACATCAACCGCTTTGGAAAACCGCTATATGAAATGTTTTTTGAAGATTACACTGAAAAATTATGGGGAAAGCACCCCAAACACATCGCAGCTGACTGGGGCGCCCAGCGAGTCAAAGGCTTGTCTCTCTTTAAAGCAATCTGGAATGCAATCAAGAAGCCCTTCACTCGGAAAAACAAGCAAGTAGAAACCTCGTTGATCGAGGAGTTTTACTATCCCAAAAAAGGGCCAGGCCAGTTATACGAAAAAATGGCGTCCATGATTCTCGCTCAAGGCGGAGAAATCCATCTGGAAACCGAAGTGATCGGGTTAAAACAAAAAGATGGAATCGTTCAATCGGTGATTGTTGCTAATCAAGGAAAAATCAACGAAGTAACAGCGGATTATGTTCTATCATCGATGCCGATTAAGGATTTGATCGGCAAGATGAATGATGTTCCGAAGCCGATTTATGATATTGCGACAACGCTTCCCTATCGGGATTTCATTACCGTAGGTCTCTTAGTGAAGGATATTAAAGTCAAAAACAAGACCAAAATGAAGACTTACCGCAATTTGTTGCCGGATTGTTGGATCTATATCCAAGAACGCAACGTCCGGGTTGGACGGCTACAAGTCTTCAATAACTGGTCTCCTTATATGGTCAAGGACTATGAAAACACGGTCTGGATCGGGTTGGAATACTTTTGTTCGGAAGGCGACGAATTTTGGAAAATGGACGATTCGGATTTCATTCAATTTGCGATTAGTGAAATGGTCAAAATTGGAATCGTTGACGAAAGTGATGTGTTGGATGCTTTCAGGATCAAGATGCAAAAGGCGTATCCCGCTTACTTTGATTCTTACAGCCATTTTGGCGAAGTCAAAGATTATTTGAAGCATTTCAACAATTTGTTCTGCATTGGTCGCAACGGACAACATCGTTATAACAATATGGACCATTCCATGTTGACTGCGTTTGAAGCCGTAGAAGCAATATTAGATCCCAATCGTGACAAAGATCTGTTATGGAATGTGAATGCCGAAAAAGAATATCACGAAGAAAAAAAATAACAGAACACTGACAATGAACTCCGATCACTTTCGTGACGGAGTTTTTCATTTTTTGAGATGAAAACATCCACAAGTATTTCTGTCTTCAACGAAAATGCAACATATCATGTTGCTCATTCGCCTTTTCTGGTATAATATGAGTGCCTTACAGTACGCTATTTGGGCCTTTTACTTCATTTGTTGATTCTATTCATTGTTTAATAAATGTTTTCTGCTTGATTTATATCATTAAAAATTTATTTTCATTTTGATTGGAGCTGCTTATGTCCATTAAAAGCGTGAAACTTCCTATTTTCGTTTCTTTAACAAAACCAGATAGTTATGATCGAATTTTTTTACCGTTTTTTCGCAATGCTCAAATATATGAACAACGGACATTTTCTCTCGATTATCGGTGGATTATCGACTCGAAAGATACGTTAGTTCAATTTTTGAACTCGGGCGGGAAAATCCGATTACTCGTAGATTTGGAATTATCAGAAACTGACTATGCGCTGGTAACGGAAAACGACGAGTTAGCAATCGAAACGATTTTACGAAAAGAGATCTTCGAACCCTTTAAACGGAATGTCCCTTACCATGAACAATGGGCAATTCGGTATCTCTATCATCTGCTCGATCAAGATATCATCGATCTAAGAATTGAAATGCATCCCAAAGGTTCATTTACGCATGACCCCGTGATATTCCTAACGGAAAACAAGGACACAATCCTCTTTCATGGCGGATTTTTTGAATCATCACGTCTTAATTATCTCGATGTGTTTGTTTCTTGGGATCAACGTGATCTTCTTCGAATCAATGCTTATCGTCAAATATTTGAAAACGAATGGAAGAACAAGGATCCACGCTCGCGGACCATCACGCTCCCTAAAAGCCTTAAGGCAGAGATCAAAAGCGAAAAAGAGGCTTATAATCCGTATTTCTACTTGTTAGAAAATAAGCAAAAATATCGGATGAAGCCGGCACAACAAGATGCTATTGACCATTTGGCAGCCAATGGCTGGAAGGGGCTATTCTGTTTGCCGATCGAAGCCAATCAGATGAGCCTTTCCATGTTCATGTGTGACCAGTTTATTTTAACCGAGCCTCGAACGGTGACATTGATCGTTGTGCCTAATTATCACGCATTAAGAGAATGGGAAGGATTTATTCAAAGCAAGTATCCTGATAAACCTCTTTACTCCTTTCAGACGGCAGAAGAAGCCCGAAATTCCAATTTATCTGATAAGATCCGCGTTAAGTTGAAAGAAGACTTCATCGTTACGATTACAACGTACCAAGTGTTTGCGGATGCCAACTTTCAGACGTTGCTGCGTCGAAGTAAAAACACGTTCTTCTATATTTTTGACGAGTGCTTCTTATTTGGATCCCAAGCAATCCTTAAGCCCATTAAATTGGCAGATAACAGTGCTCGAATCGGCTTCACATCGACGCCAATCTCTTGGCTTCCCATAGCTAAAAAAGAAATATTCATGAGTACGTTTGGCCCCCAAATTTGGGAAATACCTTTAACGGATGTTTTAGGCCAGACCCTCGATAATTATCATTATCAAGTGCATTTATCGGAGTTGATCATCTCCGAATATTCGCAATACAAACAGTTGACACAGCTGATTCAAACAACAAAATCGGAAGGCTATCTTCCTGAAAAAGCTCTTGAATATTTTAATGATCGTGAAAAATTTTGGGAAGCTTCTCATAATAAAGTCGAAGATTTCATCCATTATTTTTCACTCCATACGCAAAAGCGATCACTCATCTATGTTGCAGAAGAACAACTGGAACTCATGCTTCAACGATTTCAATTTGAATTTTCATTAAAGGTTGAAGTATTAAAACCGAGGATGTCAATGACTCACCGGTTACGGATTATTAAAAGTTTTCTTTCCGATCAAATCGATGTCATTATCACGACTCAATCCTTCAACGAGGGAATCGACTCTTTAAAGCCAAAAGCAATATACCTTCTTTCAAATCCCAGTTCACCGCGAATTTTCTTCCAGCGTCGGAATTTGCTATTGACAAGCAACATCGATAAGAAGAAAGCAATCATTCATGATTTTGTGACGATCGCTCCGCGAGAGGGACTTCATGACGCCAAGCAAAAAGATATCGTGACAAGAGAACTCCCTAGAGTCCTCGAACTCTCGCGATTGGCTGCCAAGTCCGAGATCAGTGAGTTGCTCGCATACTTGGAATCTCTGGGACTTCGTGACAAGTTTGATTCGTTCGATCCCATCGAGTTGAATCAAGAAATATATGTGATGGATGAACCTCTCCTCGAATAAAGAAAAAAACATTTAGCTGTTTCGCTATGGAAGCGTTTACTTTGTGTGCCCTTTAATTATGGAAAGATAATCCTGTGTTTTTTCACTTCCATATCGATAAAAAAACTTTTAAAGTGTCTTTGGATATGGTAAAATGGACCATGGCGCAAGGAGGAGATTTCATGGCAAAATTAAAAGGAAACTTGCTTTATGGCCAATCGGGAGGACCCACATCGGTGATCAATTCATCGGCATATGGTGTCATTCAGGCCGCACGCGAAGCTGATGAAATTCAAGATGTGATCGTAATGCGTCACGGAATCAAAGGCGCGTTAAACGATGACTTGATTTTTATAAAAGATCAAGATCCGGAGATGATTGCTTTATTGCCTTATACTCCTGGATCCGCTTTTGGATCGGTTCGTTATAAACTGAAAGATTTTCGCGAAGATGATGCGAACTATGTACGCTTGCATTATATTTTTCAAAAATATAATATCCGCTATTTTATGTACAACGGTGGAAACGATTCAATGGATACCTGTGCTAAAATTGCGGATTACATGAAACACATCGATTATGATTGCCGAATTATTGGCATTCCCAAAACCATCGACAACGACTTGCCCCATACCGACCACACTCCAGGTTTTGGGAGCGCGGCCAAATTCATCGCGAACACGATGATGGAAATCAGTTATGATATGTTGGCATATCCGAATGGTAAGGTGACTATTGTAGAAATCATGGGACGTCATGCCGGTTGGCTGACCGGAGCCGCAGCGCTGGCTAATCTATCCGGTTTCGGTCCGGATTTGATCTATTTGCCGGAAGTGCCGTTTTCTGTTGATTGCTTCAAAGAAGATGTCAAGCGCATCTATAACGAGAAGAAACAGTGCCTGATTGCCGTATCGGAAGGAATTACGAATGATGAGGGAATCTTTATCAGTTCGAGTTCGGGATTGAAGGATGCGTTCGGACATTTTCAACTTGGAGGCGTCAGTTCCAAACTTGCCGGAATCGTCTCTTCGGATTTGGGTATTCCTTCACGATCAGTCGAACTTGGTTCGACGCAAAGAGCCGCTGCTCATCTTCAAAGTTTGACCGATGTTCAAGAAGCGATCGGCGTCGGTGAACACGCGGTCAAATCTGCTATTCAAGGGAAATCCGATTTCATGGTGACGATAAAACGGGTTAAGGACAGCCCC
>Ga0265297_10012130_pt1 | contig 10405 bp, 18 predicted proteins | sample Munlanlwell13791_FD_192502 | JGI IMG/M metagenome (GOLD analysis project Ga0265297, IMG submission 192502) | Leachate microbial communities from a municipal landfill in Southern Ontario, Canada - Leachate well 137-91 | ecosystem: Engineered > Solid waste > Landfill > Unclassified | place...
GAAATCGTGGGTTCGATCCCCACTGGGGTCACCCTCATTGCGGAGTCGTCTAATGGTAGGACGCAGCCCTTTGGAGGCTGTTATTTTGGTTCGAATCCAAGCTCCGCAGCTAAGCAGTGCATCCTATCTTAGGATGATTTCTGAAAATAACGTTATTATGGATATTTTGTTAAATGATCCTTGGGTTAGCGGAGTGAGCATTGCTGTAATAGCAGGGCTCATTCTTTACTATGTTTTTGGTGTCGGAAAAGGAAAGATAGGCAAAAAAAATACTAACTCTTTTAACCAGAATTCGCCACATATCACCGCCGGGGGAAGTGTAATCGCTGGGAGAGATATTGTTATCGGTGAAAAGCAAAAGACAATCATTAAAGAGAAAGTATCCGTATTAGACAATCATGTTCAAGTTACTCCCGAAGAGATCGTTGAATATTTGAATGGTTTACCCCCCCTGCAAAGAAAATCGGGTTCCCGTAGTTATCAAGGAATAAAAGTATCCTGGTTGGTCAAATTTAAAAATGCAGTACCCCAAAAAAACGGCAAACTATTTTTAATAACGCACTATCCCTATAATTTTATGTGGATTAATGTAACGTGCACAGTTAGTAAACGATCATATCCAAAACTCAAAATAATCGAAAAAAACCATAGCATTCAATTAGAAGGTGTCGTTGAGTCCGTGGATCCCATATCTATGACAATTAATCTAAAGAACTGTCGTTTAGACTTTTGAATCGTATTTTTAATAAATATATTTAGGATTATACTTTCCTAGGCCGGTATGCTCAGCCAGTGAGGATGCTGTATATGAATGATTGTCTATCTTATATTGAAAAAGTCAGAAGAAGAGCAAAAGACGGTAAAGCAAAAAATGCTGAGTATTTTCTAACCCTAAGTTTTGAAACGCTAGACAGGTTTAGGAATTTATTGATTACGTTGTCTGTTGTTGGTTTTGGTTTCTTGCAGTCGGTAAGCACAGATCTAACTAATCGAATATGTATTCTATCATCACTTTTTATAGCAGTAGTTTTTGGTGTCGTAAGTTATTTAACCAGTTTTTTTTCAACCATGTACGAAGCCAACTATTACAGTCGGATTGAAAAAATATTCTCGATGACGGCTTTCCCAACACAAAGCCAATACGAAAAAATGGTAAAGGAGGAGGAGGACGAAAGGCTTAAAAAGAAGAACCTCTGGTGGATATTTAGTATATTTTTTCTGTGCTTGCAAACAATCTTTGTACTAATAGCCATAAAAAGTCTTATTTAGAAGAAACATTCCAGAAAAAAGTGCTTAGAGTAGGGGTTCCGTCTATGCAAACACACGTTCCGCATTTAAAACAAATGACGAAGGAGGACTCGTATAAAAATTACGAATATATTTTTAAAATGGCCATGCACGAAGCAGAATTTGCATGGAGTACAGGAAATATATTTCTGCTGGCAAATACTATTCTGGTGGCATTTGTCGGTAGCAATTTTTTATCACCACAAAAAGAAAACTTATGGCTCGTTTTGTCAACTTCCGTTTTGGGAATTCTTATTTCGATATTTTGGTATTTTACCTTCAAGAGAATAATAAGACGACACGCTTATTGGACGGCAAGAGCTAGAGACTACGAGGAGGATAAAAAGATTTTCAATATATTTTCTGGTGATACAAAAATACTAGCTGATGGGGGAATTGTTGTAGCGGACGGAGAGAAATTTGATTTGAAAACATGGGGTTTTGTACATTTGCCAATTCATAAAAGCCTACAGTTTGTTATTTTCCTATTCATTTTATTTTATCTAATTGTCCTTGTTATGGGTATAAAATGGGTATAAATCGAGACGCTCAAGTAAGTTAAAATTTTCTCTAGAAACTACCTCACTAGATCGAGAAGGACTGGAAGCGTTCTCACTCCGTTTTCCTGACTAAAGTGACCCATACTGTGTTGAAGAATTATCTTAACGCCAAGTTTGTCCTTGAATACCTTACTATTGTCTTCATAGGAAACAAACGGATCGTCATCCGAAAATAGAGCCGTCCATGATTTAGGCATTCCTTTTACTTTTTCGTAATCAAAAAATGCCCTCCCCCAAGGACCGAAAGTATCCCAATCCTGTAAGGCATCAAAAGCAGCCTCTCTCAATTTTTCAAATCCAGCAATTAGAATTACTTTACCAATTTTTGTATCTTCGGGTAGGGTTTGCAGATATTGCAAAACCCCCATACAACCTAGGGAGTGGCCGATAAAAACATCATCTGCGTGAGGTTTTCCAACAATTTCTTTAATCTTTTCCACCCAAGGTTTGATTTTTGGATAGTCTGGATCCGGCATCTCGGGTACAAACACTTCATGCCCCTGTTCTTGAAGTTTTTCCTTGGCCCAAGGAAAAAAATCGTTAGTGGGTCTTCCAGTCCAACCATGAATCAAAAAGATTCGGGACATAATAAGGCAATATTATATTAATCCTCTTCCTAATTCTACCACCCTAGACATTTGTCACTCTCCTTAAGTAATGTTATATTCTAAATAGATACAAAGGAAACGGGGTGGGAATAATGAATAAAAACTGCGGATCATCAAGTGCAGTATATGGCCTTGGATTTATTGGTGCTGCCGTATACTACCTTCAACAAACCAACACTCTCCGGGAAGGAATATTGGGTGTTTTAAAAGCCATTGTTTGGCCGGCTTTTTTGGTACATGGACTGTTGAAATACTTAGGGATGTAAAAATCCCTTCCCCTATTTAGGCTTTTCCCTTCTGGGACTGTATAATGGTTACGTGGAAGATCGTCCCAATACCCTCATCATACCTAAAGAGTTAGACCCAAATTTAGATCCTGATATTAAGTTTTTAGGCACTCTCCAGGAGCATTACAATCCTGAAAGCGGGTTTCCATTAGAAATTAAAGAAAAGACTCAGGCAGCTCTTGAAAAATATGGCCTTCTTGATGAGAAGGGAAAGGTACGCTACTCACGAGATGCCTCGGTAGAAGACCTTTGTAAGTGGGACGTTCGTGACTCCCATGGAATATTGTCTTTCTCCTCAAGAATGGCTGAAATTTCAGCAAAAGGCTTTCAAGAGACAGATGAAGAATTTAAAAGCGGCGGTAAGGGAGAGAAAGAGGCTAAAGCGGCAGAAGACAGGCTTATTGCTCTGGGAGGCTTCGTTAACTCCATCATCTCTATTAAGAACCTGGAAATACCCCAGGAGAAACAGGTTGCCCCCATCATGACAAAAGCTCCAAACCATCTCACTGAGATATAAACATCAGGAATAGGCTCACTTCCCCAAAAAAATACACCCCTCTTTGGGTAGAATGTATCCACCTACTTAAGGGGTGTACTTTTTTGATTTCAAACCAGAAATTAGTTTCTTGGTCCTCTATCTTCCATAGGACGAGCCTCATTTACAATGATTTTGCGTCCTCCCATGTCTGTTCCGTTTAGTGCTGCAATAGCTGCATCACCGCCTTCATCAGTCTCGTATTCTACGAATCCGAAACCTTTTGAGCGACCGGAATATTTATCAGTAATAATCTTGACAGACACTACTGCTCCATGAGCTGTGAAGAGGTCTTTAAGTTGATCCTCGGTTGTTTCCCAAGGAAGTCCTCCTACGAATAATCTTTTAGCCATTTATTTTCACCACCCTTCTCATACCTAAACTAGAAGCTTCTGTTGGTGGTGAGGTGAAGAACCTTTTTGAGGAAATTCAACACTCCCTTACCGAACAAACGAAACTTAAGTTAAGAAACTGTGTATATTATAGCACAATAGGCAAAATAATGGAAAAGGGTAGGGCAACCGTCTACCCAAAGTACTTTTTGATAACTCTTTTTACCTCGGCAGGATCACTTCCCTTTCTGTAGGCTACATACCTTAAAAGGGAATCTGGAGCCTTCTTTTTGAGGAGGGTCATAATAATCTCCATTATCTCAGCGGTAGAAATTTCCCTCTTTTTTCGTGCCAAGATCAATCTCTCTACCCTATCAGTGATTTCTTGAGCTTCAACACTGGTTTGTCCCCGATCCACATTTTTCTTGTCCAGGAAGGAGTGATAGATGCTGGTATATATTTTAGCCCTGTTATACCTCTGCCTTCTTCCTGATTTTTTGACAACCACCAGGAATGACAGGTTTATGCCCTCATAGGTAGTATAAAGACCCCCACACTTAAGGCACTTCCTCCTTCTCCATACCTGGGTCCCTTTGGATATCACCCGGGAATTAACCACCATTACCTGGCTACTACCACAAAACGGACATAACATGACAATATTTTGTCATATATTTTTACCATTCTCAATAAACCAAGGCTTTTATATATCTTTATCTTTACATGAGGCCAAACAAATACTTCCTTGCTGTTATATCAATCTTCTAAGTATTCCTTAAGAATGTAATCAATGAAAAAACCCAAAAAACATCCTCACCTAAAAAGTGTAGTGAATCTAACTGTCCTAAAACGGATACTTGGCTATTCTAAAATTAGACACTTCAAATTACTGCCCAGGAAAGGAGGTGAGGAATAATGGAGGAAAGAAACTCTATCCAACAGGACTCTTTTGGGAGGAATCTTGAAATGATCAGTAGCAAGCTACGCAAGGGCGTTTCCCCTCTTGAGCTGGAAAGCATCAGTAGTCTGCCTGTATCAAGAGAATGGAACGTCAGGGACTTAATTGAGGCTAACCTTAGATCCGGCTACATAAAACTGATCGAGGGTAGGCTAACTACCACCTCGGCAACTTTTAAAATTAACCTTTCGGAAGAGGAAGAAGACGTAGTTAACCAGAAGGCTATTGAGTACGGACTCTCGGCCGAAGAGCTGATAAGAAAAATAATCGGAATGGGGTTAGTACAAATTTGAGCCCATTCCAAGCTGAAATCCGCTATAATATCAGCTATGGATAAACTTAAAGCCAGGGAGTTAAGGCATACCACACCCAGTGAGGAAAACTACGACAAAGTAAAAAGAAACCCCATTTACCTCGTCCTCGATAACGTGATTGACACCTACAATATCGGTTCTCTCTTTAGATTAGCTGACGCTATTGCTGCCGAAAAAATCTACATTTGCGGTAGTAGTGAATATCCCCCATCTTCACGAATCCACAAAGCTGCAGTAGGAACTGAAGCTTGGGTACCGTGGGTTAAGAAAGATACTACTGTTGAAGCCATAAACGAACTTAAAAAGAAAAACGTCCAGATAATCGCTGTTGAGCAGTCCCCCAACTCCACTCCCGTTTCAAGCCTTAAACCCTCTTTTCCCTGTGCCATTGTTGTTGGTCACGAAACTGACGGTGTTTCAAAAGAGGTCCTCAAACTAGCAGATACCATTGTCGAGCTTCCAATGTTCGGAATTAATCACTCCTTTAATGTTTGGGGATCTGCGGCGGTTGTGGCTTACAAGGTTCTGGAGTCAATAACTATTTAAGTGCGGCGTCTACTGCCGACTGCATATCTTTGTAACCGTAAGCTCCATAAAAAGGTGTTTCATTTAGGAAAAATCCCGGAGTTCCAGTTATTCCCAGGGATGAAGCCAGTTGAATATCAGAATTTATTCTTGAATCGTACTTCCCGCTATCCAAACAGGCTTTCATTTTTGTAGCGTCAGTCGCACTCTTTAAGAATTCTGCCAACTCGCCCGACTTGGCTTTGTCGTTTTTAACCGTCTCGTTAAGAAGAGCATACCCCTGAGCACCCATTAAAAGATCATGGACCTCCCAGAATTTACCTTCATCAAAGGCGCAGTACAGGGCTTTAGCCCCCATCTCACCGTTACCATGACCTGAGGTGTAAAGATAAATAAAAGAGGCTTTTCCGTCATCGACAAGCTTTTTAAACTCTGGAACCGGAGCGACATATGTTCCACCATCAGCTACCAATTTGAACTGTTCCCCAGCTTGTTTATTTAGAGCCGCGTTCTTGCCTGAGGCAATGCTACAGTAAGGACAACTGGGATCAGAAACCTCAACAATTAAAAGTTTCCTCTTGGCGTCCCCCAGTTTAATTACGTCTTTATCAAAAAGATCTTTAATCGTCTCTATGGATACTTTCGCCTTGGCTTGACCGGAAGCAGTTGCTTCGGTTCCGGCTACCTTACTCTTACCACTTTCCAGATTAGACACTTTCTGCCACAAAACCCCAACTGCAAAAGCTAAGGCGACGGAAACAACAAGAAGAATGGGTACAAACTTTTCTAGAAGACCACTTTTTAGAGCTTTCCCCTCTGACATGAGAGTCATTCTCCTAGATATCTCTTTCAAAGTCAATATCTAAATCTCTAAACATATCGCAAGGATCTATTTGAGGTTATCGAGGTATTCCAAAGCTTCCATGGCTGCCGCACATCCTGATCCTGCAGCGGTTATGGCCTGTTTGTAATGCGCGTCCATCACGTCTCCGGCTACAAATACTCCCGAAACGCTGGTTTTGCTGTGTGACCCAGCTACATTAATAAAACCTTTCTCGTCTGCCTTAATCTGGCCTGCAAAGATTTCACTTTGGGGTTTATGGCCTATGGCAATAAACACTCCATTAAAAGGTATCTCCTGGCTACTTCCATCCTGATTGTTTTTGATAACCAGGCCTTCGAGTTTTTCTTTTCCCTTGGCCTCAACTACCTCACTATTCCACAAGATTTTTATCTTGGAATTGGCTTTAACTTTCTCCTGCATTGCAGCTGAAGCGCGGAAGGCATCACGCCTATGAATAATGGTTACTTCCGAGGCGTATTTTGTTAGGTACAGGGCCTCTTCCATGGCTGAATCCCCTCCTCCAACCACCGCCACTTTTTTATCTTTGTAAAAGGGGGCATCACATGGCGCACAAGAAGCAACTCCACGGCCGATTAGTTCTTTAATTCCTGGGGCGTCAAGCCAAACAGTAGAAGCACCTGTGGAAACTATGACGCTTTTTGCCAGATATTTCTCTTCACGAGAATAAACCTCTAAAGGCATTTTTGAAAAATCCACTTTGGTCACATCGGAAGCTTTAAACTCAGCTCCGCAGCGTACCGCCTGGTCCTTCATTTTACTCATTAGATCTGGTCCTAAAATCCCTTCCGGAAAACCTGGAAAATTATCAACCTCTGAAGTCAGCATCAACTGCCCACCCCAAGAAGTACCTGCCAGAATTAAAGTTGAAGCTGCTCCACGCGCAGTGTAGATCGCGGCGGTAAGTCCCGCGGGGCCACTACCAATAATTATTGTGTCGTATATCTTTTCTTCCATAATACATATTTAAACAGCCAATCAAGTCGGTTATCAATTAACCAACTTGATTAACTTCCATAAATACTTCCTTTAAGCAAATTAAACTGTCTGAGGAGGTATTGTTTGGCCTAGAGGTGCTGCCGCTGGTTCTTCTACCTTTGGCTCTGGCATCTCTGTAGGTGCTGGTGTCTCTGTCGGAGTAACTTCTGGTACCACCGGTGGAACTGTTGTGGGACTAGGTACTACCGTCGGGTCAACAGCTGGTGTAACTTCACCTATTGGATTAGGTGTCTGTACAGGTGCGCTTCCTGGTTGTTGTTGATTCTGATCTTGTACTGGATCCATTAATATCACCACCTTTCTAACTTACTTTTTTCAATAATTCTTCAAATCCTTCTTTTCCTGAAAAACCTGTCTGTCTTCCTACTTCTTTACCTTCCTTAAATAGGATAGTCGTAGGGATACTCATGACTGCAAATTTCTGTGCCAAGTTTTGATTCTTATCAACATCCACTTTAACAAAAGAGATCTTCCCAGTATTTACCTCGGAGAGCTCCTCCAGGGTAGGTTCGGCCATTTTGCACGGCCCACACCAAACAGCATAGAAGTCAATTAACACCGGAGTTTGGCACTTCAGAACTTTTTCTTCAAAGTTCACTTCACTAATGTCTTCAATTGCCATGGCAACACTATAACTTTTGGGGTGATATTAAGTCAACTGCTAAATTAACCTAAATCTATTGTCTTACCCTCAATTATGGCCGAAGCGGTTTTTTTTCGGGCCGAAGAAAGAATACGTGCAAATGTCGATTGAGAGATCTTCATTCTCTTTGCAGACTCATTTTGATCCAAACCATCAACATCATGCAGTTTCAGGGCTTCAACCTCATCCTGCATAAGGTTAATACTCTCTGCATTCTTCACCCCCTCGGGTCTAAAACAATTACACTTTGGGGTACAACACATTTTTCTTATCTTTTTTGGTCTGGTCATTCTTACTTACAATCGCAATTGCAGTTCTCACATTCACAACAACAGCAATTTTCCTTTTTTTTGTCTTTTTTCACTTTCTCACCTCCCCTCATTTTACTACTTGCATTATGCATATATATTCATTATATTATTCTTGTCAAGAGGACAAAACTCAATTAATATCAAATAAGTCGAATGAAAAAACTTACCTATTTCTTTACCGCTCTTAGCTTACTTCTCGTTACTCTTCCTTCTTCTGTAGCTGCGATGTGTCCTTTATGTACTGTCGCTGTTGCTGGGGGTTTGGGACTTTCTCGTTGGCTGGGAATAGACGACACCATCTCAGGAATTTGGGTTGGAGGAATAATTATCTCCTCCTCGTTCTGGTTTATTAACTGGTTAACTGCCAAGAAACCCAAGTGGAATGTAGACAGCTACCAATTGGTCATTGTTCTAGCCTTTTATATCTTAGTCCTGGGACCTCTCTATTATTACGATATTATTGGTCATCCCTTTAATACTATTTTTGGAATAGATAAGCTTATCTTTGGAACCGCTCTGGGGTCATTAGGATTTTTGGGTGGAAGCTGGATCGATAAAAAGGTCCGCAAAGCCAAGGGTAAGCAACTCTTTAACTACCAAAAGGTTGTTTTTCCGGTCGGAACTTTAGCCATACTAAGTCTGGGCCTTTATTTTCTTCTTCCTTATCTGGCTACAATTTCTTTCTAATGGCCAAAACAAGCAAAAAAGAAAAAGATGTATTAAAATACGGCTATGCCATCAATTAAGAACTACAAGGATTTACTTTCTAAGGTTGAAAAAGTAGCTGCGCAGAAGGATCTGGATCTTTCCTCCGGCGAAGATCTTTCAGTTGGAATTATGAACCTTATTGCTATTGAGGAGCACCTCTTCTACACCTCACAAAAGACAAAAAACAAACAATATCTTGATCTTTTAAATGAAGTTAGAGTCCTAAGAACCGAACTGCTGCGGGAAATTATCAAGGATTACGAAGGTGAAGTGTGGTGTATTTCCAAACACCTACTCTCCTCTTCCATGCGTCTGATGGAAGTTGGAACCAAAGAGCTGAAGAAAGGTAACAAAGCGAAGGCTTGGGGTTTATTTGAGAAATCGTATAAGCTTTATACTCTCTTCTGGGGACTGAATCTCTCCTCAGCCAAGGGCTTAAAATTGAAAGCAGGCAATAATGATAAACTTAATTTCATCGATGAGGCCGGGGAAGAAAAAGGAAACGCTTCGGTCTTTACTAAACTAGGCAACATCGTCAACAAAGTTCTCGACTGCTGCCGAGAATAACTCCTCAACTAAACAATAAATCCAATAAATAAGGTTGCCACCAGGACCGCTATCCAGTAGGCCCGGGCTTTTTCCTTCGGAAGAGAAATTGCTCCCAAGAAGGAATTTTCCCCAAACCAATTATCAAGACTTTCCCGTTTTGTTAGATCATCCAACTGGTCAATAAGAAGGTGGGCTGAGGCTGCTAGAACTATTCCCCTACCGAACCAGCTTCCCGAAGATGTTGCCACCAGAAAGGTTAAAACTAAAAAGATAATTTGGAAGTAAGCCGTGTGGAAAATCATTTTTGTGCGTTCATGTCTGGTGTCATATAAAAGAGATACCGCACCCTTGAAACTACGCTGCTTAATCAAGCTTGCTACCCTCTGGGAAGTCAGTTCGTAAGGTCTTAGAAGATAAACATAAATCACATGATCAATGGCCGGCAGAAATATCCCCACCAGACCTCCCAACCATAACGGCCAGTGATAAATCTCAAACCAACCTCTGGCAAGAGAGATGAACACAAAAAAGGCGAAAACAAACAGAAAATAGATGGCAGTTTGTCTCTTCATAACTTACCAAAACATTATTACATAAATCTGCCTTAAGAAGAAGGTGCCCAGAAGTACTTAGGATCAACATACATCTCACTCTTAAAACCCACTCCTTCACCAAGGAGCCTCAGCTTCTGTTCCTTCCAACCATTAAAGGCAAAGTTTGGAGCCAGGCGACCCTCCCTATTTACCACCCTATGACAGGGAACCTTGGGGTCGTGATTTACATGGAGAGCCCAACCCACCTTCCTTGCATCTTTGGTCCCTAAAAGCTCGGCTATTTGGCCGTAGGTAGCCACCTTACCACAAGGAATCTTTTTGACTACGTCGTAAATTCTTTGATAGAAACCTTTCATTATCCCTATCTAATAAA
>Ga0265297_10012132_pt1 | contig 10403 bp, 10 predicted proteins | sample Munlanlwell13791_FD_192502 | JGI IMG/M metagenome (GOLD analysis project Ga0265297, IMG submission 192502) | Leachate microbial communities from a municipal landfill in Southern Ontario, Canada - Leachate well 137-91 | ecosystem: Engineered > Solid waste > Landfill > Unclassified | place...
AAAAAGTTTATAAAAAAAAGTCCAAGCAACAAAACTCCGTCAATTCTTGAAATTTGTTTTCCAATTAAGAATAATACTAATAAGAACAAAACAGAAAAAGACATAAAATAAAGACCTGCTCCAACTTTTTTAGAGGACAAATCAATTCCTCTTGAAAGGAAGATAAATATTGCCATAATCAAAGTTATATCAATTATACTTGCACCAAGAACATTTCCTAAACTTAAAGAAGGATTTGCATTCAGTGCCGAAGAAATTCCAACGAGAAGTTCTGGAATAGAAGTTGCAATTGCCATAATAATAAATGCTGCAGTGAATTGAGATATTTTTAAAAACTTGGAAATTTTATCTAAAGATTTTACTAAATAAATTGAGCTTGCAACAAGAAAAATTGCTGAGATAAAAAAATAAATAAAATTAGTGATTAACATTTTCTCTCCTAAAAAATTTCACAAATTCAAAAATAAATAATCCGGAAAATCCAAACGGCAAAACAAATAACCAATCTCTTAGAGTTAACTTAACCAAATCAAAATATACTCCAACAAAAGAATACAACAAAATTAGATGAAGACCAAGAGCAATAAAGATTGAATAATTAAGCCATTTGTTTGAGAAGATTCCAATCTTAGTTAGAGATTTATCTGACCTACAGGTGTAAACAAAGAATAATTCGAATAAAATCCCTGTTGTTAAAACCATTGTTCTTGTTTCATTTAGAGGTAATCCTTTAGAAATTCCTAAAAAATAAATAATTAGACATACAATAAAATTAGTAAGTCCTCCAAGCACAATAAACTTCCATATGCCTGACAATAAACTAGTTTCTCTTCGAGGTTTTGTCTTCATAATCTCTTCTCCTTTTTCCATTACTAAACTTATTGCTGGAATTGAATCTGTAATTAAATTCATCCAAAGAATTTGAAGAGGAGTTATTGGAAGAGGAAAACCTAACAAAGATAAAATTCCAACTAAAAATATTGTAGAAAAGTTTACTGCAAGCATATATTTTGTAAACTTCTTTATGTTATCGTAACTTCTTCTTCCTTGCTTTACTCCTTCAATTAATGAAACGAAATTGTCGTCAATTAAAACAATATCTGAAACATCTCGCGCAACATCTGTTCCTCTCTTTCCCATGGCAATTCCTATGTCTGCCGATTTTAATGCTAAAACATCATTGATTCCATCTCCAGTAATTGCGACGATTTCTCCTTTTGCTTGAAGAGCTTTTGTAATTCTTAGTTTTTGGTTGGGAGTTGTTCTTGCAAAAATAGAAATCTCTCCTACAATATTTACTAATTCAGAATCAGACATCTCATCTAACTTTGAACCATTAATCATTTTTCCTAAAATTCCTATTTTATTTGCAACTGCTCTTGCTGTAACTTCAGAATCTCCTGTAATCATTTTAACAGAAATTCCTGCATTTATTGTTTGAACAATTGTGGTTTTGATTTCTTTACGTGGAGGGTCCATCATTCCAATGAAACCTAAGAAGATAAGTCCTTCTTCAGTTATTTTTTCTTTTTTATTAAAATTCTTATATGCAAAAGCCAAAACTCTTAGAGCATTAGTTTCCATTTTGGTTAAAGAAAGCATAAGTTGTTTTTTTCTTTCTTTTGTTAAAGGTTTTATCTGTCCGTCAATTAATTCTTGTGTAGAAATAGATAAAATTTTTTCTGGAGAACCTTTAGAATACATTACCAAATTTCTCCCAGAACTTCTTAATTTGGACATCATCATCCTGTCAGATTCGAATTCAAATTTTTTAACTGTGGGCTCAGCTTTTGTTAGTTCTTCCTTGTTTATTCCAAGTTCATATGCATTTCTTACAAAAGCTACTTCTGTTGGGTCTCCAAAGAAAACTGGTTTTTTATCTTCTATTTCTAATCTGGCATTATTACAAAGAACACTTGATTTTAGTAATTGGTATAAACTTTTATCTTTTAGAGAAACCTCTTTACCATTTGAGAGTATTTTTTTTCCTTCTTTTTTGCATAATTCTCCGTCGAAAAGAAGTTCTTGTACACTCATTTCTTCTTCAGTCATTGTTCCTGTTTTATCTGAACAAATTACAGTTACACTTCCTAAGGCTTCAACTGCAGGCAGACGACGAATAATTACATTTTGTTTTGAGAGAATCATTGAAGAAATTGAAAATGAAAGTGCTAAAACTGCTGGAAGTCCTTCGGGAATTGCTCCAATTGCAAGAGTTACTGCAACCATAAACATTTCAAAAACAGGATTGTCCTTTAGAATTCCTATAATAAAAATTATTGCAACTAAAAGGAGAATAATAAAACCTAATTGTTTAGAAAAAATATCTAATTTTTTTTGCATTGGAGTTTTTTGAGTTTCTATTTCTTGAAGTTTTTTTGCAATTTTACCAAATTCGGTTTTCATTCCTGTTTCAACAACTAAAGCTTTTGCGGTTCCTCGAACAATTTGTGTTCCTGCAAAAAGCATATTTGTTTGCATTGCAAGAGGAGTTTTTTTGTTTAGGGTTTCTTCTGACTTTGAAACTGGCTCACTTTCTCCAGTTAAAACTGCTTCAATTGTTTGAAGGTCTTCGCAAGAGATAATTCTACAATCTGCAGTTATTTTATCTCCAGGTTCAAAAAGAACAAGGTCTCCTGGAACTAATTCAGAAGAAGGAATAATATTAAGTTTTCCTGCTCGTAAAACTCTTGATTTTGGAATTATAAATTTCTTTAGATTTTTAATTGCTGTTTCTGCTTTGTATTGCTGAAAAAATCCTATTCCGGAATTTAATAAAACAATAACAAAGATTACAATTGCATCTAAATTATTTCCAAAATAAAACATAATAATTGAAGAGATTAAAAGGATGTAAATTAAAAAAGAATTAAATTGCTCATAGAGAATTTTTAGAATTTGAAATTTTTTTACTTCTTCTAATTCATTTTTTCCAAAAGTCTGCAATCTTTTTTCTGCTTCGGGTTTTGTTAAACCTTTATCTGTTGAATCTACTTGTTTGTAAATTTCATTTAAGTCTTTTAGATATCCCTCTTCCATTAAGATTGTAAGAAGAAGGTATTTATAAAAATTGGTAAAAGAAAGGCTTAAATAAAGAAGATTCTCCTTATTTTTGTAAGTTGGAAAGTTAACTTTCGGGACTTGGGCATTAAGTTGCTAAGAGATCAAGAAATATGATTTCTAGGTTCTGAGGTAAGGTCCGGACACCCGCAAATTTATTTGCGACAAAGTTGCTTGAGAAATTCAAGGCGTTGTGAGGCGTGGCTCCACTTTGGGTTAATAACCAGAGTGGCTAGAACTTGTAAAAGTTCTTGCTGGTATAGAGACGAGCGTATTAAGTTACGATGGAACGAGCATCCCAACTGGTGCAAGGGAGTTGAATAAACATACCGCATAGTAAAATGTTAACGAGTTCGGTTCGATTACGACGAACTACAGAATCTGGCCTATTTCCAACTTACAATTTTCTTCTTGCCAGATTCTTACAGAATCCTGTTCGCAATTCTGATTTTGAGTTTTTAGAGTTTACTTTCAGAGGAACATAAAATCAAAATTGCTCAGCCTATCTTCCAACTTACAATTTTCTTCTTGCCAGATTCTTACAGAATCAACTCCCAATCCGTGAAAGCTTCTTTAAACTCACCTAAATGTTGCTGTTCGTTTATTTGAACTTTCAGAATTGCTCGGGCCTATCGCCAACTACAAATTTTTAGAAGAATTCTGTTCGCAATTTTGATTTTGATTTTTAGAAAAATTCTGTTGAATTTAATCCAACATCAACGAGAACATAGATTAATTTTAAAATTTCCTAAAGAAAATTTTGACTCCAAAATTTTCAAGTTTGTCAAGTTTCGTTCTAAAACGAAACGACTCCATTTTCTAAAGAAAATGTTGTATGGGGCTCCCGTAGGCTCACAAGCCCACTCAGATTTTTTAGAATTTACCTTCGGGATTATTTTTTCGTGAACTTGTTCGGTCGAACAAAGAAATTCTGTTGAATTTAATCCAACATCAACGAGAACATAAATGGATTGCTTTGCAATCCATATTCGTATGGGGCTCCCGTGAGTCGAACACGGCACACCATGATCTTCAGTCATGTGCTCTCCCGCTGAGCTAGAACCCCGTCAGTGTTTAGAAGTTCTAGTGAAAGCCACATCGTTTAGATGTTCTGAGCTAGAACCCCGTCAGTGTTTAGAAGTTCTAGTGAAAGCAATCTCGTTAGAGATGCTGGCTAGAACCCTTAGTTCTTCTAATAATTTTATAGTTTATAGTTTTTTAAAGTTATTGAAAAGGAAAATAAACTAAAAGTTTATAAAACCAAAAGTCATAAATTATTTATGGAAAAGAAAGGAGGGAGTGAAAGGATTTTTGAAAATAAAGGAATTACATACATATTATCTATAGTTGGTTTAATCTTTGCTATTTTTGGTTTTGGAAATATTTTAATCGGATCTTTTAATACTATAGCCTCGTTAATTACCGAGAATGTGGAATCGTGGTCGGTTATTATCGGGAATGGCGTTACAATTGTATTTAGTTGCTTTTTCTCTTACCTACTTCCTAGTTTAATCTTAGGTATTCTAGTCTGGTTAAAAGAAAAAAAATTTGAAGACACTCTAGAAACAAAAAAGATTCGTAATATAAATTTAACTATAACTATTTTAGGCTTAATTGGAGGGATTATCCTAATTGTATACTTATTTGGAATTAGCATATAAAAAATGACAGAAGAAAATTATTTATACGGTACTGGAAAATATGTTTTAAGTATTTTGGGAATTATCTTTGCGTTTATACAACCAATTATTGGAATTCTCTTTTGTATTTCCTGTTTTTTAATTGAAAGAAAAGAAAATAAATTAGTTGCTAAAAGCAAGAGAATGGCGGAAATAGGGATAATATTAAATGTGGCTATAATAATAATTACTATAGCCTTAACGACATATCTAACTAATCAAGGTTATTTATTGTCTTCTACTTTAGCTTAAGATGAATAACAAAAAGGCTGCAATGGAGATGAGTGTTGGAACTATTGTAACTATTGTTTTACTTATGACTGTTCTTATTTTAGGTTTATATCTTGTTAGAACTATTTTTAGCAGTGCAACAACAAGTATTGATGGAATTGATTCTGCTGTAAAAGGTGAAATTCAAAAACTATTCAGCGAGGACAAAACAAGAAAAGTTGTAATTTATCCTTCAACAAGAAAAATTGAAATAACAAAAGGTAACACAAACTCTGGATTTGGATTTTCAATTAGAAATAACTTGCAAGAAGCAGAAAAATTCTCTTATGTAATAAAAGCAACAGAGGTTAGTTGTGTAAATAATATGAGATTAAGTGAAGCAGATGATTTGATTACTTTAGGTAAAGAAGGAAGTAATATTCAATTACCTGCTGGAACTATGATGGATGATCCTATTTATGTAAGATTTAATATTCCTGAAACTGCTCCACCTTGTGAAGTTAGATATTCAATTGAAGTATATTATCAAGGAAAAACACTTTATGCTCCTTCAATTACTGTTGACTTGGAAATTTTAAGTGAATAAGTAATTTTTTAAATCAGATTAAACTCTGTTTTCTATGGCATTAAAATTATACAATACTTTAACAAAAAAGAGAGAAGAATTTGTTTCAATTAAAAAAGGAGAAGTTAAGATGTATGTGTGTGGCCCCACTGTAAATGATGTTCCACATTTGGGACATGCAAGAATGCAAATTACTTTTGATATTTTAAGAAAATATTTAAAATTTTTAGAATACAAAGTAAACTTTGTTTCAAATGTTACAGATATTGAGGATAAAATAATTTCTAAAGCTAAATCTCTTGGAATTTCTGTAAAAGCATTAACTAAAAAAAACGAGAGAGAACATAGAGAAGATTATCAAGCAATTGGAGTCTCTGATCCAGATATTATTCCTCATGCAACAGAATATGTTAAAGAAATGATTGAATTAATTAAATTATTAGAAAAAAAAGGCTACACGTATGTTGTTTCTGACGATGGAGTTTACTATGATATCTCAAAATTTGAAGATTATGGAAAACTCTCGGGGATAAATTTAGATGAATTGCAAAGTAAGAGGAAACTAAAAGACGAAACAAAAGGTCAAGAAAAAAAAGACAACAAGGATTTTGTTTTATGGAAGTTTTCAAAAGAAGGGGAACCAAGTTGGGATTCTCCGTGGGGAGCTGGAAGACCTGGTTGGCATATTGAATGTTCTGCTATGAGTAAAAATATTTTAGGTTTACCTCTCGATATTCATGGGGGAGGGCAGGATTTAATTTTTCCACACCACGAAGATGAAATTGCTCAAAGTGAAGCAGGTTATGGGAAAAAGTTTGCTAATTTTTGGGTGCATAATGCAATGGTAAATATTAACAAAGAAAAAATGTCAAAGTCTTTAGGAAATTTTAAGACGATTAAAGATATTTTGAAAGATTATTCTGGAGAAGTTGTTAGATATTTTGTTTTGTCTACGCATTATAGAAAACCAATTGATTTCTCTAAAGAAAAAATGGATGAAGCAAAAATCTCTTATAATCGGTTGAAGACAATTGTTTTGGATTTAGAAGATGACAAAAAAATCAATGAAAATTATTTGAAAGAGTTTGAAGAAACTATGAATGAAGATTTAAACACTGCTGGAGCTTTGCAGGTTTTATGGAAACTGGTTAGAGATGAAAAAGCTAAGGGAAAAATTGAAACAATTAAAAAAATCGACGAGGTTTTGGGCTTGAAGTTAACAGAAAAAGAAGAAATTAAAATTACAAAAGAAGTTGAGAAATTATTTGTTGAAAGAAAACAAGCTCGAGCAGAAAAAGATTTTGCAAAGTCTGATGAGTTAAGAAATAAAATTAAAGAATTTGGATTTGAGGTACTTGATTCTGGAAAAGAAAGTGAGTTAAGGAAAATTTAAGCAGCAAGATAACTTCTTCCATCTGATCGTGCATTTGCACTAAATATCTTTGAAAGCCTAATCATTTTATCTGTTAATCTACCTACACTCTCTGGAGAATTTGGAGCAGTATACAACTCTTCTAGATTTTCTAAAAAAGAATTGTAATGACTTGCTACTTCTTCTATTGTTGAAGGTTTTTTGAAAGGATCAAATTCTGTTGCTTTCCAAATTACTCTATAAAAATCCCAATTTCCTACCATAGAAAAAAAGTTATTTCCTTGGGAAAGGTCTACTCTTTGTTCATTAAGGATATCTAAAAATTTTGGAAATGATTTGGAGTGTCTTTCTCTTCCTAGACGAATATTATCTAAATCTACTGCACAATCTAGAGAAAGACTAGAAAGTTCTGAAAAATTTTCTCTCATAAAACTCTTTTGACTTTTGTACTGTTTAAACATAATTGTCTTTAAATGTAACAATTCTAGAAAAAGTATAAAAAGGACAAATGATTGAATTTATCGAGGTGAATAATGGGAAAACAAAATTACAAATATGACTCTTTTGTTGATTTGAAATATAAACCGTCGAATACAGATGTTGTTTGTCAGTATAAAGTAATTCCTTCTAAAGGTTTTAAATTCAGAGAAGCTTGTAGCATGGTTGCAGGAGAGAGTTCTGTTGGAACTTGGACGGACGTTGGAACAATGAATCCTAGAATTGCAAAAACTCTTACTCCAAAAGTTTATTATTTAGATGAAAAAAATAATATAGCAAGAATTGCTTATCCTTTAGCTTTATTTGAGTTAGGAAATTTGCCTGAGATTCTTTCAAGTATTGGAGGAAATATTTTTGGAATGAAATCTGTTAAAGGATTATTTTGGGAAGACATTAATATTCCAAAAAAAATGTTAAAGAGTTTTAAAGGACCTAGATTTGGAATTAAAGGAATTAGAAAATACTTGGGAGTAAAACACAGACCTCTTGTTGGAACAATTGTTAAACCTAAAGTTGGACTTGAACCCGGTGAACACGCAAGTGTTGCATATGAAGCATGGAAAGGTGGTTGCGATGTTGTAAAAGACGACGAGAATTTAACAAGTCAAGATTTTAATAAATTCCAAGAAAGATTTTTGAAAACAATTAAATTATTGAAAAAAGCTGAGAAGGAAACTGGGGAAAAGAAAGTTTATCTTGTAAATTGCACTGCGGAAATTGAAGAGATGAAAAAGAGAATTAAGTTTGTTGAAAAGAATGGGGGAAATTATATTATGCTTGATATTTTTACTTTAGGTTGGGCAGGCCTACAAACAGCAAGGAACTTTACTAAACTCCCAATTCACGCTCACAGAGCAGGACACGCGATGCTGGACCGAAATTTCAATGGTTTTGGAATGAGTATGGAAGTTATTGCAGAATTTGCAAGAATGATTGGAGTTGATACTTTGCATATTGGAACAGCGTATGGAAAAATGAGTGGAGGAAAAAAAGAGGTTTTGCATATTGAACAAGAAATGGAGCAGGAATTTACTAAAGAAACAAAAGAAAATTTAACACAAAAGTGGCATGGAATAAAACCTGTGTTTGGCGTTGCTTCAGGGGGAGTTTATCCAGGAATCGTCGATAAAATTATTCAATTTATGGGCAATGATGTTGTAATTCAGGCTGGAGGAGGAATTCACGGACACCCACAAGGAACAGAAAAAGGAGCAATTGCAATGCGTCAAGCAGTTGATGCTACAATGAAACATAAAACTCTCAAAGAATATTCTAAAACTCATGAAGAACTTAGAGTTGCTTTAGAGAAGTGGGGAAATTGAAATTAATTTTCTTCTAGTGCAGCGTCTCTTACTGCATTTCCAACAAAATATTTTAGTCGAGGGTCAAAAGGTGTTGGTAGAATATAATCTGGCCCAAACTTGAAATCTCTGTTGTAAGCTTTTTTTACAACTTCTGGAATAAATTCTTCTTGTGCAAGTTTTGCTAAAGCGGATGATGCTGCAATTTTCATTTTCATTGTAATGTTTCTTGCTTTTGCGTCCAAAGCTCCTCGGAAAATGTAGGGAAAACCTAAAACATTATTTATTTGATTTGGATAGTCAGACCTTCCTGTTCCCATAATATATTTTTTTCCTTCTAATGCTTCTTTTACTTCTTCTGGAGAAATTTCTGGGATAGGGTTTGCCATGGCAAAAATTGCGGGATATTCATTCATTTTTTTAACCATCTCTTTGGTAAGACAACCTGCAGCTGAAACTCCAACAAAAACATCAGCACCGACGATAATTTCTTTTAGTGTTTCTTTATCGGTTTCTCTTGCGTGAATTTGTTTGTAAGAATTTAGGTCTGTTCTTTTGTTTGTTATTACTCCTTTGCTGTCTACTAGAAAATATTTTTTGCGCCAGCATTTTTTAGCATATCAACTATTCTCATTCCGGCAGCACCAGCTCCGTTTACAACAATTTTTAATTCTTCTAATTTTTTATTTGAGATAAGACAATAATTTTTTACTGCGGCTAGAACAATAATTGCTGTTCCCCATTGGTCGTCGTGAAATACTGGTATATCTAAATCTCTTTCGAGTCTATCTTCAATTTCAAAACAAGCTGGAGCTGCAATATCTTCTAAATTAATTCCTCCATATAAACACGCGATTCGTTTTACTGATTCAATTACTTTTTCCACGTCGGTTTTTCCTACATTTCCGTTTACCCGAACATTTTCTAGTGGAACTGGCCAAGAATCAACATCTGCAAATTTTTTGAATAAAACTGCTTTTCCTTCCATTACAGGAATACTTGCTTTTGCTCCAATGTCTCCTAAACCTAAAACTGCAGTTCCGTCTGTTACAACTGCTACGCAATTTTTTTTAATTGTATATTTTGAAACTAGACTTGGATTGTCTTTAATATCGAAACAAACTTTTGCAACTCCAGGAGTATAAGCTATACTTAAATCTCTTTGATTATTTAGGGGTCGAGAAAGGTTTACTTTTAGTTTTCCTCCAAGATGATTTTCCAAAATTTCCTCTTTTGTTATTTCCATGATTTAAGAAAAGAATATTTCTATATAAATATTTAGATAGGAAAGAAAAAATAATCCTCTTTATTGCTGAACTCCAAAAGAAGACCCTGCATTAAAATCATTGAGATACAACTTAAATTTTTCATAGTCTAAGGAATTTTTTGACCAAGGAAATTTTATTCTTTCTTTAGACAAAAAATAATCTGGAGAGGTTCCTCGAATATAATTTATTGCTGCAGATTTAATGCTTCTAGCTCCTCTTTTCTTAATATTCTCTACTGCAATTTGAAGAGTCTTGCCCGTGTGAACTGTATCATCTACAATTAAAACATCCAAACCCTCACAGATGAAATCTCCTTCTTCAATTAAAACTGGACTTGTAGTAATGAAAAGATAATTTTGATACAAAGCAACAAACGGCAGTAATACTTTAGGCAGAGAGCTATAGAGTTTAGATAGATCAATAACTCTT
>Ga0265297_10012133_pt1 | contig 10403 bp, 17 predicted proteins | sample Munlanlwell13791_FD_192502 | JGI IMG/M metagenome (GOLD analysis project Ga0265297, IMG submission 192502) | Leachate microbial communities from a municipal landfill in Southern Ontario, Canada - Leachate well 137-91 | ecosystem: Engineered > Solid waste > Landfill > Unclassified | place...
GGAGAATGGCCGGGGCCTTGACGTTGCGTCGGGTGGATTGGGCTCGCGCTTTGTGGGCCAAACTCTCCTGCACCGAAAACGTATCAGAGCCGCAACAGTGATCAGCGGGCGCGGACTGGATAGGGATCGAACGCTTATGCCAATCCTCTTGCTGGCAGCTTCGCTTCGTCTCTTAAGCGCGACTAGTGGAATAAGCTGCTGGGCTCTACGCCACGAAGCCAGCGGCCAACTGCAACTTTGGCCTTGCATTGCAATGAACGGGCATGCTTTCCTGACCATCCTTTTTCTCTCTTTAGTGCCGCGCGTTCTCAGCCTCGGCTGAAGACGCATTAAGGACCGCGAGTTTGGGGGCCAAATCCCAGATTTCGCGGGCCGTCTTTTTTTTCGCGAAAAACGCTTGCCGATGGTGACCCCGCTGGTAGCGTTCGCGACTTTTCCCTCTACATCAGCAATCACTCTCAAGTCTTTATATGCCAACCATCAACCAACTCGTGAGGAAGGGCCGCCGCCAGGTCCGCGCCAAATCCAAGGCGCCGGCCCTGCAGGGTAATCCGTTCCGTCGCGGTGTCTGCGTGCAGGTCATGACCCGCACGCCCAAGAAGCCCAACTCTGCCATCCGTAAGGTGGCGAAGGTGCGGCTCACGAACGGTTATGAAGTGATTTCCTACATTCCGGATGAAGGCCACAACCTTCAGGAGCACTCGATCGTGCTTGTCCGCGGGGGACGGGTGAAGGATCTGCCGGGTGTCCGCTACCACATTGTGCGGGGTACGCTTGACGCAACGGGCGTCGAGAAACGCCGGCGCAGTCGTTCCAAATACGGGGTCAAACGTCCGAAAGCCGGTGCCAAACCCGCGGCGGCTCCGGCGGCGGCGGCCCCCAGCGCCTAAGGAGATTCCAGAGCCATGTCACGTCGTCACAGAGCCGAGAAACGGGAGATCATTCCGGACATTCGTTACAGCAGCCCCTTGGTTGCGCATCTGATCAACGTCATCATGGAGCGGGGCAAGAAGAACCTCGCCCAGCGCATTGTTTACGGCGCGTTTGAACGCGTGAGCGAGAAGCTGGGCAAGGGCGATCCGGTCGATCTGATGATCGGCGCGCTGGAGAACGCCCGGCCGCGTCTGGAGGTGAAGAGCCGGCGCGTCGGCGGTGCGACCTATCAGGTGCCGGTGGAGATTTCCTACGAGCGGCAGGAGAGCCTAGCCTTGCGCTGGATCGTGACGGCGGCCACCGACCGCAAGGGCACACCCATGCCGGAGGCCCTCGCCGCTGAGATCGTCGATGCTTACAATAATACGGGTACGGTCGTCAAAAAGAAGGAAGACACCCACAAGATGGCCCAGGCCAACCGCGCCTTCGCCCACCTCCGCTGGTAACAGCCTCCCTGCGCATGTCCGTCACGCTCCAGATTGTCACCGATAAAGCCAAGCTGTCGCCGGCCAATGCGCCGCAGCGGCCTGCTCCCATGGAGTGGACCCGCAACATCGGCATCGCGGCGCACATCGATGCCGGCAAAACGACCACGACTGAGCGCATCCTCTATTACTCCGGCGCCGTGCACAAGATGGGTGAGGTGCATGAAGGCACCACGGTCACCGATTGGATGGAGCAGGAGCGCGAGCGCGGCATCACCATCACCGCCGCGGCCATTTCCTGCGCGTGGATCCCGTCCGTGGGGCCGTTTGCGCCCATCAAGCACCGGATCAATATCATCGACACCCCCGGACACGTTGACTTCACCGCCGAGGTGGAGCGTTCGCTGCGCGTGCTCGACGGAGCGGTCGCCGTCTTCTGTGCGGTTGGCCGCGTCCAGCCGCAATCCGAGACTGTATGGCGCCAGGCCAACAAGTATCGCGTTCCGCGGCTGGCGTTCGTGAACAAGATGGATCGGGTGGGGGCCAATTTCATGGCCTGTATCGAGGAGATGCGAAAGAAGCTCAGCGCCAATGCCCACCCGTTGTTCCTGCCCATCGGCGCCGAGGAGAATTTCCGGGGCCTGGTCGATCTCGTGCAGATGCAGGCCTATTATTTCGAGGAAGACGCCTCCGATCCGCTCGGCCTCAATCCCAAGATCGGAGCGATCCCCGCCGAACTGCTTGCCGACGCCAAGCATTACCGCGAAAAGCTCATCGAGGCCGTGGCGGATTGCGACGACGCGATCGCGCACAAATATCTCGAAGGGACGGAAATCGGCGTTAACGAGCTGATGATCGGCATCCGCAAGGCGACGGTCTCGCTCAAATTCTGCGGCGTGATCCCCGGATCCGCCTTCAAGAGGAAGGGTGTGCAGCGCCTGCTCGATTGTGTCGTCAACTATTTGCCCAATCCGCTCGATCTACCGCCGACCAAGGGCCAGACCGGCGAGGGGCAGGAAGCTTTTGCCAAGGCGGACGATCGCGAGAAAACCGTGACGCTGGCCTTCAAGCTGTGGAGCGATCCGTTTGTCGGCCGTCTGATTTTCACCCGCGTCTATCAGGGTAAACTCAGCAAAGGCCAGTCGGTTTACAATCCGCGCACCCGCCGCAACGAGCGCATTTCGCGCCTGCTGCTCATGCGCGCGATGGACAAGGAGGAGATCGATGTGGCCTATGCCGGCGACATCTGCGCGGTGATCGGTCTCAAGGACGTCATCACGGGCGACACGCTTTGCGACGACGAGGCCGACATCCGCCTCGAGCCCCCGACCTTCCCCGAGCCGGTCATCTCCATGTCGATCGAGCCGAAATCGAAGGCCGATCAGGAGAAAATGGGCACCGCCCTGCAGCGGCTGTCAGCCGAAGATCCGACCTTCCGCACTTTCACCGATACCGACACCGGCCAGACCATCATCGCGGGCATGGGCGAACTGCATCTCGAGATCATTCGCGACCGCATGTTCCGCGAGTTCAAGGTCGAGGCCGACGCTGGCAAGCCGCAGATCGCCTACCGCGAAAGCATCACCGGCCACGCCGACGGCGAGGGCAAGTTCATCCGCCAGTCGGGCGGCCGCGGCCAGTACGGTCATTGCAACGTCAAGATCGAGCCGAATGAGAAAGGGAAGGGCATCGAGGTCATCAATGAGATCGTCGGGGGGACCATTCCGAAGGAATACATCAAGCCCGTCACCGAGGGCATCCTCGAGGCCGCCAACAACGGCGTCGTGGCCGGTTTCCCGGTGATCGATTTCAAGGCCCGGATCGTCGATGGTTCGTTCCACGAGGTCGATTCGTCGGAGCTTGCCTTCAAGATGGCCGGCATCTTCGCGTTCAAACATGCGATGGCCAAGGCCAAGCCCATTCTCCTCGAGCCGATCATGAAGATCGAGGTCACCGTCCCTGAGGAATACCAGGGCGACATCATGGGCGACATCAACCGTCGTCGCGGCCACATCCAGGGCATGGAACAGCGCGAGGGCGCCTGCATCATCACCGCGATGGTGCCGCTCGAAACGATGTTCGGCTATGCCACGGACATCCGCTCGCTTTCCAAAGGCCGCGCCTCCTATTCGATGGAACCCTCCCACTTCGACCAAGTGCCGGCGCAGCTTCTGACCAAAATTGTTGAAAACTCATCCCGGGCCCCGGCCCGCACCTAAACCCTCGTTCTTTGCCCGCCATGAAAGGTCAGCGCATCCGCATCAAGCTTCAAGGTTTTGACTATCGTGTTATCGACCAGTCGGCCTCGGAAATCGTCGAGACGGCCAAGCGCTCCGGCGCCCGCGTCTCCGGTCCGATCCCTCTGCCGACCAACATCGAGAAACTCTCGGTCAACCGCTCCCCGCATGTGGACAAGAAATCCATGGAGCAGTTCGAATCGCGTACCCACAAGCGCCTCATCGACATCATCGAGCCCACCGCCCAGACCGTCGATGAATTGAAAAAACTAAACCTTCCGTCCGGCGTCGATATTACCATCAACGTTTAACGTACACTTTCTGACAGACAGTTAGCAGCCGGCCGGCGGCTCACCGCCGGCACTTGCTAATGTAGGTCTCTCGAAACGGAACCCTCCACCTACCGCTTAGCCCATGATCGCTACACTTTTAGGCAAAAAGATCGGGATGACGCAGGTCTATGACGCGGAAAACGTCTTAGTCCCCGTCTCCGTGGTCGAAGCCGGTCCCTGCCCTGTGGTGCAGGTGAAGACCGCGGAGAGAGACGGCTACAATGCCGTGCAGCTCGGCTTCGCCAAGAAAAAGGTCAAAAACACCAGCAAGGCCGAACTCAACCACGCCAAGAAAGCCGGCCTCGCCGAGGCGCCGCGGACGCTCAACGAAGTGCGCCTGGCCGAGGCTCCCGCCGTGAAGCCGGGTGACATCGTCACGGTCACGGCCTTCAAGGAAGGCCAGTTCGTGGACGTCATCGGCATCTCAAAAGGCAAGGGCTTCCAGGGTGTTGTCAAGAAGCACGGCGTGGCCGGCGGTCCGGCGGCCCACGGCTCCATGTTCCACCGCCGCATCGGCTCCATTGGCATGCGCCAGACGCCCGGCCGCTCTTGGAAAAACCAGTCGATGCCCGGCCATCTCGGCTCGGAACGCTGCACCATGCAGAATCTGCGGGTGGTCAAGGTGCTTCCGGAGAAAAACCTGCTCCTCGTGAAGGGTGCGATCCCCGGCGCGAACGGCGACAGCGTCATCGTCCGGACCGCGATCAAGGGCCAGCCCAAGGCCGCGCAATAACGAACCGGAGATTCCGCAGCCATGAAACTCAAAATTTACAGTCCCGACGGCGCCAAGAGCCGCGAAGCCGATTTCAATATTCCCACCTTCGAGGGCGAGAAGGGTGTCCAGGCCGTCAAGGAAGTCGTCGTGGCCCACCAGGCCAACGCCCGTCTCGGCACCCATTCCACCAAGAAACGCGGCGAGGTCCGCGGCGGCGGCAAGAAGCCCTGGCGGCAGAAGGGCACCGGCCGCGCCCGGGCCGGTTCCATCCGCTCGCCCCTCTGGGGTGGTGGTGGCGTCGTCTTCGGCCCCAAGCCGCGCGACTATTCGAAGAAGATCAATGCCAAGGTGAAGGCGCTGGCCTTCAGCCGTGCCCTTTACGATCGCGCCGTGGCCGGCGATCTCGACGTCATCGAAAAATTTGAAGCCAGCCCGGTAAAGACCAAGGTCATGAACCAGGTGCTCACCCGCATCGCCCCCCAGGGCAAGGTGCTCATCGTTGACGATCCGTTCGCGCCCGAAACCCGCCGGGCCGCGCGCAACCTCAATCGTATCACCCTGCAGGAGGCCGTCCGGCTCAACACCCTCGATCTCTGCCAATACCGGAAGATCGTCGTGTCGACCAAGGCCCTGGAAAAAATCATCGCCCGCGTCAGCGCGGCCAATGGAGGCAACTGATGATTAACGCCGACAAAGTGCTCAAGCAGATGCGCCTGACGGAGAAAGCCAACAAGCTCTCCTCCGAATATAGCCAGTACACCTTTGAGGTCACCCCGACCGCCACCAAGCACACGGTGCGCGAGGCCGTCGAGCAGACCTTCAAGGTCACGGTCGTGCGCGTGAACATCCAGAATGTCCGCGGCAAAAACAAGCGCAGCCGCCAGGGCCGGCCGAGCCGCACCTCCGACTACAAAAAAGCCATCGTGACCCTCAAGGAGGGCGATAAAATCGAGCTCGTCTGAGCGTCCAGACGCCGAAAGGGAACCACTGTCATGCCACTCAAAACCTTCCGTCCGATCACCCCGGCCCTCCGCTACACCGCGCTGAACCGCCCGGAGGAGATCGTCGCCAAGCGCCCTGAGCGCGGGCTGATCGAGCACAAGCACAAGACCGGCGGGCGCAATTGCTACGGCCGGCTCACCTCGCGCCGTCGTGGCGGCGGGCACAAGCAGCTGTACCGCATCATCGATTTCAAGCGCGCCAAGCTCGACATCGCCGCCCAGGTGCAGGCGATCGAGTACGATCCCAACCGGACCGCACTCATCGCGCTGGTGGCCTACCGCGACGGCACGAAGAATTATATTCTCGCCCCCAAGGGGCTCAAGGTTGGCGACAGCGTGATCAGTGCCAGCCGGTGCGAAAACAACGAGTATCGCCCGGGAGATGCCTATCCGCTTGAGACCATCCCGCCCGCGACCCGCGTGCATGCGGTCGAACTCATTCCGGGCCGCGGCGCCCAGCTCGCCCGCTCGGCCGGAACCGGCCTCGAGCTGGTGGCCGTCGAGAATGGCAACGCCCAGCTCAAGCTGCCGTCGGGCGAGATCCGTCTCGTCAATGCCAAGTGCCGCGCGACTATCGGCGAGGTCGGCAACGCCGACCACATCAACGAGTCGTTGGGCAAGGCCGGCCGCAACCGCTGGCTCGGCCGGCGTCCGCGCGTCCGCGGCATGGCGATGAATCCGGTCGACCACCCCAACGGCGGCGGCCAGGGCAAGTCCAAGGGCGGTGGCGGCCGGCAGCAGGTCGTCTCCCCGTGGGGCCAGCTCGCGAAGGGCTTCCCGACGCGCCGTCGCTCCCGGCCTTCCAACAGTCTCATTCTCATCCGCCACAACGGTCGCCCGCCGCGTGGCAAGAAGTAAACCCGCCCGGCATCCCGCGTTTCCAGCCTTCATCCCCCTCCCACCATGGCCCGTTCAATCAAGAAAGGTTACTTCGTCGATCCGCACCTGATGGCCAAGATCGAGAAGGCCAGCAAGGCCAGCTCGCGCAAGCCCATCCAGACCTGGTCCCGCCGCTCCACTATCACGCCTGATTTCGTCGGTCACACCTTCAACGTTCACAACGGCAAGGCGTTTATCGCCGTGTACGTGACCGAGAACATGGTCGGCCACAAGCTCGGCGAATTCTCTCCGACCCGCATCTTCAAGGCCCACGGCGGCATGACCCGCAAGGAGATCTGAACGCGCTTCGCCGCCCAACCGCAAGACCCACCATGGAAGTCCAAGCCCTTACCCGCAACACGCGCATGTCGCCGAAGAAGGTGCGCGAAGTCACCCGCCAGATCCAGGGCCGCAAGGTCCCCTATGCGGTGGACCTGCTCACGCTCATTCCGCGCAAGTCCGCGCGGCTGGTGTTGAAAACGCTCAAGAGCGCCATCGCCAACGCGGAGAACAACCCAAAGGTCAATCTCACCGCCGACCAGCTCGTCGTTTACCGCGCCCTTGTCGAAAACGGCCCGGTTCTCCGGCGTTACAAGGCCGGTCCCCGCGGCACCGCCATGCCGCGCCGCAAGAAGATGTCCCATATCCGCATCGTCCTCTCCGACGAGGCGAAGAAAAACTAACACTCCGCCCAACCCCGCCCGCCTCGGCCAACCTTTCTTCCCATGGGTCAGAAGACACATCCCGTCGGTTTCCGCCTCGCCGTCACCCGCAACTGGCAGTCGCGCTGGTATGCCAGCAAAAAGGATTTCCCCGGTCTCCTTCGCGAGGACCAGATCATCCGCCAGAAGCTGATGGAGAAGCTCAAGCAGGCCTCCGTGCCGCGTATTTTTATCGAACGTGCCTCCAACCGGGTGCGCGTGAAGATCTTTACCGCCCGTCCGGGCATCGTCATCGGCCGCAAGGGGCAGGAGATCGAGAAGATCAAGGACGAACTCGCCAAGCTCACCGGCAAGGAAATCCTCCTCGACATCCAGGAGGTCAAGAAGCCCGAGATCGAGGCCCAGCTGGTCGCGGAGAACGTCGCCCTGCAGCTGGAGCGCCGCATCGCTTTCCGCCGGGCCATGAAGAAGGCCATTGAGATGGCCATGACGCTCGGCGCCGAGGGAATCAAGATCCAGTGCTCCGGCCGCCTCGGCGGCGCCGAGATCGCCCGCCGCGAATGGCAGCGCAAGGGCCGGGTGCCGCTGCACACGCTCCGCGAGAACATCGACTACGGTTTTGCCGAGGCCCATACCCTCTACGGCAAGATCGGGATCAAGTGCTGGATCTGTAAAAAAGACGCCGACATGACCAACTGAGTCCGGGCTTTACCGGACCCGCACCGCCCGACTCTTCGACAACCCATTTCAAGCCATGGCCCTCGCCCCCGCCCGCAGCAAATATCGCAAGATGCAGAAAGGCAGCCTCGCCGGCAAAGCCAAGCGTGGCAACACGCTGGTTTTCGGCGAATTCGGTCTGCAGTCCCTGACCCGCGGCCCCATGACCGGCGCGCAGATTGAAGCGGCCCGCGTGGCCATCTCCCGCCATCTCAAGCGCAAGGGCAAACTCTGGATCCGCGTGTTTCCGCACAAGCCCATCACCAAGAAACCCGCCGAGACCCGCATGGGCCACGGCAAGGGCCCGGTCGAATACTACGTCGCCCAGATCAAGCCCGGCGTGGTGCTGTTCGAGCTCGGGGGTATTCCCGCCACCATCGCCAAGGAAGCCTTCCGCCTCGCCGACACCAAACTGCCGTTCAAATGCCGCTTCATCGCCCGCGAGGGCGTGGCCCTGTAAGCCGGCTGCAACCGCCAACCCTTCTTCCACTCCCGCATCATGACGCTGAAAGAAATTCGCGAGCTTTCCCCCGCCGAACTTGAAACCAAGCTACGCGAGACCCGCGAGCAGCTGCTCCAGCTCCGCCTGCGCAAGCAAACCGGCCAGGTCGAAAAGCCGCACCTGCTGCGTGTGTATCGCAAGGACATCGCCCGTTTCGAAACCATCCTCCACGCCAAGAAGAAGGCTCCGGCCAAGGCCGCCTGACCTGAGGTTCAACTGATTTTCCATCATGTCCGCTCCCACCCGCAGCAAGCGCAAGACTTTCATCGGCTTTGTCACGAGCCGCATGGGCGACAAGTCCGTCAAGGTCACCGTGTCCTACCGGACTCCGCATCCCTATTATCAGAAGGTCATCAACCGCCAGACCGTCGTGCATGCGCATGACGAGAAAAACGAGGCCAAGGTCGGCGATCAGGTCGAGGTCATGGAGACCCGGCCGCTCAGCCGGCTGAAGCGCTGGCGGGTGGTCCGTGTGGTCGCGGCCGCCCAGACTGCCATCGCCCAGGCCATTTCCGAGGAGGATGTGGCGCAGGCCGTTCCCACCAAGCGTACCCCTGCTCCGGAACAGACCGCCCCGGTGACGGCGGAGACGCCGTCAACCTGAACCCGCAACCCTGACCCTCTTTCATCCGGAGGCATCCTATGATCCAACTGCGCTCCATACTCGAAGTGGCCGACAACACCGGCGCCCGCCGGGCGGCGCTGATCCAGCGCATGGGCCAGAACACACCCTTCGCCCACGTCGGTGACGTGGTCACGGTCCACATCAAGGAAAGTTCCACCGATGCCACCGTCAAAAAAGGCGAAGTGGTCAAGGCCGTCGTGGTCCGCACCAAGGCGCCCATCCGCCGGAATGACGGCAGCTATCTGCGCTTTGACAGCAACGCGATCGTCATTCTTGACGCTGACGGCAATCCGCGAGGAACGCGCATCTTCGGACCCGTGGCCCGCGAACTGCGCGCGAAGAACTTTATGAAGATCATTTCGCTCGCTCCGGAGGTTCTCTGACCATGCAGAAGTTTCACATCAAACGCGGCGACACCGTCGTCGTCATCGCTGGCGCTCACAAGGGCAAACAGGGCAAGGTGCTCGAGCTCCTCTCGGAAAAACAACGGGCCCGGGTCGAGGGCGTGGCCCTGATCAAGCGCCATCTCAAAAAATCGCAGGAGCACCCGCAGGGCACCATCGCCGAGCGCGAAGGCTCCGTCCACGTCTCCAACCTCATGCTGCTCACACGGTGGGAGCAGGGCAAGGCGGCCAAGAAGGAGACCGCCGCCAAGACCTGACGGGTGGGGGCCTCCCGCCGCTCTGATCAATCTTTCTCACTCTCTTATCACTCAACCCGCCTCCGGCTCGGAAACCCGGTCGCACCACTATGAGTTACACTCCCTCCCTGAGAAAACATTATCTCGAGCACGTCGTGCCCGAGTTGATGAAACTGCGCGGCTACACGAACAAGCACCAGGTGCCCCGCCTGCAGAAGATCACCGTCAACACCGGGATCGATGCCGAGGCGGACAAGAATGTGATCGCCGACGTGCAGCGTGACCTGGCCATCCTGGCCGGCCAGAAACCCGTGCTCGCGAAATCGCGGAAAGCCATTGCCAATTTCAAGCTCAAGCAGGGCCAGATCGTCGGCTGCCATGTCACGCTGCGGGGTCCCGCCATGTGGGAGTTTCTCCTCCGCCTGCTCGCCGTGGCGCTGCCGACCATCCGCGACTTCCGCGGCATGTCCCCCAAGCTCGACGGCCAGGGCAACTACACCATCGGCATCACCGATCACACCATCTTCCCCGAGATCACCGTCGACAATGTGAAGAAGCACATCGGCCTCGACATCACCATCGTCACCAGCGCCAACACCGACGACGAGGCGCGCGAGCTCCTGCGCTTGCTCGGCATGCCCTTCCGCCGCGCCGATGGTTCCGCCAAACCCGCTGCCACCAAGGCCGCCTGATCCGCCAACCCTCCTCGACCATGCCCAAGACATCTGCCATTGA
>Ga0265297_10012134_pt1 | contig 10403 bp, 13 predicted proteins | sample Munlanlwell13791_FD_192502 | JGI IMG/M metagenome (GOLD analysis project Ga0265297, IMG submission 192502) | Leachate microbial communities from a municipal landfill in Southern Ontario, Canada - Leachate well 137-91 | ecosystem: Engineered > Solid waste > Landfill > Unclassified | place...
TGGGCATAAATCTGATGCCCTACATCGAAAATAATTGTATCTTGGGGGGTATCAAGAAGATGATGAAGCGCGACAGTCAATTCAACCGCGCCCAAGGAAGAGGCAAGGTGGCCGCCTTTTTTTGCAACTACCTCAACTATTAAATCTCTTATTTCCTGGCTTAAAGTATTAAGTTCTTCTACGCCGAGATTTTTAAGGTCTTTGGGGGAATTTATTTTTTCTAGAATCATTTTTCGTTTTTAAGGATTTCTTCTATGGCATCATCTATGATGCCTCTGTCATCTTCCTTTATTTCATAGAATTCTATGCCTGTATCATAGTAAAATATGCCTTTTTTGTAGGGGCTTTCTTTATTAACAACCCAAACTATCCTTCCTTTGCATGTGATAACATTCTTGTTAATCTGTATTTCCAGGCCAACCGTAGACGCTGATTCCAGTTTTTCTTCAATTACTACACGCACTCCTCCAGCAGAGATATTTTCTGTATAAGTAGTTATTACATGGTCATGCAGAGTATGAATGGAAATGCTGCAGGGAAATTTTGCCCTTACGAATCTACGTTTTTCTATGCCTTGATAATCCATATGGTTATAAACCTCCAAGCTCCAAGCACCAAATTCCAAATAAACTCCAAACTTCAATTTCCCAATGACCAAAGCTAATACCGTTTAGAACATTGTGATTTTGGTCATTGGGATTTGTTTGGAAATTGGAATTTGTGATTTGGAATTTCATTTTCCGGCTGTGTCTTGTCTATATTCCACCCTTTTTATCGAGATGGCTTTTCCGGTTGCTTCATCCGCCTCAATTATTACACCTTGTATGCGCACATCTCCTTGCGCCAAATTAAAACGGACCGGTATGTTTGTAACGAACCGCTCAATTATCTGATGTTTCTCCCTGCCTAGAACCGAATCAAAACTTCCCGTCATCCCAACATCGGTAATGTAGGCAGTAAAATCGTCAATTATTCTTTCATCTGCCGTTGGTATGTGCGTATGCGTTCCTACAACCGCGGTAACTTTACCGGAAAGAAAATATCCCATCGCAAGTTTTTCGCTCGTTGCTTCAGCATGCATATCAACGATAATTACTTTAACTTTGCTCCTTAAGTCTTCTATTATATTTCTGACTGCGTTGAAAGGGCAATCCATCGGCTGCATAAAAACTCGTCCTAAAAGATTAACTACGCCTATTTTTTTGCCGTTAATTTCTTTTACCAGGTAACCGCGGCCGCTAGCTAGTTCACCGTAATTAAGCGGCCTTAAAACATCCGTTGTCTCAAGGACCTGCTTCGCTTCCTGCTTTTTAAAGATGTGGTCACCGGTGGTAACCACATCTACTGAACTGCTAAAAATATCTGCAGCTGTATCCTGCGTAATACTTGAGCCGCCGGCAGCATTTTCTCCGTTTGCGATTATAAAATCAAGGCTTAAGCTTTTTTTTAAAGCAGGTAAGGCCTCTTTGATATAGATTCTGGCCGGCTTTCCTACTATATCGCCTATAAATAGTATTTTCATTGTTTAGGTATTTTATACCTTCTTTAAAAATTCCTCAACCAAATAATTACAACGCTAATTTTCGCAAATCTAATACAAATAGTCGCGGATTTAAGACAAAACCGTTATTTTTTAATTTGCGTGCATTCGCGTTTACACCTTAATGAAACTAATCAGGTATAAATTCGCGGGAATCTGTGTTATTTAGCGTAATCAATAGCCCTGGTTTCCCGTATGGCTGTTATTTTTATATTGCCAGGATAATCCATTTCTGCTTCAATCTTCTTCTTTACTTCGTGAGCAAGGAGAGAAACCTCTTCATCTTTTACCTTGCTTGCCTGAATTATCACTCTTATTTCACGGCCTGCAGAGATAGCATAACTCTTATCAACGCCGGGGAAAGAATTGGCTATAGTTTCAAGTTGTCTTAATCTCTTAATGTAACTTTCGAGCGTTTCCCTTCTTGCTCCGGGGCGTGACGCTGAAATAGCATCAGAAACAAGAGCAAGCAGCGAATACAAAGAGCTAAATTCCTTTTCTTCATGGTGGGCCTCTGCGGCATTCACAACCGTTTCGTTTTCACCGTACTTTTTTAAAAGTTCCGCTCCTATTTGCGCATGCGTTCCCTCAACCTGATGGTCTACTGCTTTTCCGATATCATGCAAGAGCCCTGCTCTTTTCGCAAGCCTGGGATCAAGCTCAAGTTCCGAAGCAAGGACTCCCATTATAAAAGCCACTTCTTTTGAGTGCTGAAGCGCATTCTGGCCGAAACTGGTACGGTATTTTAATTTGCCCAAAAGCTTAATCAGCTCCGGATGAAGATTATGCACGCCTATTTCAAAAGCGGCGGCTTTGCCGTCTTCCATTAATTGTTTTTCAAAATCCTGTTTGGTTTTTTCAACAATTTCTTCAATGCGCGCAGGGTGAATTCTGCCATCCTGGATAAGCCTCTCAAGCGATATGCGGGCAACTTCACGCCTTACCGGATCGAAGCTGGAAAGATTAACTGCTTCCGGCGTATCGTCTATCACAAGGTCTACCCCGGTTGCCATTTCAAACGCCCTGATATTTCTGCCCTCGCGGCCGATAATGCGCCCTTTTATTTCGTCATTGGGAAGCTGCACTACGCTTACCGTGCTTTCAGTAGTTTGTTCAACCGCGCATTTTTGTATGGCAAGAGAAACTATCTCTTTTGCCTTTTTTTCTGCTTCTTCTTTGACTTCTTCTTCCATCACCCTTATCATTTTTGCTTTTTCCGACCTTAATTCTTCTTCATATCTTTTAAGAAGCAATTCTCTTGCTTCTTCCTGAGTAAGGGAAGAAATCTTTTTTAATTTTTCTTTTTCTTCTTCTATTAACTGCCGAAGAGCTTCATTCTTGCCCTCTAGCTCCTGTGAAAGCTTTTTAAGGTTTGCTTCTCTCGCCGAAAGCTCCTGCTCTTTGGTTTCGATAAAATCCAGCCTCTTTTCAAGATTTTCCTCGCGCTGGATGAGACGCTTTTCCAGCTGAAACAGTTCTTCCTTTTTCGTGGTATGCTGTTTGTCAAAATCCATCCGCAATTTATAAAGCAATTCTTTCCCGTCTAAATCTGCCTTGCGGGCCACTTCTTCGCCTTTTATTTTTGCTTCTTTTAGGATTTTGTCGGCATCGTCTTTTGCCTTCTTAAGCTTATTTTTTTCAAAAATTTCGCCCAGCCACCATCCTGAAACCAGGCCGGCAACAATACCCAATAATACGTAAATAATACCCATAATTACCTCCTTCGAAAAACCTGATTAAGCCAAATTGTAGTTTACTTTAGAGACAGAAATTTTCGCTGACGATTACGTCAACTTTTTCGTCCATGGAAGGATGGATAGGAAGGTCGTCTAGAATTTGGGATTCGAAAGCGATGCCTACTTTTTTATAAGGAGGATTTAGCCTTTTTAGGAAACGGTCATAAAACCCTGCCCCTCTGCCTAATCTGTTATAATTTCGGTCAAAAGCAAGGGCAGGCACAATAACCATATCTATTTCTTTGATATCGACTTTTTTAGTCTTATCCGGCAAAGGCTGCATGATCCTGAAAGGGCCGACAGAAAAATCATCCTCCAGATTATTTACCTCGTAAGCCTCTAATTCTTTTTTTTCTAAATTCATAAATGGGAAACAAAATCGCTTTAATCCCAAATCTCTCCTAACCATCCGTAAAATATCTACTTCACCCCTTAAAGGGAAATACACCATAATAAGCTTTGCTTGTTTGTATATAGGTAAGCTTGATAAGCGTTTTTCAACATCCTGACTCCTCCTTTTTAACTCTTCTCCAGTTAAAGACAAGAGTTTGGCTAGTAATTTCTTTCTTAATTCTTTTTTTTCTTCACTCACGGCTAACAACATTTTATACTAAAGCCCCTCCTGGGGCGGCGTCCCATTCCATATTTATCACGGGCACGCCTTCGGCATGCCTCACCCGCCAGAAGCGGGCAGGAAATTCTGGGGCTGGGATAGTATACCATTTTTGCCTGAATAAGTAAACCCTGCAACACAGATGACCACAGTTGTCAAGGATTCTGGAAAATCAGCTCCAAGGCAATTTTTAAGTCTTTTTCTGTGTCAACCATAGAGCTTTCCTTGGGGATAAATGCAAGGATATTAAGCTCTTTTGCCTCTGCCATAGCCTTCATTGTAGGCTGTGCAGTAAACATTATAGCGGGGATCTTTTTGTTGGTTTCACGGATTTTCCGCAACAATTCGATACCATTTATATCCGGCATCATATAATCCATAACAATTACGCGCGGCGATGTGGTATTTAACGCCTCAAGCGCTTCATCGCCGGAAGCAGCTGTAATTACCCTATACCCCCAGGATTCTATCCTCTTCTTTATCAGGATAAGGAAATCAATTTCATCATCTACTATTAATACTCGTTTATTATCCATGTTACTATTTTATAAGTTTATCGATTTTTTTCAAGAGCTCCTGATAGTCAAAAGGCTTAAATACATAATCATCCGCCATACATTCGATTCTTTTTTCTTCGATATTATCTATGCTTGCAGTAAGTAATATGATTGGAATGTGTTTTAGGCCGTCACGTTGTTTTATTATTTTACCGGCTTGCGAGCCGCTTACGCAGGGCATAAATACATCAAGGATAATCAAATCCGGTTTAAACTTTTCCGCGAGGTCTATCGCCTCCTGTCCGTTTACGCCGGTATAAACCGTAAAGCCTTTTTTTTGCAAAATGAAAGATACTTCTTTTAAAATATCGGGCTCATCATCGACTACGAGTATTTTTTTATTCATTTTCGCGCGCGACGGGCAACGTGAAATGAAAAATAGAGCCGCCCGTGTTTTTAGGTTCTGCCCAAATTTTGCCTTTATGTTTTAAAATTATTTCCTTACATATTGCAAGTCCCAAGCCTGTGCCCTGCCTTTTGCCGCTGTCCTGGCGTTCTGCCTGTTCAAAAGGATTAAATAATTTAGGCAGGCTTTCTTCGGTTATACCCACACCTGTATCGCTAACCTCAACGCACACATTGCAGTCTTTCAATTTACTTGTTATGGTAATTGAGCCTTTGTCGGTAAAAGCTATGGCATTGTTAACAAGATTGGTTACTACTTGTATAAATTTATCTTTATCGAACGTAAAACGCGGGATTTTTTCATCCAGGTTTAATATAAATTTCAGATATTTCTTTTCTACCAAGTGATGCATCGCTTTGCATACTTCCTGGATTACTTCGTTTATATCGTTAGGCTTCATATCAAAATGCATCTTTCCGGAATCGAGTTTTTGAAAATCCAAAACATCGTTAATCAGGCGGGAAAGCCGTTCAATATTTTTTTTAACTATCTCCAAAAAATCCCTCTGCTCATAATTAATCGGCCCGGAGAGCCCGTCTAAGATTATATTTACTCCTGTGCGGATTGCTGCAAGAGGGGTGCGCAATTCATGCGAAACAACCGCGGTAAAACGCGATTGAACCTCTTTTGCTTCTTTTAATTTTTCCTGCGTATTTTTTAAGTCGGTTATGTCGCGGATAACCCCCACAATAAATTTGTTGCCTTTATCGTCTATATATAAATTCTTTTTGGTAACTATTACATGCCGAATGCCTTTAGAATCGGTCCATAGTTCCTCATTTACATTTTCCCCGCCAGTTTCAAAAACAACCTCGTCTTTAGCCCAGAATACATCGGCCTGCTCTTTTGGAAAATAATCGTGGTCGGTTTTGCCAAGCATTTCTTCGGTAGGTATGCCTATCATCTGGGCGTGCGCTTCGTTAAGCAATACCCAGCGATGTTTTCTGTCTTTTACGAAAATGGGGTCGGGTATTGAGTTGATGATTTTATAAAAATAATCCCGGGATTCGCCCTCAAGATATTTATGTTCGCTCATATTTGTTCATTAAAAGCCATACCAGTAATTTACAAGTGGTTTTGAATCTTGAGTTTTATCGATGATTACATTCTTAAGCCTAGTATATTCCAGAAACCCTTCTTTTCCAAGTTCTTTTCCAAAACCGCTCTGTTTAAATCCTCCATAAGGAAGTTCATTAAAAAACATTCCATAGGTATTAATCCACACTGTACCTGCATTAATGGCCTTAGCTAAATTCTGTGCCCTTAACTCATCTTTGGTCCATATCGATGCCGCGAGTCCAAAAGCGCAATCGTTGGCTAAAGCCACAGCCTCTTCTAATGAAGAAAATTTACTTATGCAGGCAACCGGGCCAAAAATTTCTTCTTTAAATATACTCATTTCAGGCGATACTGCGCCAAAGACTGTCGGCTCAAAGAAAAATCCTTTTTTTAAACCTTCTTGCTGCGGAATATCTCCGCCACACAATAACTGCGCGCCCTCCTTTTTCCCTTGCTTTACATATTCCAATACTTTTTTGCGTTGAGATTCTGATATCAAAGGTCCTATTTGGGTTTCGAAATCAAGCGCCGGGCCGATTTTTATGCGCTTTGCTTTTTGCGTAAAATCATTTATAAAATTATCATAGATTTTCTCCTGCACAAACATGCGCGACATTGCAGTACACATCTGGCCCTGATTTAAAAATATTGCGCACAATAGGCCGTTAACTGCCAATTCCAGGTCGGCATCGTTTAAAACTATGGCTGCAGATTTACCGCCTAATTCCATCGTAACTTTTTTTACGTTTTTTGCGGTATATTCCAGAATTTACTTGCCGACAGCGTTTGAACCGGTAAAAGAAATCATATCCACGCGGCTGTCGGAACATAGAGTTTCTCCTATTGTATCTCCGCTTCCATTTATTATATTTACTACTCCGGCAGGTAAACCTGCTTCTTTTACTATCTTTGCCAATTCCAAAACCGAAAGCGGGGTCAGGCTTGAAGGCTTTAAGATAACGGTATTACCGGCACAAAGTGCCTGGGCAACCTTCCAGGAAGCAATCAAAAGCGGGTAATTCCAGGGAACAATCAAAACTGCAACACCCTGCGGTTCGCATATCAACTTAGCATCCGCATTTGCTATTTGTGATTTAATCTGTATGATTTCTTCTTTTAAAAACTGCTCAAAATTGTTGGCGAAATATTCAAAAGTTGCGGCAGCGGACGGGATATCCATAAAAGTTGACTCTTTGATTGGTTTGCCTGCATTTGAACTTTCGAGTTCTGCCAGAACCTGGGCTTTTTCTAAAATGCCTGCGGCTATCTTTAAAACACATTTTTTACGTTCGGCGAACGGTAAACTGCGCCACGGGCCATTATCAAAACTATTGCGGGCAGAATTTATTGCATATTCTATTTCACTTTTAGCAGCAACGCTTACTTTAGCAATAATCTCTCCGCTTGAAGGATTAATTACGTCCTGTTTGTTTGAAGTTTCTTTGAATTCGCCGTTGATAAATAGAGAATAATGAGGAATCATATGTGTAAGACAAAAGACCGAAGACCAAAGACTAAAGACCTTTTAAAAATATCTGCTCTTTAATGATTTTTAGCCTATTTATTTGAACTTTACCTGCTTAAACAATTGAAATAACCTGCTAAAAGGCACATACCATTTAGAAAGTTGGCCGAGAGCGCCTTGCAATTTCATCTTACCCTGGGTTACCGCAACAAAAGAATCAAGTTTTCCTAAAAATACCTGCTCCCAGACTGGCCTTGGCGCAGAAATTATAAAAGGCGCGTTCGCGTCGTTATCGAGCCTTACAATTTTTCCCTGTTCAAAATTAAATTTATAGGCGGCACCCGTATCATCAAGCACGACCGCAAGCTGCACAGTTAGGCCAAGCTCTTTTCCTTTAGTTGCTATAAGTTCGTCTTTATTTACTAAATCAACTATTGCCTGAATATGCTCGCGGGAAAACATAGGGTATGCTGTTTCTGATTTTGTAAGGCTTTCTTTCAATGCACTGTCCAGTTCATCAAACGCCTCTTTATTGAAAAGGCGCGCTATCGCCGCAACTCTTATTGCTTCTTCCAAAGCTAAAGTATCTTCGAATTTTTCTCCAATTGCGATTACGCCGTGATTTTTAAGCACAACGAGATTATTTGTTTTTAGAACATCAATTACGGCTTGCGGGCTTGTTACTGTGGGGGTATCCTGCTCAATAACCGGAACCTCACCTAAATAAAATTTAGTTTCGAAAGTAAGCGCTTTTAAAGATTTATTAAGCGCAAAATAACCGTTTATTAAAGGCGGGTGCGCGTGGATGACTACTTTTGCCGGGAAATTTTTATAAACTAAGCTATGCAGAGGTAATTCCGAACTCGGTTTTTGGAAAGCATCTGATTTAAGAGTATTTAAATTTACCTTAACAATGTCTTGGTCTTTTAAATCACCCAAGAACGTGCCGGTTGCGCTAATAAGAATATTTTCTGAATCAAGCTTTGCGCTGATATTTCCGGATTTGGCAACACACAAACCTGCCTGATAGAGCCTTTTGCCTACATTTATGATTTCATTTTTTATATTTTTTTCCTGCTCGCTCATTTATGCCTTAAATCCTTTAATCTTTATTAATTTCCAAATAAATATGTTCCGTAATCAAGTTATTCGGCGTTACATCGAATGCCGGATAATACCCTTTTGCTCCTTTCGGCGCAAGCCGCAGGCCCTGGTATTCCAGTAATTCAACTTCAGGCCTTATTTCAATTGCAATATCTTTGCCGGTTTTTGCGCGGGAAGCTGGGGGGCATAAAACATAAAAAGGAATATTGAAATGTTTTGCCAAAATAGCAATCTGGTAAGTGCCAACCTTGTTGGCAATGTCGCCGTTTTGTGCGAGGTGGTCAGCCCCGACAATAACTTTATTTATTTTCTTCTCGTACATAACCTGAGCTGCCATATTATCTGAAATTAATGTGACGTCGAACCCGGATTTCTGCAGCTCCCAGGCAGTTAAGCGGCTGCCCTGCAGATAAGGCCTTGTTTCTGTAGCGAAAAACTTTATCTTTTTGTTGGCTTTGCGCGCAAATTCTCCAATTAATGGCATCTGGCCGCTGATATTGCAATGCGTAAGTATACTGTCGCCGTCATTTAGCAGCTCACTCATTGCGCGGGCCTGTTCAATACGTTTATTTTTGAGGACTTCCAAAAATCCAAGTATACTTTCTTCAAGGGGCGCGCCGGAAACGGCCCAGCCCAAAATCATGTCTGTTAAATATTTAAATGAGAGGGTTGGCCGCGCGCTATTTACGATTTCTGCGAGCTCAAACAGAACCGGCTTTATGTCTTTTTTGTTTTTATTCTTCTTTATCACCATAAGAAAAATATAAAAAACAAGAATTACCTGGCCTACCGCGCGCGTTTTCATATCCTTTATTGCTTTTATGGCCTCTTTGTAATTTTTTGCTTTTATGTATTTTACTTTATGCGGCAGAAGAGTTTCATCAAGTATATAAATGGTATTACCTTTTAACTCAATCGGCCAGAATAGTGGAGAAAATTTCATAAGCACCTTACTCTTTAGTTTAGCCGCAGCAAAACTTCCTATATTGTGATAAAACTTTCGCTGTTATGCTGCCCGGCTTACCGTCGGCTATTTTTTTGCTTCCGCATTCTACCAGAGGCATAACCTCAAGTAAAGAACTGGTTAAAAAAGCCTCATTACTGTCGTATAAGTCCTCTAACGTTAATTCTTTTTCTTTTATTCTAATATGCAGATCCATCAGTTCATTAATCAATAATTGCCTGGTTATTCCTGTAAATGCCCCGGATTTAATAGATGGCGTAATGATTTCTTTTCCTTTTACTAGAAATAAGTTACTCCGCGCACCGCCGATCAGATAATCTTCCTGGTTTAAAAGAAGCGCTTCGTCTTTCCCGGCCTTTTGCGCTTTAAACCATGACATTCTGTTTTCAATATAGCTTAAAGATTTTATCTGCGAAAACGGGCTTTTGGTATCCCGCCTGTAAGGCGAAACTGCCACACTAAACCCTTTTTCGTAAGCCTCTTTCTGATAATAACCGAATTTATCTGTGTAAATCAGTATGCCCGTGGAATCTCTTTTTTTGTAGGCAGTTATCCTTATATAAGCATCTTCTAATTTATTTTCTTCTAGCAGTTGTTTGATTTTTTCAGTAAAATCTAAATCTGCCTTATCTATTTCAAGGAGCTCTAAGCTTCTATTAAGCCTATCAATATGCAAACTTAAAAAAGGAATTTTTTTCTTGTAGGCGCGCAAAGTTTCGTAAACTCCCCAGCCGAATAAAAAACCGGGCTCGAAAACTTCTTCAATGGTTTCTTTCTCAATGAGCTTTGAGTTACAAAAAATTTTCATTTGCTATTAAAGAGGCTGCAAAAATTACCTGCTGTAATCTTTTCTGCTATATTTTGCCCCAATGAATCTACCATCGCAATGTTATCCTTAACGTTAGGCGCTACCGGGTAATCCGAACCCCAGAGAATTTTATCTTCGCCGAATAAGTCAA
>Ga0265297_10012136_pt1 | contig 10401 bp, 13 predicted proteins | sample Munlanlwell13791_FD_192502 | JGI IMG/M metagenome (GOLD analysis project Ga0265297, IMG submission 192502) | Leachate microbial communities from a municipal landfill in Southern Ontario, Canada - Leachate well 137-91 | ecosystem: Engineered > Solid waste > Landfill > Unclassified | place...
TTGTTTTCCTGCATCATGGGAGTTTTTAATTCTTTGGATATCAACGTGGCGGAAGAATTGTCTTTGATGTTCGGCGAGAACTGCCACGCTTGTAAAAAAGCGCCCTGCGAATGCAACTTTGTGGATGTGGCTAATTTCAAATCTTAAACAATGAACCAGTATCAAAAGCAGATAAAAGAATTTTGCGAAGAGCGCAATTGGAGCCAGTTTATCGATCCAAAAGACATATTGCTGGGAATCGTTGAGGAGGTAGGGGAGTTCAGAAATCTTGTAAAATGGGAAAAGGATCCAGAAGCGATTAAAAAGATCCTTATTGAAAAGAAAGCGGAGGCAAAGGATACGGTTGGCGATATTTACTGGTTTTTGTCTTTACTGGCGAATGTTTGCGGTGTGGATATCGACGAAGCGATAAAAATGACGATAGAAGACAATAAAAAAAGGTTTCCCGTCGAGAAGACGAAAAACCATCATACCAATATCAACCTCGGAGGGTATGACGGGAAATACGACTCGAAATAACATGAAAGAAAAAATATCATGGATAGCAGTGTTATTGTTTCTGGCCTTCGGATTGATTTTTATATTCTTTGTAGCAAGGATCGTTCTCCGCTATCTGATAGTTGAATAAACTGTCCATTGAAAAAAGCGGCCGGTACATCGGCCGCTTTTTGTTTTCACGTTATTCTATTTTCTTCACGTATTCTCCGGTTTCGGTGTTTATTTCAATAATGTTCCCTTCTTCTATAAACAGAGGTACGTTTATTTCCGCTCCGGTTTCTATGCGCACTATCTTTGTTCCGCCCTGGGCTCGGTCGCCTCGTACGCCCGGAGGGGATTCGGTTACCTTCACCTGGATTTTTATCGGCAAAGAAACATTGATTATTTTTCCGTCAAAAACGATTCCTTCAATAATTGAATTCGGCTTCAAAAACTTTATATTCTGGCCGAGCACGGAATGATCCAGATCAAATCTTTTAGAAGGGTCGTCTTCTTCGCAAAAAAAGTATTTGTTGCGGTGGGTGTATAAAAACTTTATATTTATCTTCGTAAGTTCCGCTTCCTCAAAAACGTCGCCCTGGTGGAAATTGCGGTCCATCACGCTGCCCGAAATGAGGTTTTTTATCCTTGTCTGGATCACTACCCGGCGCTGGGCTTTTTTAAGAGGCATCGATTCTAAAATCTCGAAGGGTGTGCCGTCGACTATGATTCTTGCGCCTTTTCTCAAATCTTGATGATTTAGCATATGGGTTACTTCAGAACCGCTCCAACGAAGCCCGGGTTTCCTTTTATAAAATCAATGGAATTAACCGGATTTTTCCCTTCGACTTGCAGTTCCCGTATTAGTAAGAAGTCTTGCCGGCATTTTACGGCCAATTTATCGCCTGAAAAAAGAAAAACCTTGCCTTCGGGCTCAGTTTTTTCGCTTTTTTCCGCCAAAACCCCCGCTTTTATAATTTTTATTCTCAGCAAATTTTTATCATTTTTTTGCCAAAATGTAAAGGCGCCGGGCCAAGGATAAAAGGCCCTTATTTTTGCTTCAGTATTATCGGCCGGTTCCTGCCAATTGATTTTGCCGTCTTCTTTTCTGATGATTTTGGTGTATGTTGCTTCTTTTTCTTGCTGCTGCTGGGTTTTGAATTTTCCTTTTACAAAGAGAGGAATCGCGTCTTTTAAAATCTCTATGCTTAATTTTGCCAGCTTGTCCGAGAGGGTTTTTGAAGTTTCGTTATTTTCCATTCTTATTTTCTTTTGGCCGAGCACTGGTCCGGTATCGATTCCTTGATCCATTTTAAATATGGAAACTCCGGTTTCTTTGTCGCGGTTCAGGATCGCCGTTTGAATAGGGGAGGGGCCCCTGTATTTTGGCAGGACGGAAGGGTGGACGTTGAGACATCCGTATTTCGGGATTCTTAATATATTTTCGGGAAGTATCTGGCCGTAGGCAGAGGTTATTATCAAATCCGGATTTAAGTTTTTAATCTGCGGTTCGTATTTCGCGATTTTATCCGGCTGCCCCAAGGGGATATCGTATTTTTCGGCAATCAGCTTGACCGACGGGGGGGTGAGGATTTGTTTTCGGCCAGCCGGCTTATCGGGCTCCGTAATAACCAAAACCGGCTTAAAGCCGTTTTCAACAAGCCCCTTCAAAACAATGGCTCCGAAGTCCGGAGTTCCCAGAAAGATGATTTTTATTTCACTATTTTCCATTCTATTTCAGCTTCTTTTGCGGCGAACTCCAGCCACTCGCCGTCTTTATTAACCACGTACCATTTTCTTTTGGCTTCCGACCAAACCATGGGCTCCCCTCTGAAAAAAGGCTTTTTGACTATTTCTTTCGGTTTCAACCGATCCAGTTCCAGCCATTTTTTAAATACGGTTTCTATGGCGTAATCCAGGTTTCTTGATTTTGCCCATTCGGCAACCTTGTCTATGGCTTTTTTGGCGCCTTCAAGAGAGCCGGCCAAATCCAAAAGCTGCTTGGCGGGCCTGGTAAATCTGGAATAAATTATCTTTTTTTTCTTGGCGTCTTCTTTGATTTGCTCCAAAACAAGGCCCTTTGTATAAAAGTAATGGTTTACAACCTGCTGGATTTCGGTTTCCTGCTTTTCTTTTGCAGCCGTCTTTTTGGGTTTTTGTTTCTTTTTTGCTTCTTTGGGCATATGCATTTTGTTAAATTATCTTACCATTATTTCGCTTTTTATTGAATCGGGCCGATTAGCAAAAAATATTATTATTTGCTACGATTTATTTAATATGACAAAAAGAAGGATTTTTATAGCCATAAATCTGACGGAAGGCGCGAGGAATAAGCTTTCTTTATACCAGGAAAAATGGCCAGAGCTGCCAGTAAAGTGGACAAAGCCGAGAAATCTTCATATTACTTTGATTTTCATCGGTTATGTCGACAACGAAGGACTGGTCGATATTTCCAAGCTGACGGAAGAGGTGGCCAGAAAAACCCAGCCTTTTTCAATCAGATTCAGCCGAATATGCTACGGTCCCTTAAAGAAAACTCCTCCCCGGATGATTTGGGCGGCGGGAGAAGGTTCGAAAGAATTTGCGGCTTTGAAGAATAATCTCGAAGAAGCGATACTGTCTTCCGATAAAATTTCTTTTTCTCCGGCGAAAAGAGAATTGTGCCCGCATATTACTTTGGGAAGAATCAGGCAGTGGGAATGGCGGAGGATCGAGCCCGAAGAAAGGCCGGAAATCGAAGAGGATATAAACATGGAGCTTTCCGTCGATTCTATCGAGGTGATGGAAAGCGAGCTTAAAAAAGGAGGGGCGGAATACTTAATTTTGGAAAGCCACGCATTCGGAGCATATGAAGAACCATAAAGAAAAAATTCATTTTATAGGAATCGGCGGAATAGGGGTTTCGGCTTTAGCCCAGTACTATTTTAAAAAAGGGGCGGAGGTTTCCGGCTCGGATTTGGCTTCGTCGGAAATTACGGACTTTCTCAAAAAATCAGGAATTAAAATATCTATCGGCAAAAACAGATCAGAAAACCTGCCCGAAAACGCGGATCTTGTAATTTACAGCCCGGCCGTGACAAAAGACAATCCCGAAAGAAAAAGAGCGAAAGAGCGAGGGATTGAAACAAAAAGTTATCCTGAGGCCTTAGGCGGGCTTACGAAAGAATACTTTACGATTGCGGTTTCGGGCGCCCACGGAAAAAGCACTACAACTTCGATGATTTCTTTAGTACTGATCGAAGCCGGCCTGGATCCGACGGTAGTTATCGGCACGAAACTTAAGGAGTTCGGAAACACAAATTTCAGAATGGGGAAAAGCCGATATTTGGTTATTGAGGCAGATGAATGGCAGGCATCGTTTTTGAATTATTGGCCTCAGATAATAGTTTTGACGAACATAGACAGGGAGCACCTTGATTATTACAAAGATCTGAATCATATCTTAAGGACATATAAAGAATATGTCAGCCATCTGCCGGCAGAAGGAATACTTGTCGCCAACAACGATAACGATAATATAAGGAAGCTGATTTCAAAATCCAAACTCCAAGTAAAAAAATATTCCTTGAAACAGAAAGAGGCTGAGAAAATAAAGGAAATCCTAAAGGTTCCCGGTAAGCACAATGTTTACAACGCATTGGCTGTTTTGGAGCTGGCAAGGGTTTTGAATATTCCTGACAAAATTACCCTGAAGGCGCTTTCTCAATACAAAGGCGCTTGGAGAAGATTTGAAGAAGAAAGAATAAAAATAAACAACTCGCAGCTTATTGTCATCTCCGATTACGGCCATCATCCAACGGAAATAAAGGCCACCTTGGAGGCTGCCAGAGAAAAGTTTAAAAATAAAAAAATATGGTGTATTTTCCAGCCGCACCAATACCAGAGGACTTTTTATCTGTTTAGCGACTTTGTCAAAGTTTTTTCAAAAGCTCCGGCTGACAAAATTATTATCACTGATATTTATGACGTGGCCGGCAGAGAAAAGAAGAATATAAAAGAAAAAATAAATTCGCATATTCTTGTTCAGAAGATTAAAAAACCATCAGTGATATATCTGCCCAAAAAAGAAATAGCCAGCTACATAAAGAAAAACATAAAGGATATAGAAGTGTTGATAATCATGGGAGCGGGGGATATCTACGGATTGGAAAAAGATTTAATAAAAAGATAAAAGAAAAACGCGGCAATCTTGCGATGTGCCGCGCGTTATTTTGCGTATTAAAGAAGGGGAGAGTGTGAATTTAAGAAGTGGGTTTTTGAAGTGAACGGGTCAACAGAGGTGGAAAATTGCACCTGGCGGCGAAGTGATCGCAACCCTTACCGCTTCATTGTGTTCTGCGATTTTGAAGATCATATCGCATATTGCCCAGATTGCCGCCGTGTAGGCAGGCCGAGAAAGAGCCAATAGGGCCGGCGTTGGAGTTATTTCCAGCTTGCCGTCCTTTATCGTTGCCGGTATGACATCTTTTTTTCCTAGACCGAATCTGAATGATATGACGTCGCCGTGCGGCGTTTTTATTACTCTCATAATTATACCGACGCTTTCTGCGGAACAACGGGCTGCATCGTTTGCAGCACTTGTGGGGTTCTGCAGCAGCTGCAGCAAAGCGTACCAATGGGGACTTTCTCGACATTGCTATCCGGCACGATGGCGCGGAATATTCTTTCTGTGCCCGTGGAAGTTAGTGTTAGATTGCCTCCGACATCAGGCAGATCGTTTCTTTTTCCCGTTACAGGGCAAAGAAACATCCAAAGCCTTCTTTCTCTTGCATCTTTCATTGTAATGTGGCCGTTGCTTTGGTCTCGTTTTGTCGTTTTCGCCATAAGGTGGGCCTCCTTCCGTCTGGCTACAGGTTTATAGCGCGGGTTGTGTTTGAATACCAAGCTGGCGAGCGAGGAGTTCAAAAGTGCGATCCATTCTTTGAGAATTAACTGCCGTAACAAAGGTTTGTTTTGTTCCGTTGACGGGGACTACGATCTTGATGTGGGGTTTGCCGTTCTCGTCGGGATCTCCTTTGAGGAGCCCAACTTCGCAAGACCCCAAAGAGCTTTTCAGTATCAGGATGTGTTTTTCCGCTTCTTGGCGAGTCATCCTGGTTTGCTCCTCCGGGGCAAATACCAGGCCTTTCACAAGAATCACGGGATGCCATGTTCCATCGAACCCTCTTTGCCGCTGTACTGTCGTTTTCTTCATCGTGTGCGTCCTCCTATACAAGTGGGCCTCTTGCTACCGTCGATCTACGATTACTGTTCAAAATGAGCGTCCCACGCTCTTATTTTCTGCTCTAACGATTCGGCTTTTCTGACAAGATTAAGGCCTCTGAAAATCGGAGACTTGAAAATAACGCGGGAATTGCCGATTACGAAATCGAGAAATATCTGAGCAACCGTCCCTCCGTGATTAATGTTGAGGGATATTGGGTGGGGCTTTCTTCCGTGCTTCAAAAAGGAGATTATTCTGTCTGCCTCCTCGTTGTTGATTCCCGTGGGTCCGTGAAAAACCGTATCTTTCAGCAAACTTCCGGCGATGGTCATCTTGATGCCGATGCTTCCGTGACCGTGCGTTTTCTCGAGGCGAACGGCGATTCTCATGCTTTTTCCTCTCTGTTGGTTTTTCCTTGCTGGGTCTGCAACGAAACCGCGGACAACGTTTTTTATCCCGTCTTCACCTTCTTTCTTTACGCAATTGGTTGTAAAAGAACTCAAAGTATATTTTAGCTTAAAAACAAAGCTTGTCAACCTTATTTTCGCAATAAAAAAAGCGCGACATTATTCATCGCGCTTTGAAGTGTAAAAAACCTGCCGGAAGGCTCGCCCAATCCCCGCTGTGGGGGATGACCCAGTGAGCGTGGCTCTGCCCGTCGCCGTTCGGGAATCCGGCAGGTTTCTACTCTTTATACAGAATGAACTGCTTTATTATTCTCATATTTGAATAACTTTGTCAATAGTTTACTTTGTAATTGAAATCTATTACAATAGAGCAATGAAAAGAATATATAATTCACAAACGCCTGCTCACCAGGGCGAAACCGTCAGGGTGTGCGGATGGGTCAGCGCAATAAGGTCTCACGGAAAGATCCTTTTTATTGATTTGCGCGATATGTCCGGAATTCTTCAGGTGGTTTTTATTCCCCAGCAGGAAAAAGTTTATAATTTGGCGAAAGAGTTGAGATCGGAATGGGTGGTTGAGATAAAAGGCAAGATCTCCGAGAGGCCGATGAAAATGGTTAACACCAAGATTGAAACCGGGAAGATAGAACTTCTGGCGGAAAGCCTGAATGTTTTTTCAAAAGCTCAAACTCTGCCTTTTTCGATTGACGGGGAGGGTCGAGAGATTTCGGAAGAAATGAGAATGAAATACCGTTATTTGGATTTAAGGCGGGAAAGGATGAAAAGAAACTTAATAATGAGGCATAATGTAATCCAGTTTATGAGGGGGTTTTTGCAAAAAGAAGGTTTTATCGAGGTGGAGACCCCTATTCTTACCAAATCGACTCCGGAAGGAGCAAGAGATTTCGTGGTGCCGTCAAGATTGCAGCCGGGGAGATTTTACGCCCTTCCGCAATCGCCCCAGCAGTATAAACAGCTTTTGCAGGTCGGGGGAATTGAAAAATATTTTCAGATAGCCAGATGCTTCCGCGACGAAGACCCCAGAGCTGACAGGCAGGCGGAGTTTACCCAGCTGGACTTGGAAATGTCTTTTATGGACAAGGACGAGATACTTGATTTAATAGAGCGTCTTTACATCGATATAGTTAAAACTTTATTTCCCGAAAAAAAGATACAAAAGATTCCTTTTCCGCGCCTGTCGTATAAAGAGGCGATGGAAAAATACAAAAGCGACAAGCCGGACTTGCGGGCGGACAAGAACAACCATAATGAGCTGGCTTTTGCTTTTATCGTTGATTTCCCGATGTTTGAATGGAAGAAAGAAGAAAACCGTTGGGACGCGGTTCACCACCCTTTCACCAGGCCCCAGACAGAGGATATTGAAGAAATCAAAAAGGATCCTGGAAAGATCTTGGCCCATCAATATGATTTCGTTTTGAACGGCTATGAAATAGGCGGGGGCAGTTCGAGGACTTATAGGCCGGAAGTGCTGGAAGCGGTTTTTGAAGTAATGGGGCATAAAAAAGAAGGCATCAGGGAGAAGTTCGGACATTTGCTGAAGGCCTTTGAATACGGAGTTCCGCCGCACGGAGGCATAGCTCCGGGCATAGACAGGTTTATGGCGATTTTAATGCAGGAGCCGAATATCAGGGAAGTAATGGCTTTTCCGAAGACAGGAGACAACCGCGATTTAATGATGGATTCTCCGGCTGAAATTTCCAAAGACCAATTAAAGGAGTTGAGCATCGGTTTTACCAAAGCTAAAAAGGGGAAAAAGAAATAATCCAATATGAGGCTAAAAGTTTTTTTCATTTCACTGTTTTCAAGTATAATTTTGTGCTTCGGAATCAATGTTTTGGGCGGAGGCCTGGAAAGCTTTTTTTATTCCAACCAGATTATAGATAGCCCTCAGCTTCTTACGGCCAGCATAAATCAAGAGATGCCTTCTGAAATCGCCGAGATTGTCAGAAAATCAAACGACATCTTTACAATTCCGGAAGACTTCGACGTCGAGGCAAAAGCCGTTATTTCCGTCAAAATCAGCGATAACGGAGAGGAAAAAGTTCTGTTCGAAAAAAATCCCACGGAGATGAGGGCGATCGCTTCTTTGACGAAACTGATGACGGCTTTGGTGGTTTTTGATCTTAAAGAAACCTATGACCTTGAACAGGCGATAATACTGTCGAGAAAAGCCACAACCCAGGAAGGCGAGCCGAAATACAGCAACTTCAGGCCGGGAGAGCAGGTATCGGTTAAAAATCTCATTTATGCTTCTTTGATCGCATCAAGCAACAATGCGGCCTTTGCTCTGACGGAACTGGTGGGAGAAGAAGCTTTCGTTGATCTGATGAATTTTTATGCCAAAGACATCGGCTTAGAAAACACTTATTTTTTCAACAGCACCGGTTTGGAGCCGGACGATATAAGAGACCCCAAGAATTATTCAACCGTGGAAGATCTCGTGAAGCTTGCAAAATATATTCTGGAAAAATATCCACAGATTTTCGAAATTACCAAAACCAATTCGTGCGAGATAGTGGATACGGAAGGCTGTTTGAACTATTCCATCCCGGAAAACACCAACAAGCTTTTAATAGAGTTTCCCCAGATATTGGGTGGCAAGACGGGTCTTACCCCGGCTGCTCAAGGATGCTTGCTTTTGGTTCTGCAGGGCCAGGATAAAGATTCCTATTTCATAAACGTTGTTTTGGGCTCGGAGAACCGCTTCGGGGAAATGAAGAAAATAATCGAGCAGGTGAACAAAATCAAGGGTTTGCAGCAGTAATTTAAACATGTCTCAGATAACTTTCAGCGTCATTAAGGTTTTTACCCTGGGAACGGCCGGATTTATTCTGGCTTTTTTATTGGCGCCGATCTTGATAAACTTTTTGTATAAATACAGGCTTTGGAGGAAAAAAGCCAGGACAAAATCGATAGACGGCCAGGCGCTTGTGAACTTCACGAAGTTTCATTCGGAAGGCGAAGTGCAGGTGCCTAGGTTCGGAGGGCTTTTGGTATGGGTTACCGTACTGGCCTTAACCGCATTTTTTTATCTTCTTTCCAGGTTTTCCGGCAGCGAGTTGCTGCAAAAATTTAACTTTTTGAGCAGATCGCAAACCTGGCTGCCGATTTTTTCTTTGGCAGCCGCATCCTTGGTCGGTTTGGTCGATGATGTTCTGCAGGTTTTTAACAAAGGAAAATATATCGGTGGAGGAATCAAATTAAGATACAGGATAATTCTGGTGGCGCTGATCGGTTTGATCGGCGGATGGTGGTTTTACTACAAACTGGGGTTCAATACTCTGCATGTTCCGGGAAACGGGGACGTCTTTTTCGGCATTTGGTATATACCGCTTTTCGTTCTGGTAATGGTGGCAACTTATTCCGGAGGCGTCATCGACGGGATAGACGGGCTGGCGGGCGGTGTTTTCGCCTCGATGTTTGCCGCATTCGCCGGCATTTCTTTGTTTTTAGGCCAGATTGATTTGGCGGCTTTCTGCACGGCGGTTGTAGGCACTATTCTGGCTTTTTTATGGTTTAATATCCCTCCGGCCAGGTTTTACATGGGAGAAACGGGAATGTTGGGGTTGTGCTGCGCTTTGACGGTCGTCGCTTTTTTGACGGACTCCATTTTAGTGCTGCCGATCATAGGATTCCTTCTGGTTTTGGAAGCCGGTTCCGTAATCTTGCAGCTTCTGTCGAAAAAATTCAGAGGAAAGAAAATTTTCTTGGCTGCTCCTCTTCATCATCATTTTGAAGCCAAGGGCTGGCCCCAGCCGAAGATAACGATGAGGTTTTGGGTGGTAAGCATAGTTATGGCCATTATGGGAGTGGCAATCAGGCTGTTGGGCTGATTTATGCGGTTAAAAACAAAAACCCACCTAGGGTGGGTTATTTTTTTTCTTCGACGAGCCTTTGCATCTCTTCAATTAGTTTTCGGATCGGTTCGGCCCTTTTTTCGCGGGCGTCCCACATCTTTTTCACCATTAAGCCAATCTCGTCGTCTGACGAAGGCAGCTCTGTCATTAAAAATGCCAGTTCGTCTTTGGATACGCCTTGCTTCCAAAGCCGGAATAAAGCCGCTTTTTGCAGCGGTCTTATGCTTGTTGCCAATGTCAGCAAATTAGAGTTAGTCGGATTCAGTTTTAGTAGTTTTTTAAACAGCTCTTGAAGTTTTTGTATCTTTTCTTCGGTAGTCATTGGCGTCTCCTTCTTGGCGAAAAGAACTATCAAAATTATATCTTTTTTACAGAAATTGTCAAATTATCCCCTTTTTTATTTTTGCGGACAAGGGAAAAATTTGATATAAATAAA
>Ga0265297_10012138_pt1 | contig 10400 bp, 8 predicted proteins | sample Munlanlwell13791_FD_192502 | JGI IMG/M metagenome (GOLD analysis project Ga0265297, IMG submission 192502) | Leachate microbial communities from a municipal landfill in Southern Ontario, Canada - Leachate well 137-91 | ecosystem: Engineered > Solid waste > Landfill > Unclassified | place...
TGAAACGTTAAAAGAATCTTTGGAAAATTTTAAGGGGGAGCTTTTGGGGGTCCTGGGGAATATGGATGCAGATTATAAAATTTTGATTGGCGAGTATAATAAAATTCCAAATGTAAAAATAGAAGAAAAAATTTTGGAAACTAAAATTGGAGAAAAAAATATAGCAATAACCCATAAGCCCGATGAAGCCAGAAAATTAGCCGAATCAGGAAAATATAACTTTGTTTTTTATGGGCATACACATAAGCCATGGGAAGAAAAAATTGGAAATTGCAGAATGATAAATCCCGGAGAATTGGCGGGGCAAATTTTCAAGCCCAGTTTCGCAGTTTATAATTTTGAAATAAACTCTCTTAATTTAAAAATTTTGGAAAATATATAATTTTTACAGTTGACTATTTTAATTTTGAGAGATATAATATTAAATTATCTCTAAATTTAATTTACCTAAAATGCAACAAAAACATTATATCTTTATAGCAGTTGTGGTCTTGGCTATTTTTGCCGGGATTTTTTCGTATCCAAATTATTTTAACAAAGCAGTTGATTATTTAAATTTGAAAATGTCATGGACATTGCCGCACTTCTGGGAAAAAAATTATTCTTTGGGACTTGATTTACAGGGTGGTGTAAGCTTGGTTTACGAGGCAGACCTTAGCGGGGTTTCAGAAAAATCAGAAGCAATGGAAGCATTAAGGGATGTTATTGAAAGGAGAATAAACTTGTTTGGAGTTTCAGAGCCTGTTGTGCAAATACAAGGAGAAAACAGGCTTGTTATTGATTTGCCGGGAGTTACAGATGTGGGGCAGGCAATTGAAATGATAGGGGAAACCCCTTATTTGGAATTTGACGAACAGAGAACCGAAGAAGAAACAAAAAAAATAACAGATAAAATACAAGAACTTCAAAAAATTCAGGGAGAAGGCGGGGATATCACGTCTGTTGAAGATTGGTCAATTGCCCTGCAAGACCCATACTTTAAACCAACGGAGCTGACTGGAAAATATTTGGAAAAAGCAACAGTTGTTTTTGATAATACAACTTATAAACCGCAAATTCAGTTAAAATTTGATGATGAAGGAGCAGAATTGTTTAAACAAATAACTGCAAGAAACATTGGAAAGCCTTTGGCAATTTATTTGGACGGATACTCAATCATTGATACTTCGGGAGACGGAGTCATTGATACGTCTGATATATACGCTCCTATTGTCCAAGATGAAATTTCCGGCGGTGAAGCTGTTATTACTTCAACGGATATGAGCATACAAACCGCAAACTCAATTGCAACCAGACTTAATTCTGGGGCTTTGCCTGTTAAAATCGGAGAGCCAATTTCACAGGAAACAGTGGGACCGACTTTGGGCTCTGTTTCTTTGGAAAAATCTTTGGTTGCCGGAATTTTTGGGTTGTTGGCAGTTATTGTTTTTATGATTTTGTTTTACAGACTGCCGGGCCTATTGGCATCTGTTGCTTTGATAATCTATGTTGCAATTAACCTTTCAATATTTAAGTTGCTTCCAGTTACATTAACAATGGCTGGCATTGGCGGATTTATATTGTCAATTGGAATGGCCGTTGACGCAAATATTTTGATTTTTGCAAGAACGAAGGAAGAAATAAAACAGGGAAAATCTTTGTCCCAGTCAATTGACGAAGGGTTTAAAAGAGCATGGCCTTCAATCCGCGACAGCAACCTTAATTCTTTGATTGTCTGTGCTATTTTATTTATGTTTTCAACTTCGTTTATCAAGGGCTTTGCTTTGACCTTGTCTTTGGGTATTATTGTAAGCTTGTTTTCTGCAATATTCATAACAAGGATTTTGCTGATGATGTTTATAGGAAATTGGGTGGAAAACAAAAAGTGGCTGTTATAATTTAAAAAAACAAAAATACGCCGGATGGCGAAAATAAAATGAATTTTCAATTTACAAAATATTCAAAAGTTTATTATATTTTTTCTGCGATATTGATTGCGGGCTCAATTTTTGCTTTGTCTGTTTACGGATTAAAATTTGGAATTGAGTTTGCCGGAGGGAGCAATATGCAAGTTGAATTTGAGGAAACAAGGCCTTCAAACGAATCAATACAGCAGGCGCTCGTGGAATTTAATTTGGGAGAAATAACTGTCCAGCCAACAGCGGAAAAAGGCGCAATTTTAAAATTTCAGGGCGTTGAGGAGACAGTTCACCAACAGATACTTTCAAAATTGAACGGCACTTATAAGGTAACTGAAAAGAGTTTTCAGTATATAGGTCCTTCTGTTGGGAAAGAATTGAGAAATTCCACTCAAGTTGCAATAGCCTTAGCCCTTTTGGCGATTACCATATATATAGCTTTTGCTTTTAGAAAAGTTTCAAGACCGGTTTCTTCTTGGAAATATGGAATTGCTTCTTTGATTGCTCTTTTTCACGATATTTTAATACCACTTGGAATGTTTTCTGTTTTAGGAAAAATCTATAATGTTGAAATAACAATTCCTATTATAGCAGCCCTTTTGACTGTTTTAGGATTTTCGGTGCATGATACGATTGTTATTTTTGACAGGATAAGAGAAAACATTTTAAGAAAGGGGATGTCCCAGTTTGAAGGTACTGTGAATTGGAGTTTAAACCAAACTCTTGGCAGGTCTTTGAGTACGGTTTTCAGCACATTGATAGTGCTTATATCAATATATTTTTTTGGCGGGGACACGCTTAAATATTTTTCACTGGCCTTAATTGTTGGAATAACATCAGGAGCATATTCATCTATTTTTATAGCCAGCCCCCTGCTTATTTCTTGGTATAAACTTGGGTTAAAAAACAGCAAATAAAGAATAATTTAAATATAAAAGTAGTTTGGGAAATTTAAGGATTTTCCTTTAAAAAGACAGTGGGTAGTTGACAAGGTGTTGTTAATATGGTAAACTAAAATAATTAAAATTTAAACATATGGAAAAGGATAATTATAAACAAATTTACCAAAAACTTACCAATGGTCTTTCTCCCAAAACAAAAGATGTTTTGAACCGCAGATTCGGGGTGAAAACAGGTACGCCTGAAACATTAGAATCAATAGGAAAAACCTTTGGAATAACAAGAGAAAGAGTCCGCCAGATAGAGGAGGTTGGTTTTAACTATATTAGAAAGCAAAATAAGGAAATTCTTGATGCTGTTTATGCTGATTTTACCAAATATTTTGAAGACAAAGGCGGATTTAAAAAAGAAGAGATTGTGTTGGAAGATTTAGGAGGAAAAACTCAAAAACCATATGTTTTATTTTTACTAACGCTTGGATCTCAATTCTCAAAAATTTGCGAGAAAAAAGATTTTTATTATTTTTGGTCAACTTTACCCGAAGCAAAAACGGAAGTCAAAAAGAATTTAGACGCTTTGGTTTCCGATATTAAAAAAATTGGAAAACCAATTTCCGCGGAAGAATTTTATGGAGAAATTTCCTCAAAGCGTGGCTTTTCTCAATTAGCAACATTGTCGTATCTTGAAATTTCAAAGAGGATTCAGGCAAATAAGGAAGGAAAATTGGGCCTTATTGACTGGCCGGAGATAAAGCCGCGAGGAGTAAGAGATAGGGCATTTTTGGTTTTCAAAAAACATCAAAAACCTTTGCATTTTACAGAAGTTGCAACATTAATAGATAAATTAGAATATAATTTGCCAAACCTATCTATCGGCAAGCAAGTTAAAAAAACATATCCGCAAACAGTGCATAATGAGCTGATTAAAGATTCAAGATTTGTTTTGGTGGGACGAGGAACTTATGCCTTAGCCGAATGGGGTTATGCTCCCGGAACAATCAAAGACGTTATTGCTGGGCTTTTGGAAACAAAGCAGGAGCCAATACACAGAGACGAAATTGTAAAGGAAGTTTTATCTCAAAGGTTGGTTGCAAAGAATACTGTTTTAATGAATTTAAACAATAAAAAATACTTTGAAAAAGACTCTCAAGACAGGTACTTCTTAAAAGGAGTTCAGCAAAATTAAAACTATAAGCAGAAAAGCGGGGGAGACCCCGCTTTTTGATTTTTGTTTTTTGACAGCGGGCGTGTATTAGTTTTCCACAGAGAGAAGTTCTGTTAAATTGGACAAGTTGCGCCAATAAGTTAAAATTAATATAAACCGCTGAACGGCCATATTTGCAGGCCAGTTAATTTATATTTTGACAAAAGATAAGCTAAAAACTATAATAATATAAGATTTTTCAATTTTATGAAAGACATCAGAAAAAACATTAGGTTTATTGCCGGGTATTTTTTGGCATTTATTGTTTGTGGGGCTTTCTTATATGCATTGTTAGTTTTGCCAAAATTTAACGATAAAAATTTAATTGATCTGGTTATGGATGGCGTTCATACGGGCCTATCAAAACCTGTTGTTAGAATAGCCTTTGACGGTGAAAACAAGGCAAGCGAGAAGATTGCCGAGATAGAAAATCCCAAAAGAGCGTCTCCACAAAAACAAGAGATAGCAGAAGGAGATTCATCAACAGTATTATTTGATATTTCTTCCCAGCCCGTTTTCGGAAGAAATAATAAGATAGTGCTTATTTTATGGATTTTAATTTTTGCATCCTTTATTGTGTTTATAATTGGATTGATTAGAAAAATAGTCAAGCAAACAAAAATTAATAAAATTAAAAAAGGTTAATAAATTAAAGAAAGTGTTTCCAATGCCCAAGAATTTAAGACACAAGAGCATTAAATTTTTATTTTTTTCGTTGTCACTTTTATTAATAATATACGGGCCTTTTGTTAAAGCATACGATTATATTGATGCCGGCCAAATTGAAACAAAATCAGAAAGTTCGGAAAACAGAATTGCTCCCGGAGAATTTTTACCAATATCTGTTAAATTGATAAACTTCGGCTCTTTGAAAAGAGTGGATGTAATTGTAGATTATAAAATTTTAAATAAATATAACGAAGAAGTTTATTCAGAAAACGAAACCGTAGCCGTTGAAACAACAGCATCTTTTATAAAACGGATACAAATTCCAGGTAATATTGACGCCGGAAATTATACATTAGTAAGTCTTTTAACCTATCCGTATCAGGAGCAGCCAGCGGTGTCTAAATTTTCATTTACCATTGAAAAAAAGATAGGAGGATTTTTTACCAATGATTTGATTTTGTATTCAGTTATTGCTTCTCTGTTTGTTTTTGCCGGATTAGTTTTTGTCTATTTTTTTACAGGATACAGCCAGAGGCATAAAGTTGTTCTTTATGATTATAGCGATAAACCTAAAAGCCAGATTATTTATTATCAGATTTTAGGGAATATTATTTCTGAAATGCGTCTAAGGATAGGGGATGATGCAATTGATATTGCTAAGGATATTCCGGATTTGCAAGTTAATGAAAAGAACGGTTATATAATTGATATTAAAGGTGCCCCTACAAAAATTATAGCTTTGTTAATTTCGCGCTACGAAAAAATATCCGGACAGCGTGTCAGTTTCAGCTTAAGACCTAAAAATTAAAAAATTATTAAAAATTTTAGGGTATGAATAAAACAAATAAAAATACAAAAATTTTAATTGTTGAAGACGACTCCGCAACAAGAGATATTTATTCGGCAGTTTTAGAAAAGAGCAGTTTTGAATTTGCCGTTGCCGTAAATGGAAAAGAAGGATTAGAAAAGGCGCTTGAGATTACTCCAGATTTAATATTGCTTGATATTTGCATGCCTGTTATGGACGGGTTTGCAATGCTTAATGAACTAAGGAAAAGCGGGGAATACGGCAAAAATGTTCCGGTTATACTGCTTACAAATTTAAGCGCAGATGAGGAAAATATTATAAAAAAAGTTGTCCAGACAGAGCCTGTTTATTATATAGTCAAATCCGGATTCTCTATAAATAATTTAGTTAGCAAGATTAATGAGGCATTATCCTCCAAATAAATATTTTTAAGAATTTTTCTGTGGATATTTTTAACACACTTCTAATTATTTTATTCATCGCAACTGCAATTTACTATATTGTGTTTTTTTCACTTACTTATTATTGGCACGAGAAAAAAACTACATTTATAGTTGTTCCAATAATTTATACGTTTGAATTTTTTGCAACAGGGTTTTTAATTATTTCGATTATTTCAATTGTTTTTAATTATTTTCCAGAATTGTTAAACTTTTTTAAATAAATGCCTTTTAAGTTATCACCGCTATTATTTTGGAAGACATCTTTAAAGGAAATAGTATGGGATCCGTTTTGGTGGATAATTTTATTTTTGATTATCCTATCGGTTCCATTTTTAAGAGTTTGGTGGTGGTTTTTTTTGCCAATAATGTTGGTAATGCAACTGAGGACGCTTTATTTGTGGTGGATTGATTGGGATTTTGCTTACGCTAAGGCAAAATGGAAAATTTTAGAAATAATTCCCCCAAAGGAGGTTTTAACTCCATTTAAAGCAATGGAAGACGTGTTTAATTTAGTTTGGCCTATTTGGGACGGTGCTAACTGGAGAGAAAAATGGTGTGAAGGGGAATTAGATAACTCTCCGTTTTGGTGTTCATGGGAAATAGTTAGTTTGGAAGGTAAAATTCATTTTTATCTTAGAACTCTTTCTCAGCACAGAACATCAATAGAAAGCGCCCTTTACGCTCATTATCCTGATATAGAAATAACAGAGGCGTCAGACTATACAAAGTTTGTTCCGTTGACAATTCCAAACGAAGATTGGGATCTTTATGGAGAGGATTTTTATTTGGTTAGAGATCCCGGTTATCCGATAAAAACTTATGAAAAGTTTTTTGAGCCCCAAGGAGAAAAAATTTCAGCAGAAGAAAAAAGAATAGACCCGATTATTTCCTTACTGGAATCAATGTCAAAACTTGGTCCGGGAGAACAATATTGGGCGCAGTTTATAGTGATTCCAATTGCCGACTCAGATTATCCGTGGAAAATTGGAGCTCAAAAAATAGTTGACACCATTTCTAAGAGGCCCCAGAAAAAAGAGACAACCCTTATGGATGATTTAATATATATTGCAAGGCAAATTCTTTTGGGTCCAGAAAAAGAAGGTTCGGGAGATAAAGCAACATATAAATGGTCAGAATCGCAAAAAGAAGAATCCGGTGAAAGAGAAATGGTTTTAACTCCGGGAGAGAGGGAGCTTATTTCTGATATTGAAAACAAAATGAAAAAATCAATTTTTAAAGTTTCTATAAGGGGTGTTTATGTTGCAAAAAGAGAAAAATTAAAAGGCTCTCATAAAGTTTTGGTTAGATCGTATCTTCAGCATTTTTCTTTACAGAACGCAAACAGATTTTCTTTCTCGGGAGAAACAAGGCCTAAGGTACATTATATTTTAAGAAAAAGAAGATCATATCTTAGAGCAAGAAAAATGTTAAAGAATGCTATTTCAAGGTTTACCCCAATGTTTCCTGATAGGGAAAAATATTGCGCTATTTTGAGTTCTGAGGAGTTGGCAACAATATTTCATTTCCCATTAAGGATTTCAGGAATGGTTGCTCCTACAATGCCTAAAGTTGAATCAAAGAAAGCCGGTCCTCCGCCAAATTTACCGGTAGAATAATTTTATAAAAATAGAAGATGGAAGAAAATAACGAAATAAATTTTTTTGGATTAACAAGTTTCAGAAGCCAAAAAAAGAAATTTGGCATTAAAACTGACGACAGACGGCGGCATTTTTATTGCATAGGAAAAACCGGAATGGGAAAATCAAACTTAATGGAAAATATGGCAATTCAGGATATTCAGAAGGGCAGAGGGATAGCCTATGTTGACCCGCACGGAGAAGGGGCAGAAAAGCTTTTGGATTTTGTGCCATCAGACAGAGTTAATGATGTTGTGTTTTTTAATCCTGCTGATCTTGATTACCCGATTGCTTTTAATGTTATGGAAAAAGTTGATTTCAGATACAGGCATTTGGTTGCAGGAGGATTGATGGGAGTTTTTAAAAAAGTTTGGCCGGATGTCTGGTCAGCTAGAATGGAATATATTTTAAATAATTCTATTTTGGCTTTGCTTGAATATCCTGATTCAACCTTATTGGGCATTAATAGGATGCTTGCTGATCCAGAATACAGACAGGAAGTTGTTTCCAAAATCACAGACCCGATTGTAAAATCTTTCTGGGTGACAGAATACGCAAGATATACTCAAAGATATGAAATTGAAGCGACCGCCGCCATTCAGAATAAAGTAGGGCAGTTTATTTCAAACCCATTGATAAGAAATATAATCGGCCAGACCAAATCCACAATAAATATGAGGGAGATTATGGATGGAAAAAAAATATTTATCATAGATTTGTCAAAAGGAAGGATTGGTGAAGATAATTCAAGGCTGTTAGGCGCTCTTTTAATCACAAAACTTCAATTGGCGGCAATGTCCCGTGTTGATATTTTAGAGGCCGAAAGAAAAGATTTTTATTTATATGTTGACGAATTTCAAAATTTTGCAACAGAATCATTTGCTAATATTTTGTCTGAAGCCAGAAAATATAGGTTAAATATTACCTTGGGACATCAGTATATAAATCAGATGGATGAAATTGTCAGGGATGCTGTTTTTGGAAACGTAGGAACACTCGCTGTTTTTAGGGTTGGAGCGGAAGACGCTGAGTTTTTAGAAAAGGAGTTTTCTCCGGAATTTACCGCAACAGACCTTGTTAATTTGCCTAAATACAATATTTATTTAAAGCTAATGATAGATGGAATTTCTGGCCATCCATTTTCTGCCCAAACTTTACCTCCTCCGGAATTTTTTGAAAGTTCAAATAGGGAGAAAATAATAAATGCTTCAAGAGAGAGGTATGGCGTTAAAAGAGAAATAGTTGAAGAAAAGATTTCCATTTGGTCAGGAATCAATCAGGAAGATGAAAATAAAGAAGCAAATCATAGAAAGCAAAATAAAATAGAAAAAAATGAAGGGCAAAATAATTCAACAATTCTTTATGACGCCATTTGTTCAAATTGCAATAAATCAATAAAAGTTATTTTTCCTCCGGAAAAAGGAAGGCCGGTATATTGCAAAAATTGTTTAAAAAAAATAAAATCCAAAGATGGGTCTGATGATTCTGTAATTGATGCAGAAAAAAATTTCACGGAAAAAAAATCAGGCGCAGAAGACTTTAAAAAAGAAAACTGGATAGAAGGCAGCAAAAATTCAGACACAGAAAAAGACGGCGGATTTGAAATAGAAAATATTTCTTTCGGAAAAATAAAAAGCGACAGGCGGATATCAGAAAATATTAAGCAAAAAGAACATAAAAGAAAAGAAATAAATTTATCGGAATTACGCAAAGTTATAAAAGAATCTTTAAATCCCGCAGAAGAAAATTTTGCAGATAAAGATAATCTTCAGGAGAAAGATGAAAACAAGCAAATACTGCTTGATTCTCCCGCTAATAAAGATAATAGAATAGAAAACGCAATATTGCTTCCGGGAATAAGTTCAAAATCGGTCAGAAAAAAAGAAATAAAACCTGGAGAAAAAATAAAGTTATAAAGATGATTAATTTATTAAAGAATTTGGACGTTACAGAAAAGCGCGTTTTGGTAAGGTGTGATTTTAATGTGCCCTTGAATGAAAAGGGGGACATTTTGGATGATTTTAGAATCCAGCAGTCTTTGCCAACAATAAGATATTTAATAGAGAAAGGGGCTAAAATAATTTTGATGAGCCATTTGGACCCTGAAAGCACAGGTGTGGCCGATAAAAAATTTAATTTAAATAATGTTGGAAAGAAATTATCAGAGCCTTTAGATGTTCCTATTATAAAAATAGATGACTGCATAGGTCCGGAAGCTGAACAGCAAAGCCAGAAATTAAACCCGGGAAAAATATTGTTGTTGGAAAATCTAAGGTTTTATAAAGAAGAAACTGAAGCAGACGAAAATTTTGCCAAAAAACTTTCTTTTCTGGGAGATATTTATGTAAACGATGCTTTTTCTGTTTGCCACAGAAATCATGCGTCAATTACGGGAACCCCCAAATTTTTGGAATCTTGCGCAGGTCTTTTGTTGGAAAAAGAAGTTAAAATCTTAGATAAAATATTAAAAAATCCTCAAAGACCAATGACTACCATAGTGGGGGGGAAAAAAGTGGAAACAAAAGCAAAATTTATTGAAAAAATTTTAGAAGTCTCCGATTTTGTACTAGTTAGCGGATTGATAAAAAAGGAGATTATTGAAAAAAATATAAAGTTTAATTATCCTGAAAAAATAATTGGTCCTTCGAATAATTTAGATGCATTGGATATTGACCAAAAAACAGCTGAAATGTTTAGAGAAAAGATATTAAATTCAAAGACAGTTTTATGGAACGGCCCCTTTGGAAAGTTTGAAGATGAAAAATTTGCGGCTGGAACTTTGGCTTTGGCATTAGCAATAATAGAGAGCGGGGCGTTTTCTGTTGTTGGGGGAGGAGAAACT
>Ga0265297_10012139_pt1 | contig 10400 bp, 13 predicted proteins | sample Munlanlwell13791_FD_192502 | JGI IMG/M metagenome (GOLD analysis project Ga0265297, IMG submission 192502) | Leachate microbial communities from a municipal landfill in Southern Ontario, Canada - Leachate well 137-91 | ecosystem: Engineered > Solid waste > Landfill > Unclassified | place...
GACTTTGCTTTAAATACATCATCGCCGACGAGATGTCGATGGTTGATCTTCCACTCTTTGACGCTCTTTTAAAAGCTATCCCGGACAATGGCCATCTGATCATGGTCGGCGATATCGACCAGCTTCCTCCGGTCGGTGCCGGCAATCCTCTTCGGGATGTTATCGCTTCGAGGAAACTCCCTGTCGTTCGGTTGACGGAGATTGTTCGGCAAAAACAGGATTCCCTTATCGTTCAGAACGCGCACAGGATCATTCGTGGGGAGTTCCCGGAGTTCGGCCAGCAGGGAAGCGATTTCATTTTTTGGGAGGATGAGAATCCCGAGGGGATCGCCGACAAAGTGGTTGCTTCTGTTCTGTCGGTTGCAAAGAAGCGGGGACTCGATCCGATAAACGATATTCAGGTTATCTCACCGATGAAGAGGGGCGCTATCGGAACAAACGATTTGAACGATCGACTCCGTAAAGCCCTTAACCCTTCAGCGATAGGGCGCTTCGATGTCGGGGATAAGGTTATGCAGATTCAAAACAACTACAAATTGAATGTTTTTAACGGGGACTGGGGCGTTGTCGAGGATGTCCACAAGGGCGACGATCCGGGGCTTTGGATTCAATGGTGCAGTGGGATCGGGTTCTTTTATCCCGCGAAACACCTTGCACAATTGGTTCTGAGCTATGCAATCACGGTTCATAAGTCCCAGGGAAGCGAATTCAAATGTGTGATAATTCCGATGCATACAACCCACTATGTAATGCTCCAGCGGAATCTTCTCTATACCGCGATAACTCGCGCGAAGGAGGTTGTGGGGATCATTGGGACAAGGAAGGCTATTCAAACAGCGATCCGGACCAACAAACAGAATAACCGCAATACGTGGATGAAGGAATTTTTACAGGGAGAATGAAATGCAACGTCGAAGATACGATACACGAGAAGATGAGTTTATTCGAGAAAAATACAAGGTTATGACCGACAAAGAAATCGCGGAAAAACTCGATAGGCCGTGGAGGTCGATCAAAAGCAGAAGAAGGATTCTGGACCTTCTGAAACCTGTTGCTTTTAAATCGTGGACTGAAGCGGAACAAGAATTTCTCATCGAGAACCACAAAACCATGTCCGATGGGGATATTGGAAAAGCGCTTGGTAGAACGGAAAATTCGGTTTTGCATCGTCGGCAAAGAATAGGGCTAATGAAGAACGGCCTGCGGCCGTCACACATACGACGGATACAACATAAAGTCAATAAGCCCAAAGTCAATGAACCCAAGGCGCTGAGATCGAAGTCGAGATCGAAAAAGAGAATTGAGGTAAGCGAAAAAACTCGGGCGCAAGCAGAGCGAACCGCAAGACGCATCGCGGGGAAAATTGGAATGACACCGCAACGCTTAAGAGAGATTTTAACCGCCACTGATTCAAAAGGAGAATGAGATGCCAAGAAACCAAGAACTAAAATCATACCGCCGCTATCGGGCTTGTGTTTCGTTTTATCTGTGGGTTGAAAAAACCAACGACGAAAAGGCCGATGATGAGGCCGCTAAAATGGAACTCGATAACCGGATAAAACTCCTCTGCGAAGGCGAAGACGATTACGCGATGCAGGTAAATAAGCGCTGGATGTCTGATGTGACAACCGGGCAATTTATGGCGAGACTTGTTTTCGATAACGAATAGGAGACGTAAATGTCCAGCAAATACGATTCAGAGCGAGTGAAGAAGATAGAGAAGTTCGCTAAGGAAAGTGGATTTATCGACGAAAAGGACGCGAAGTATCTGATCGGAGTGATTAAAACCTTAAAGGCAGAAACAGAAAAATAATCCATGAACACTATCGATTTAATTCTCGAAAGGCTGGACGCCGAGAGCCTTCTCAACCAATACGGGATTCAATGGAAACCCTCCGGTGACGAACTGGTGTTTAAGTGCCCGTTCCACGATGATAAGAATCCATCGATCTCGATGAACCGAGACACGACGCTATATCATTGTTTCGTGTGCGGTGCCAATGGAAACGGGATTCACTTCATCGCACAGATGGAAGGGACCGATTTCTCCACCGCTCTTAGAAAAGCCGCGGAGATGACCGGTGTCAGTCTTCATTTTGATGAGAAACAGAAGGAAGCCCTCGATCTCGAGGAGCGCCGAATAAACGCGATCGAGAAGATAATGCGTTTGGCGGAGAAGGGTCTTTGGTCAAACAAGGGCGCCTCAGCTTTCGGTTATCTTCGGTCGCGCGGGATCTCTGAGGAAACGATAATGCGGTTTCGGCTGGGTTACTTGTCGGTTCAGAAGCTGGTTGATTACACTTTGTCGAATCCCGACAAGGCATCCGACAAACTCCCTTCGATTGAAGAGCTTAGAATCGCCGGCCTTATTCGAAGCGATGGTGAGGACCTAAAACGAATCCCTGTTCAGGAAGCAATTGTGTTCCCCGTTTTTTCGAGGGGTAAGTCGATATCCCTTTCCTTCCGTTCAACCGACGAGAAAGCGTCTGGGGGGAAACGGTGGGTATTCCCTTACAAGGTTTATGAATGGGGGGTCAACTGGTTATATAACGAACAGGCTACCCATTCGAGGAGTCGTGAGGTCGTGGTTTGCGAGGGCGCGATGGACGCGATCACTCTCGAACAATGGGGAATCCCGGCCGTTGGAGTTCTCGGTTTGGCCTCGGTAACAAAGTTCATCGATCAATTTAAGTCCGCGCGAAGGCTCTATCTACTCCTCGACAACGACACAGCCGGCCAGAATGCTCTTTTGAAAGCCGCAAAGGAAATCCAAAAAAACTTAAACGGCGGGGAGGTATATCTCCCAAGCCTTCCATCGGGGACAAAGGACCCGAACGAGTGGCTTCAAAAAGGCGGGACAGCCGAGGAAGCTTCGAAGATGCTTGCGAAGGCTCCTTCTCTAATTCTGAGATCGATCGAGGATGCCAGCGAAGCGAAGGACGCTCGGGAAAAGGCTGATAAGCTCAAAGAAATAGTCGAAATAATCGCGACTTTAAACAACCCTCTCCTCGAAGGCATCTACATCGAGGAAGTTCGGAAGGGGATCGGTGGAGTCGCTACGAAAACCGATATTCGCAAAAGCATAGATACAATAAGGGAATCGCGAAGGTCTCAAAGAGAAGAGGGTTTTTCTTATAATTCGGACCGCCCTTTACATCCTGCTCTCGATTTTCGAGTTAACTCCCCGGCTGTGGCGCAATGCCTCGTATCGGAGCGCGATGAGCTTTCGAGCTGGTGGTCGATTATTCGGGTCCACAAATCCGCGGAGGAGATGCGAGTCGAGAAAATTACGCCCGATCCCGAAGGGGATCTCGCGCGAAGGCTTCCGGCCCCAATGAATGCAGAAGAAGAACAGCTCTGGTCAACTGACCCGGGGAATCCTTTTTCGGCGACAAGCTTCCTGCGTGGAACAACGCCGTTAATCGATCCGAGCGAATTATATAACGAGGTTCTCGGGATTTTTAAAAAGTATGTTTGGCTAAAACATGAAGATGATTTTCACCTTTTAACAGCTTTCACAATGGGGACTTATGTCCATCAACTGGTCGATGCTTACCCGTTCCTCTGGCTTCATGGAAACAAGGCATCGGGCAAATCGACGATCCTCGAAATTCTCGAATCTATGGCCTTTAACGCCCTGAAATCGTCTAACATATCCCCCGCGGCGCTGGCCCGGATTGTCGATAGCTTGAGACCAACAATCCTTGTCGATGAGGCCGAGCAACTCGCAAATTACAAGAATCCCTCGATGATAGAGCTGTCGTGCATCCTGAACGACAGTTACAAGCGAGGAGGAAAGGTTCATCGCGTCGCCGGCGATAGAACGAATATGCATGTCGAGTCAAAAGCGACCTATTCACCGAAAGTTATAGCATCAATAAAACACATCGGACAAACCTTGGCTTCGAGAACTATTCAAATTGACATGGTTTCACCGGGTAAAATCAAGCTCAGAGAAATCAAAAATCATAAACTGGATCTCTATCGAGACTCGCGCGAACTCTTTAAACAGGTTCGAAACAAGCTTCATTGCTGGAAATTTCAGTGGTTCGATGCACTGAAAACACATTACGAAACTTCGCTCGTGCAGATGTCAACAATCGAGGATATGGACGGTCGTGAACTCGAGCTATGGGCTCCGCTGATGTCTATTGCTCAGCTCGTGGACGGCAATGATTCAGCAGTCACAGAACAGCTTTATAACGGTTGGCAGAGGCGTAATAAATCAAGGTCTTACGACGATCTTGAGAATAACGAAAAGATTCTCCTGCTTATCTGGTTAGCGCTTAAAGAGATGGGCACAGATAACGAAGGAATGTTCGATAAACGGGAATTAACGGAAAAGGCTAACGAGTTAGCTGAGGAGTATTTCGACTGGGAAAAAGAGATTACGCAGACAATTGTCTCGAGAGCGATGAACTCCATTGAAGCTATAAAATCAGAGAAGCGGACGCGGTCAGATATGGGTGCACAGAACAGAAAACGATACATCGATGTCAATAAAAAAGCGATTCAGGATTTCCTTGAAACGCGGTTAAATTTGGAGGAAGTAAATTGACCCAAAATAAACCGGGACAAAAGTGGGACAGTTTTAAACCCTTGATTATCAAAGAGTTAAAAAAACAGCGTCCCAGTTTCAAAAAGGGGGTTGAAACTGGGACAAAAGTGGGACAGACGGCAAAGTCCCATATAATAAGGGTTTATCAAAATACTGACCCATTTTCCCACTTTTATTCGGGGTTAGAAAGGACAAACTTTTTCTTTTTTGGAATTGATTTGACTAAGCGTTTAATAAACTGTTATCTTATAACCGGTATATATATCAATATTTTTTGTAAATGTGGGCTATTATACCCAGTTTTAAGAGTAAATCGTCCCACTGTCCTCTCGCTTAGTATAGCTGACGATTCGATTTTCAATAACCATCGGTCTGTCTCTTTCACTCTTAGTAATACACTAAAAAAAAATACAAAGTGGGACGATCTGAAATTGACCTCGGAAATTGGAAAACGAGCTTTCGGGGAAAACGACGAAAAAACACTACTATGAAACGGAGGTAAAGTAAATGGAAATTGGAAGCTGGGATCATGTCGATCGAGTCGAGTGTCCTCACTGTGGAGAGAGGCATAAGATCTCGGTGAACTTTGACGGGCCGAGTCTGTCGCTGACAGTTCTTCTGGATCGGGATGGCTGCGATAAATGGAAACAGGAAACAGCTGAGGAGCTTCGGTCGAGTTTCATGGCCGAGGTTAATCAGGGAAGCCAAGGGGAGTTGATTTAGATGAAATCGACAGGCATATCGATCGACCTTGCGCGCGAGAGAGCGGAGTTCTTTGTTGAAAGGCTTCGTCCGTTCTGTGTGAACTGCGAGATTGCCGGGAGTATTCGGCGCGGGAAATCCATAGTCGGGGATATTGAGATCGTGGCGGAACAGGGGGAGTCAGTTGCGGATTTCTATACAGCGATTTATGAAATGGAGCTTTGTAACGAGCTATCGTGGTATCGAGATTCGGACTGCAAGAATGGGATGAAATACCTCAGTCGGAAAACTTTAATCGCTGGGGAGGTAGTGGGAGTAGATATTTTCGTGGTTACTCCACCAGCTCAATGGGGAGTGATCTTCGCGATTCGGACAGGTTCGCACGATTTTAACGTCGGAACGCTGGTGCCTGCAATCAAGCGCCGGGGACTTCGGTCTTCAGAGGGAAGGCTTCAGCAACTTGCTGGCGAACCAGACTTATTTGGTGCTCCCGGGTGGCGCGACGTTCCGACCCCGACCGAGGGGAGTTTTTTCGCCGCGCTCGGATTGAAGTGGATCGACCCGAAAGAAAGAAATTAACCGCCCAAGCGGGCGAGGGGGAATGATGAACACAATGCAAATCAAAGTCGATTACGAGGAATTTTTTAAGGGCTCGACAGCGAAGCATTGGCCGGAGCAACCTGCCGACTTCTATTTGCGGTTTGTCGCGCAAGCCGTTATCGAAAGCGGCCTTGATCCCCGTAAAATATCGAAAGTCGGTGCTTCCGGCCTAATGCAGATCATGCCGAAAACATACCGCGACATACGGCTATATTTGCCGCGTCTAAGCGAAAAGATTTGCGACCCCGCGTCGAATATTGAGGGCGGAATCTGGTATATGAGGTGGATATTTGACCGGCTCGTAGAGATAGAAGACTTCGAGGATCGCTTCCGGCTCGCGCTTGCAAGCTATAATATGGGGTTGTCGCGGGTTAAGCCATTGCTTCTTAAGGGTCGAACTTACGCCGGAATCAAAGGCCGATTGCCGGAACAGATAGTGGATTACATAGCCACAATAACCCAAATTTACGAGGAGGAAACCGATGCCTAAACTAAACATTCTCGGTAATGTATATGAAGTGAAAGTTGTCGATGTTGCGGCTGGAGATTATTATGGCGAGATTCGGGATGATGTCCAAGAAATCAGAATTTCTGACAAACATCCGATTGAGGTTCGTTTTGGAACCTTAATTCATGAGATGCTCCATGGGATTAATGGGCATACAGGGTTTCCGTTTGGCAAAGACAAGGATGAAGAAGTTATAATTCTTCTCGGCAATGTCATCGCCGACACGCTTCTTCGGTCGGGAGTTATAACCACAGAACAGATTGAGAGGTTCTTAAATGGAAACGAAACAGCTTAAATTCGCGATTCTCGGGGTGCCGTTTGCGAAGCAGTCGGCGCGGCATACACGAACCGGACATTGTTATCAAACGAAGAAGGTCATCGATGGCGAGCGGAATATTCGCGCACAGATCGTGAACCAGCTTCCCGAAGGCTTTGTGCCGTGGACTGGACCGGTTCGGATAATCAAAATCATGTTTATTTTTCCTCGGCCACAGAATCATTTCGGGACCGGTCGCAACGCCGGCAAGCTGAAGGACTCTGCACCGTTTTTTGTAACTACAAAGCCTGATCTAACCGATAACCTGATGAAGGGGCTTTGCGACGCGATGAACGGGGTTGTGTTTCTCGATGACAAGCAGGTTGCGCTGACCGGACAGACGATGAAGGTTTATGGCAAACAACCGAGGATCGAGGTTGAGATTGAGGAGATGTCACCTGAGAAGGAGTTCAATATTCGGGACACGTATCGATTCGATCCTGTTTGGGCTCCGGTCGGAGGTTAAGGAGTAGCGATGCTTTGTCCGAAGTGTGGCACAAGAATGAAGGTCAAAGATAAAAGCTCAAAGGGCGATTCGGTCGATGAATACGAAGCTGAGCGCATTTACATTTGCCCAAATTGTGGTCACCTGCTAAAGAGTTCAGAGGTTGTGGTGGCGGTCGATATACCGTATTCAACTTTGCGTTAACCACAACCGGTTGTGGTGGGTGTCTTGACTCATCATAAAAAGGGGTTATTTTTATGGTGGAGCCTTGATCATTTCGTCTCCTTTCGCGGGGTCCGGGGCTCGAGAGGAACTCGAAGCCCCGGTTTTGAAAACTTAAAAGATTATCGCGGGGTAGCGCAGACGGCAGCGCAGTGGTTTCATAATCCACAGGTCGCCGGTTCGAGTCCGGCCCCCGCCACCATTTTGAATATGTGTCCTTTAGGCCAAAAATCGGAAGGCGGCAAAGGTCATCACCAACGGCCGCTGGATATTCCCAGAGACGAGTTTGAACGTCGCTGGGATTTGGCATTCGGGCACAAATCTACAACGAACAACGATTCCTCGAACGAAGAAAACAACTCAAGCAACGACTCACCGAAGCAAGGGACAGGGAAACAAGCCTGTTCTAATTAAATGAAATAGGGACGAATCCCGGAGAGCTGGAACCTCTCCAGAACCACCGATGCGTCAACATCGGCAGGCAGGATAACCCGCTTCGCCCCAGTGTGCGATCGCACAGGGCAAATATACCTGACATCTTTTTTTATGTCAAGGCGGGATTCTGTGGAGAGGAATCTATGTCACGGGATAAGAAAACGAATCGTTCTTTGACAACTTTATGCAACGTAGACTATATCGATATTGATAAACTCACGCCTGATCCAAATAACACGAGAATTCACGGAGAGTTCAACATTGCCGCTATTCGGGCTTCGCTCGAGGAGTTTGGTCAGCATCGGCCTTTCGTGGTTCAACGAGGAACGAATAAGATCGTTGTTGGAAACGGGATGTATTTCGCGGCCAAACAGATCGGCCTGAAGCAGGTTCCGGTGATCTGGGTTGACGACGACAATATAACCGCGACGCGAAGGGCGATTGCGGATAATAGAACTCCAGAACTGGCCGAATGGGACGAGCGGGCGCTTTACGAGGAGCTGAAGAAATTCGAGGAAATGGGATTGGATAGAATCCCGGGTTTCGAGGATTTTGAGCTTGAAAGCCTTAAGTCCAAATCTAAAGAGCGAACCAGAGAGAAGAAGCAAATTGATTTATTGCCAGATTTCGATAGTGAGAAAGCTCTAACGAAACCGGGCGATATTTGGATTCTCGGGCGAAATCGACTGATTTGCGGGGATTCCTGTGAATGGTCGATTTTAAGGAAGCTTCTCGATGGAGTTCGCCCGACCTTCATTTTCACCGATCCGCCCTATGGGCAAACGGTGCTTTCGAAACAAGGGGCAATCGGCCAATTCGGGAGAACCTATAAAGCTGTCGAGGGCGATGATTCCAATGAGATTGCGATAAAAGGCTTCAGAGCAACCCGGCGTTTTAAGGCGCGAATCGAGATTTGGTGGGGAGGAAACTTCTACGCCGACACATTACCGCCGAGTCGTTGTTGGCTTTGTTGGTATAAAGTCAAGGATTGGCAGAGGGTCGATTTCGCGGATTGTGAACTGGCTTGGACCAATCTCGACAAGCCGGCGAGGGTGTTCCATCATATCTGGTCCGGTTTCAAGCGGGATTCTGAGGAGAACATTGTTCGTGTTCATCCGACACAGAAGCCTGTTGCTTTGACGCTTTGGGCTTTGGACGATTACGCCGAGCCGACCGATGTTTGTTTCGATGGGTTCGCGGGATCTGGCTCGACATTGATAGCTTGCGAAGAGTGGGGTATTCCCTGTTATGCCGCGGAACTCGATCCTTATTACTGCGATGTGATAGCTAAACGCTGGGAACGGATAACCGGCGAGAAGGCCGAACTGGTGAAGGGGGAGAAATGAGTGGCGGACTTCGAAGCAGGATAGTCGATCACATTGAACTAAAGCCTTCGGAAATCCTCGATCATCCTTCGCAATGGCGCGCGCATCCTAAGCGGCAGATCGAATTTGTCCGGAAGATTCTTGGGGCGATCGGGATCGTCGACGAGCTTTTGATATACAAGAGCAAACGATTCGACGGTCAATGGGTTTCGATTGATGGGCATCTTAGGAAGAGCCTCGATTCGGATCAGATCTGGCCTTGCGCTGTTCTCGATGTTACAGACGAGGAAGCGGACCTTATCCTTGCGACCTTTGACCCGAGTTCGGAGATGGCAGATTCGGATAAAGCGATGCTAAAAGCGCTTCTGGATCAGATCGATTTTTCTGAGGAGTTAAGGGAACTCGAAGAGGAAGTCGCGAAAATGTATCGTCTTGCGAGGCCAAATAGCGACGATAAACTCGAAGAGGTTCCAACTGAACTCGAAGGAGTTCTTGCATTGAAACCCGATATGCGATTCGATTCAAACGAGCCGTTTGGGATTCCGATGTTAAGAGAGGATCGGTTGGCCGAGATCCCCGAGGGCCTCGAAACCTGGGCAGGGGACAGAGTGGTGACGGAGGTTGGGCAGAATCCTTATCTGCTTATCTATGGCCAAGCCTGCACTAAACTCGATTTCAAGAATACCGTGCTATCGTTTTATGTGGATGACGCGGTTTTCGAACCGATCTGGATTTCAATAGAAAAATACACAGCGCGATTCCTGAATGCTGGGTTTAAGGCGGTTGTAAGTATTAACTTTTCGCTTTGGCCGGAGCAGGCCGAGGCGGTTCATATTTACCAGACCTATCGATCCCGTTGGACGGCACGATATTTCCAAGAGGCCGGGCTTAATCTGATCCCCGATGTAAATTGGGCAAGTTCCCGGAATTATCATTTCTGCTTCTCGGGGATTCCAAAAGGCGCGCCGGCGATTTCAATACAAGTTCAAACCTTTAATAGGCGAAACATCAAAGAGGTGAAGGGTGGCATTTTGAAGGCCATCGAGACTATCGAACCAAAGTCCGTTTTATTTTACGCGAGTAAATCGGGGCGTGAGTTGATCGATGAGATGAAGCTTGAAATCCCGATAACGGTCCTTGAAACCCGCTTAGATGTTCGCCGCGAATACATCAACGAAACAACCAAGAAGGGGGTGTTAGTATGAGCGACCTAATCACAGTCGGCCACGGAGGTGGAGGTGGAGGCGGAAAAGGTGGAGCGGCTCGTCGAATCGGGCGGAAGATCTCCA
>Ga0265297_10012140_pt1 | contig 10399 bp, 14 predicted proteins | sample Munlanlwell13791_FD_192502 | JGI IMG/M metagenome (GOLD analysis project Ga0265297, IMG submission 192502) | Leachate microbial communities from a municipal landfill in Southern Ontario, Canada - Leachate well 137-91 | ecosystem: Engineered > Solid waste > Landfill > Unclassified | place...
AGTCAGCAGGGGACGCCATATTTGTCCTCGGGCAGACGGAGGACGAGCTTGGCGGCTCGGAGTACCATTCAGCCATCGGGAAAGCAGGCGGGCAGGTGCCGCGCGTGGCTTTCAGGCGGAATTTCCTGCTCTACAAAAAATTGCAGTCTGCAATCGGGAAAAGGCTTGTCGCATCCTGCCACGACTGCTCCGAAGGCGGGCTTGCGGTCGCGCTTTCCGAGTGCTGCATGGCAGGGAGGCTTGGCGCCGAGGTTTCGCTTGATACGGTTGCAGGCAAGAAGCTCTCGGCCGAAGCCGCGCTCTTTTCAGAGAGTGCCGGCAGGTTCGTGGTGAGCGTGAAGAGGAAAAACGAAAAGGCGTTTGCGAAGGCGATGCGCGGGGTGCCGCTTGCAAGGATTGGCGAGGCAAAGGCGGCAGGCAGCCTGGTGGCGGCCCTGAGGGGCGCAAAGGTTCTCGACGTGCCGCTTACTTCGCTTCTCGCCTCATTCAAAGGCGCAATGGACTGGTAGGTAATCTTCATGAAATCAAAAACCATTCTGAAAGCAGTGGAGGTTGAAGGGAGAAAGCCAAAATGCCTGGTTCTCTCTGGCTTTGGCCTTAATGCCGAAGCCGAGCTTGCGTACGCGTTCTCGCTTGCAGGCGCGGACGCGAAAATAGTGCATTTTTCAGACATCGCGTCAGGCGCGTCGAAGCTTGAGGATTACCAGATGTTCGCAATCCCGGGCGGCTGGTCGTTTGCGGATGAAATATCGTCGGGCAGGATTCTTGCGAACAAGCTGGGGAGCGCTTTCCGCGGGCAGTTTCTGTCGTTTGCAAAGAGCGGGAAGCCAATGCTTGGCATATGCAACGGTTTTCAGACGCTGGTGAAGCTGGGCGCGCTTCCGAACATCGGGCTTTCGTTTTCGCAGGAAGTGACCCTCCTGAGAAATGCGCGCGGAAGGTTCGAGAACCGCTGGGTCTACCTGAAGCCACAAAAGTCCGCCTGCAGGTATTTTGACGGGGTCGAATTCATCCACTGCCCGGTGAGGCACGGCGAGGGGCAGTTCATCCCAAAGGACAACGGAACGCTTACGCAGCTTGACAAAAAGGGGCTCATCGCATTGAGGTATGTCGGCAAGGATATGAAAGAGGGGGAGTATCCGGTGAACCCGAACGGCTCGGTGCAGTCGATTGCCGCAATCTGCGACACCACGGGCAGGATTCTTGCGATGATGCCGCACCCTGAGTGCTCGGTCCTGCGCACACATTTCCCGAATTTCCTCTCAGGGGTTTCATATGAGAAGAACAGCATCCGGCTGTTCTCAAACATGGTTTCGGCTGCGAAGGAATATGTCTAGTTTTCCATTTGTGCATCTAGCTAATTTTTTAAAAAATTACGCTCCCATCGGGACAGAGATATTAACTTAATGTTCTGTATTCTCCGACGTATTACGCTCTTATTTTAAAGGCTTCATTCCAGAAAAGGCGCATGGTCTCAGGTCTTGGCTATTCCAACTGGCGCAAAAGCATCACGCGCTCGAAGTGGATGACCGAGGAAGACAAGGCACTCTTTCAGAAGTTCGCCGAGGATGCAGTAGCCCATCAGATAGGGGACAGGCGCATCGAGAAATACAGGTCAGACCTCTCCATCTGCAACACGATCACGGGAAAGACGATTGCGCAGATGCTCGACGATCCGAGCGGCTCCGTCAGCATGATCAACGCCAGCAAGCAATACAAGCCCGCCACGAAGAAGGACGCGAAGAGGACTCTGGGCAGCCTTTACATCTTCAGGAAGACGGGACGGAGATCCCTGAAGAGGTTGTCCCTGGACGAGGCAGAGCTGTTCAAGCACGAGATAAAGGCGGGGGACAAGCAGCTCGGAAAGCCCATCATCACGAGGGAAGAAGTGCGGGAGCTGGCTAAATATGGCGACGTGTTTGACAAGGCGCTGATCTACCTTCTTTTCGAGAGCGGCACGAGGATCGGCGAACTGCTCCCTCTGAGAAAGTCAGACCTGTTCTTCACGAATGAAGGTCTTGACGTCAATGTTCCGCAGGGAAAGACTGGCGCGCGAAGGATAACAGTCGTCGAAGCCGCATCGTATGTCAGCGCGTGGCTGGAGAATCATCCGATAAAGAAGGGGGATGCCCCGCTCTGGATTACTCCGTCGAAAAAGCGCCCTCTGAGCTATCCCATCTCAGTAATGAGGCTCAGGGAGTGCGCTGAGAGGATGAACGCAGCAAGGAAGAAGGAAGGTCTGCCCAAAATGCTCAAGCCTGTCAATCCCCACAACTTCAGGCATTCACGCGCCACAGAACTCGGGGCGGAAGCAGGCATGACCGAGCAGATCATGGACAAATATTTCGGCTGGGAGATCGGCTCGAACATGGCGAGGACATACCTGCACCTCACAGACGAGCAGGTCAAGAAAGCCGTTCTGAGGACGTATGGCAAGGTCAAGCCCGAGGAAGAGAAGAAAGTCATCACCGAGAAGCTCTGCCAGCGCTGCAAGCTGAAGAATCCGATCGCGAACACCTACTGCTCGGCGTGCGGCTCTGACTTGAACAGCGGGAAGGTCGTCAGCACGATCTCAATCCTCGAAAACAAGGTCGAGGAGATGATAAAGAGAATCGAGAAGCTTGAGGGAACAAGAGCGAAAAACACTGTTAAGAGAGCCAACCGAGCTAGCGATTGAGTTCTTTTCTTATTCCTTCAGCAACTTGCGCGCCATATTGCTCATACGTTCTAAACCTTTCCAAGCTATTTACAAATAAAGGTTCGAGGCTCTGCATTTTTTCGTCCATGCTCTTAGGTTCATCTTCTCCAAGAGACAAAAGCAAGTGTGGGCATACATAATCATCAAAGAACCAGCCAAAGATGTCTTTAAAACTGAGAAGGATAAGTGGGCTCCTGTCCGTCATCAGTTGTGGATTTGTCAGACCAGCAATTTGTTCAAGATAGGCTTTAGTGAATGTAGAAAATCGAGGATCTTTCTTCAGACTCATGAGTGGGGCGATTTTATTCTTCATCATTCCCTTGACCTTCTTCTTTTCACCAGAACCCAACGCCATTCTATAATCGATGCCTCTAAATACGGCATCGTCTGTCCTTTCTGTTTCAGCGAGCCTAAAATCGATCCACTCAGAAGCAATCACGCCCCAATTTGGTCGATATTTTGTTGCAGAACCTGCGGCATAACTCTCCAGCATTCCTCTTTTTTGAAGCTTCTGGAGATTCTGAACCGCTGCACTGTGTGTATAGCGTAGGATATGCGCGATGGAGATGGAGTAGTCCTGCCCCCTCAACACGCAGAGGAGAACTGGAACTAGGCTATTCGAAAAATAAAAGCTATCCTCGTTTTTTCGTCGCATAGCGAACACTATGTAAGGTATGCTAACATAAGCTTATAAACTTTGCCTGATTTTATGTAAGTGGTGCTTACAATGGCACGTAAAATATCGACTGATGCGGCTGGCAAACCATATGCAAACATTCTGCTCCAAGGCGAAATTGTGGAGCGCTGCATCGCTGCCAGAGAAAAAATCGGAATCCCAATCACATCGATTGTTCGAATGGCAGTTCTTGACTGGCTTGCCCGCCACGACGGCGAAACGGGCATTCGGAAGGCGCGTATTCATGGCTGACACCGATCTTCGAATTCGAAAACTCTGTGATGCGATTACAGAGGAATACAAGGGCGAGCTTGCCGCTCTGATCGATGCAGACGGTCGGCTCGTCGTTCAAGTTCAGGGTGAGAAACATGTCGGATAAGCGATCGAAGAAGAAAAATCGCGACCGCCTCGTCTCTGAGGATGAATTCAGAAAGCGCGAGGAGGACGGAGATGTGTTTTCAGATGATTGATTTGTAAATTGGCACCAGCCGCTCCTGAACTTTCGACGGCTCTGGAAGCGGCTGGCGACCTCCGAAGAGGTGTATGTGGATGTGCAACGAAATTGAAAAGCATTTGGGAGAGTTGGCTTCTGTTGGGCATAAGCGCCCTAACGGAATCTTCTTTATCGACGGAGTTTTGAAGGCAGTCAGCCCAACTCATCTTTTCCTCAGCACGTCAAGAGGAGACGTGGCTCTCCTTCTTTCAGAAGTCAGCAAAATCGAGTTCAAATCTCAGCCGAAGCAGCTCGGAGGTGTTGGAGATGGCTAAAAAGAAACTCACCTCTGAACAGCTCGCAGTCCTCTATCTCCAGGAAAAAGCGAGCAATTCTTCCCTCGACATTGACGAGTTCTGCAAAAAACACGACATCAAGGCACATGGGCAGATCGAAGCGATCGACAAAATCGTCTGCGAGAAGGTGGAGGAAAAATCCACTCTTGACTTGGAAATCTTCGACCGTCCAATCCTCAATCCTAAGCGCTTTGGATTTGACTTCGATGGGGAATGCGCATTTCATGGGACTTATATTGGGGACAACGATTACAACCCAGAGCCGATTCTTATCAAAAGCGACAGGCGATACACCCGTCAGGCATTCTTCCCAGAGAAGAATCTCAAGTTCTCCGATTTCCCTCCCGCATCAGCGCATTTCCACCTTTATGGTTGGCAGCGCGAAGCAATCAAACAATGGGTTAGGACAGGGAAAATAGAGGACATAAGGAGGCTCTACTCGAAGGTCAAGAACTATCTCAAAAAATACGTCTATCATCCAGAGCCAATATTCCACGACGTAGTAGCTTGCTACATACTGGCGACTCACATCTGGATATGTTTCGACGCCTTTCCGCGCCTGATCATCACAGCAAAACCAGATAGCGGAAAGAGCCAGCTTGTCCGAGCAATCAGGAATCTCTGCTTCAAGCCAACAACAACTGGGGACGCGACAAAAGCGGCGCTCTTTCGTCTGGCAAACGCGACAGCAGGCGTTTTTGTCTTCGACAACTTCGACAATCTGCCAGACGAGCAGAAAAAGGACGTCATGCATTTCATCGAGATCAGCTACCAGAGCGATCTCCCAGTCTTTCGTGTGGAAGACAACTCGAAAAAAGGAGGCAAAGTCCCGACTGGGTTCAATGTTGGCGTGCCGCTTGTGGCGGCAACGATCGACCTTTCCGCCTTTTCACATGCTGCTCTCACGCGCTCGATCACCTTGGTCATGGAGCGCTGTGAGGTTAAAATCGACGAGCTTCCAGATGCAAAGCCGAGCGAAGACAGCAACTCGCTTAGGCAGGAGCTTTATGCATGGGGGCTTTCCCAGGCTCCTAGACTCCGCGCGGCTGCGAAGGACTATTGCTGTGATTTCACCGCTAGGCAAGCCCAAATAGCGAGACCTCTCCTTTTCATCGCCTCCCTTCTGGAGCAGTCTCTCCATGAAAAAATGAAAGTCTGGCTCTTCACCAATTTCGAGAGCTACCACTCAGAGGATGAGTTCTCTGAGAGAGTCCAGGTGGTGAGGGCGCTCTATGAGTGCGTAAAGGGAAGACAAGAGATGGAGGTTAAGGTGGCAGTCAAGGCGGTCTCCGAGATTCTTCTCTCGATTCAGGGAGTCGAAAAATATGACTCTCAGGGACGAGCCAACCCCCGTTATGCAGGCATTCTTAACGGAAAGGGACAGGCGGTGAGCGACTGTCTCGCAAGCATTCCGCTTTCCAGGAAAAAGATGATGAGGGGCATCACACACTACATCTTTCAGCGGGATGCCCTTCTCCGTCATTTCGCAAGATATGGGCTTCTCAGCCCCGAAGAAGCTCAAACCACCCTACCCTCTACACCATCTACACCATCGACACCCTCTACTCCCTCTACACCTTCTACACATACAACTCTCTACACTACCTCCGACGTAGAAGTAGAAGGAGTAGATGGTGTAGAAGCTAAAGAGGGCACGTCTGGATGTTCCAAAGTCCTCATTTTGAAGCCAACCCCTACCTGGAAAGGGGCGGACGGGCAGACCTACGGCTCCTTCGCGCCTGGAGATCAGCCCAAGCTTCCCGTTTCAGAAGCTGAATGGCTCGTAAAAACTCATTTTGCGGAGCATCTCGCTCCTGCCTTGCCTGCAAAGGCAGGGGATCACCCACCCATCACGCGCGGCTTGAAACAAGGTAGCGAACGCCGCGCTGATGCTCCTTGCCAGAACGAAGAGGGGGATGGGGCGCTTCCTCCCGCCCCGCCCCCCTCAAAGGAGGCGGAAAAATGAACATCTCAAAGAGCGACGAGCTTGGAATGACCAAGTCCTATCAGTTCCTCGTCCTCTCCACATTCGAGAAGCTCGGGGAGGCACATGCGTCCCAGGACAAGTGGAAATACTTCAGCTACTTCAGGACAGACCTGGAGATGCTCAAGTCCCGCCTTGATCCAGAAGACCAGCAAACCCTCAACGAGGATTTTCAGACTCTCAAGCGCATGCTGCGCGACATAGCCCAGGATCCAAGCCTTAATCCAGATCTCAAGAAGAAGATGACGCTCGAACTCCAGGAGAACTTCGCGGACGAGCATCGTTTCTACATCCAGAAAGCATTTCCCAAGGTTGGCATCCAGAAGCCAGAGCAGGAAGGCACGATGGACTACTCAAAGCATGACATCGACCAGCTTGCGCAGATCATCCGCGCTGGCAGCGCCAGCAAGTCAGTTCTGGAGCGCGTCATGTCGCGGTCGGACGGAGGGCGAGGCTGATGCAGACCTGCCACTGGTGCGGAGACGCAATTTCGGGAAAACCTCTCTGGCGCACGAATCCTTGGGATGATGACGTGCGCTGGTTTGCCTTCTGTTCGGAAGATTGCTATTCCTCTTGGAAAGAGGATTGGCGCGCAGTCATCAGACACGCGAGACACGAACGCTTGGGGGCGATATGATGGTGAAAACAAACGCACGCAAGAGGGGCAGGAAGAAGCCCAAGATCATGGAGGAGATTCTGATACCTCCTCCGCATGATCTCCAGCCACAGCCCGAATCTGACCACCAGGGCGCAGGATTCGAGCTGCGTGTCAATCTGACAACTGGTGAGGTTGGCTGCGCTGGTCGGGATGGGAAGCTCGTTCGGAAGACTACGCTGGCTCTCGTTCGGAAAATTCAGGAACATCGGTTCTACGATTTTCGGATGTATCGGTAGGTGTTCGCATGAAAACCTCCTGCATGATTGAAGGATGCACGCGCAAGGCAGTCCATAAGCTACTGGTTGAGGGAGAAGTGATAGGGTATTACTGCCAGCACCACGCAGAAGACTTCTCCAGATTCCTTCAAATGGAGTCCAGCCCATCATACGGAAGTTTTCATTATACACGGCATGGCACCAAAATGTCTTCTCGTGCTATTATATATGGTTAGATGTTTTGCGGATTGGAAAAGTTCCGAACACTTTGTTTTGATGGCTCAATCGAGCCGAACGTGCGGGCGCGCGCCCGCGCGCGCTCGAACCGAGCCAGGGTGTCTCTTTTCCAGCTTGACAAAATAGATAAATGATAAAGTAGGGGGTTGGTTTTCATGGAAGAAGAAAAGGAAAAGGGAGCCGAGGCGTCCCTCAAACTTGTCAATACACCAAGCGAATCGTCAAGCATCCAGCTCCCCCAGTTTGAGGCACGGGAGGAGGCTGGGCAGCTCCAGGTCAAGCGCAAGAAGCCCGACCAGGTCAATCAGTCCAGCGACTTCTGGCTCAAGCAGGAGGATGTCCTCAAGCTCATCGGCTCCGCGCGGAGCCTGCGCGACCGCTGCATCCTCAAGCTCCTCTACTTTGGCATGCTGCGCAGGAACGAAGCCCGCAGCCTGCGGATTGAGGACATCGACTTTCCCAGGCACAGGCTCAACCTCCACATCACGAAGCGCAGCAAGCCGCGCAGCGTCCCAATAACCGAGCCTGGAGTCTTTGACGATCTGCGCCTCTACCTGGAGAAGCGGGCGACTGGCTGGGTGTTCGTCTCCAAGTCCAAGGATGGCAGGCTCTCCAACACCGCGATAAACGACATCGTGGGGCTGACCGCGCAGCTCGCGGGCATAGCGAATCCGAACCCGAGGCTGCGCAAGCTCAACCCCCACATCCTGCGCCACTCCTTCGCGCGCCACCTGCGCAGGCAGAGTCCGCCCATTGCAATCGAGGTCTTGCAGAAGCTCCTCGGGCATAAGAGCGTCAGCACGACCATGAACATCTACGCAAGCGCCGACCTGGACTTCATGGAGGAGGAGCTGAAGAGGTGTTCATCGAGATGAAGCCGCACCACGTCAGGAAGGAGATCGAGAGCTACCAGCGCTTCAGCCGCAAGCTCGTCCTCACCAACATCTTCAGCATCGTCCTCTCTGGCGCTCTGACTGCCCTGGTGAAGGAGCTGGTCGGCGGGGCTGCTCCTATCTTCCCCACCTGGATGTTCGCATGCCTTGAGATCACCCTTGCTTCGCTCGGGCTCTTCTGGCTCACGAAGAACGTGAAGTGATCAGTCCTTCTTTCTTGAGAAGAATATCCAGGCGACGATGAGTATGGGGAGGAAAAGGATCTTGCCCGCATTCTCTGGAGACATCCCGAGCAGGAAACTCAGGGCAATCGAGCCGAAGAACGCCGTCAGCCCAGACTGGAGCAGGACGTCGGTCGTTTTCTTTTCCACATTACCACCTCAGTCTTCCAGGGAGATGAGATACTCCACTGCCTTGTAGAGCGGAGGGAGAGCTGCGAGCAGGGTGATGAACGAGACATACGCCTTGCAGCCCAAGAAATTCCCCAACAGCATCAGCACCGTGTAGGGGATAAAAGTCCCGACCATGACGAGCGCGCCCTTTTCCAGGTATTCCTTCTTCTTTTTCTTGCTCCTCGATTTTTTCACATAGTCATAGACGGTCATGCCCACCAGGAAGATGAACGCGAGGTAAATGAAAGCTGCGTCGATGGCGTCAGAGGAGCCCGTCAGGTAGGCGCTGATGATCCCATACATAAGGGATAGGATGATGACGGCGAACATCCCCTTTAGCAGAAGCTCTTTCGAACACATGCACCTCACCGCGCATTATTCTCAGAGCCGTTTTATTATGCTTCGCATGAAGCTAATGCACATCATTAATCCCATAATCAAAGTTCCCTTTTTTCACGTCGTAAAACTGCATTTTCCAGAACCTTCTCACGTCGTAGAAAGACAGGATTAGGATTTAAATAACCTGATTCAAATTCTTATGCCAGCGGCACACGATCGGGTGTGTTTGCTGGAGTCGATGAGAATGAAGAACCTTCTTGAGAAAGACGTGCGCTGCGAAGGCGCAAGCCTCGGTAGGGGCATGAGCATCACGGAGTTCGTGATCTCCCTCATTGTGGTCGCCTTCGTGATCTACCTGGTCGGCATACCAGTGATCAAGACTGCGATCTCCAATGCCGCACTGACTGGGACAGACAAGACCATCGCTGACGTCGTTCCGACGCTGCTCGGTCTGATGATGTTCCTGCTCTGCGCGAGGGGGCTCAGCGGACAGGTCGGAGGCTAAGCGCCATTCGCTTCTTGCCATGTTTGCTCTTGGTCGGAGGATTCGCGGACTCCGATGACGTCCAAGAGCAGACCGTTTTTTCAGAACCTCTATAAAGCAAGCCGCCCATATACTCTTGTGGGTGGTGTGGTGAAAGACTTTTTCTCAAAGAACAAGCTCACGATAGTCTCCGCGATCCTTGTGCCTGCGGTCGTGGCAGCTCTGTTTGGCGCGCTTGCTGGCATCGAGATAACCGCTGGCGGTGCTTCAGTGAGCTTCAATGCCCCGCGCGCAATTGGTGGCGTCCTATCTATGGAGGTGCTGTTGCTTGCGTTCTGGCTGGCGAAGAAGCTGCATGCTGGGGCGCTCTCTGCACTTGGCAAGGGCAACAAGATAATGGACGAGAAATTTGGAAAGAAGAAGCCTTGAGCCCCTCATTCTCGAAGCAGTTTTGCCTCGGAAGGCAGCCTCCCAACATGATAAACAGTAAAAAGATAATCAATTTCTACGGCGTTAAAATTAGGGATTTTAAAAAAAAGAATAGCGCTCCCATCGGGATTTTCATCCACCAAAAGCCTTTCTTTTGGGGGTTGAAAGACCTTTTCTGGTTAGAAAAGGGATTTCATTTGAACCCGAGTTAGAGCCTTTCTTCAAGCCTCCTTCAAATCGAAAAAGGGTTGTGAGAGGGCTCCGTCCTTGACCGGGATGTCCGGCTCGCGCCGACGCACAATCGCGTCGAAGTCAGCCACTAGACTATGGGAGCGCGAATGGGATTAGCATCGAAACGTATAAAAAAGAGGGGGGGTGGGCCCGCCCGGGATGTCGTCGCCCGCTTCGCGAGCTGAAGATCGAACCGGAAGTCTTAATGGGCCCGCCCGGGATCCGCTGGAGCTGCGGCTCCACCGTCCCGCCAACTTCTGCGAAGTTGACGGTCAAACCGTGAGTTTTGTGCTGCAAGACGGGGTTGAACCCTCAAGGGGATAGACGAGAAACAGGCTGCCCCTTAGGGAGTGGGCCCGCCCGGGATCGAACCG
>Ga0265297_10012143_pt1 | contig 10399 bp, 6 predicted proteins | sample Munlanlwell13791_FD_192502 | JGI IMG/M metagenome (GOLD analysis project Ga0265297, IMG submission 192502) | Leachate microbial communities from a municipal landfill in Southern Ontario, Canada - Leachate well 137-91 | ecosystem: Engineered > Solid waste > Landfill > Unclassified | place...
GCTATACGGTGATAAATGCGGCATACTGCATCCCTTTTAAACTAAAGGGATACGCATTGAGTTTTGATTTGGTAGGCCACATCGGATATAACAATAAACAGTATTACGGGGGTAAAGGCGGCGACGCTGCAATCGGCGCAGGAATTAATATCCCTCTCGCAAAGAATTTATCCTGCAAGCCCACTATTAATTACTCGTTGCCATGGGGGAGCTTAAGCGACAAGAAAAATGGAAATCAAAAGAACCGGTTCTTTACCGGTCTATATCTTAGTTACTCGTTCTAAGATTCGCAAAGGAGGGATGTGCTATGGAGTTTAAAGTAGCGTTAGATACAATGTGGGTGCTTGTGACTGCGATGCTGGTATTTTTTATGAACTTAGGGTTTGCCATGGTCGAAGCCGGCTTTGCAAGGATGAAGAACTGCGTGAATATCCTGTCCAAGAATTTTATCGTATTTGCAGTCTCTTCGCTCGGGTTCTTAGTCTTAGGTTGGGGGCTTATGTTCGGGGACGGTAATGCCTTTGTGGGATTGAAAGGACTATTCTTTGCCGGCGGCCTGGATAATTCGCCTGCAACCGGCTTAGCGTATCAAGGGGTATATTCTGCAATCAGCTGGACAGGCGTTCCTTTATGGGCAAAATTCTTTTTCCAGCTTGTGTTTTGCGGAACTGCAGCAACCATTGTTTCGGGAGTAGTCGCAGAAAGGATAAAATATAAATCCTTTATCTTTTTTACCTTTATTATGACTATGTTTATTTATCCGGTAATCGGCCACTGGATATGGGGCGGGGGATGGCTGGCGCAGAGGGGGATGTTTGATTTTGCCGGCTCCACGGTAGTCCATTCCGTAGGTGGCTGGGCTGCGCTGTCCGGTGTATTGATGTTGGGCCCTAGGTTCGGTAAATATCATAACGGAAATATAAACCCCATACCCGGTCATAACCTATCGCTTGCGACACTGGGCACGTTCGTTCTCTGGTTCGGATGGTTTGGGTTTAACCCGGGTTCGACCATGGCTGCGGATCCTCTGGCAATCAGCCATATAGCCGTTACCACGAATACTGCGGCAGCTGCTGCAGTCATGAGCTCGACTATCATTTCATGGATGCTTTTAGGAAAACCGGATCTAGGGATGACGCTTAATGGTTGCCTTGCTGGCTTAGTGGCTATTACTGCGCCATGCGCATTTGTAAGCGTTGGCAGTGCAATACTCATAGGGCTTATTGCCGGCATATTGGTAGTCTTGGCGGTAATAGGCTTTGATCGAATAAGGATAGACGACCCTGTCGGTGCCTTATCAGTCCATCTGGTGAACGGAATTTTTGGTACGCTTTGCATAGGGCTCTTTGCCCAGGATAAGATAACCGGTGTTGCCACCGGAAACGGCCTGCTGTTTGGCGGCGGGACCAAATTGCTGCTTGCCCAGTTTACCGGCGTTGTCTCTACCGCAGCGTATACCTTTATCGTCTCGGCGCTTACATGGGCGGCCTTGAAAGCGACATTAGGCATACGCGTCAGCCTGCAGGAAGAAATAGAAGGGCTTGATATAGGGGAACACGGAAATTCCGCATACCCTGAATTCTTGGGGCGTAAACCGGGATATTCATTTTTAGGGACAAAAAACGGCTAGACAGGAGGTTATTATGAAAAAAATAGAGGCAATTATACGGCCAGAGAAATTAGATGGCGTGCGGCGCGTCTTAGAGAGTGCCCGTTGCGCCGGGCTTATGATCAGCGAAATCGAAGGGCACGGTAAACAGAAAGGAGTAGTACAACAGTGGCGGGGGGAAAAATATAAGGTAGAACTCCTCCCCAAGATAAAGATTGAGATTATTATCCGGGATCAGGATGTCGAGCGTATTGCCGAGGCTATTATAGGTGCTGCCAAAACCGGAGAGGTCGGCGATGGAAAAATATTCATTTACCATGTTGAAAATGCCATTCGGATCCGCACCGGCGAAAGAGGGGAAGTGGCGCTTTAACAAAAAAGAAAAAAAGGGGTTACCAAAAAGCGCCCGATGTTACTTGTATATGTAGATGCTTAAAATATAGGCACATCGTAGTGCACCAAAGGTACATATATTTAGTAAAAGAACAGGGGTGTTCTTGAAAAAGAACACCCTTTTTATTTACTCACCCAAGGAGGAAGGCATGGCCAAGAAAAAAGTAATCAGGGAAATCAAAACGAAGAACCCGCTCGTCAACGGCTCTTTTGACGAAAAGGCAGCCAGGGATGTCATTAAGATGGTAAAAGAAAAAAACCTCCAGATTATCGACCTTAAATTCAACGACCTGCCTGGCCTTTGGCAGCATTTTTCCATTCCCGCATCTGAGCTTTTGGAAATGGACGATATTGTACGTTCGATTTGGGTGGATGGCATTGGTTTTGACGGATCATCAATCCGCGGGTTCCAGAAGATCCAGGAGTCAGACATGATTTTGATTCCCGACCCCCTCACCGCGATAGTAGATCCTGTGTGCGAGGTCCCTACCTTAAGCCTCATCTGCGATATTTATGACCCGCTTACCCGTAAGCCCTATACGCGCGATCCTCGCTATATCGCCAAAAAAGCGGAAAAATACTTGAGAGAGACGGGTATTGCGGATAATGTGTATTTTGGCCCCGAAGCAGAATTCTTTCTGTTTAACAGTATCCGCTTCGACCAAACAGAGAATTCCGGTTATTATTTTATCGATTCTGCTGAGGCAGACTGGAATACCGGCCGGGATGAAAATCCGAACTTAGGATATAAGATACGGTTTAAAGAGGGGTATTTCCCCGTCCCGCCGCACGATTCTATACAGGATTTAAGGAGTAGGATGATCCTGAAAATGAAGGAATCAGGCATCAATGTCGAGGTGCACCATCATGAAGTAGCTACTGCTGGCCAGTGTGAGATTGACATGAAGTTTGACAACCTGACCAAGATGGGAGACGACCTGTTGCTTTATAAGTACATCGTCAAGAATATGGCGAAAAAGAACGGCATGGTAGCTACTTTTATGCCCAAGCCGCTATTCGCCGACAACGGTTCAGGCATGCATTGCCATCAGAGCTTATGGAAAAACGGAGTCAACCTTTTCTATGACAAGAAAGGGTATGCCTTATTGTCGCAGACAGCCAAATACTATATCGGCGGGCTCCTTACGCATGCCAACAGCCTCATGGCATTTTGTGCACCGACCACCAATTCTTACAAAAGATTAGTGCCGGGGTACGAGGCTCCTGTAAACCTAGTGTATTCGGCACGCAACCGTTCTGCCGCAGTCAGGATCCCAATGTATTCAGACAGCCCTAAATCAAAAAGAATAGAATTTAGACCGCCTGACCCTTCATGCAACGGCTATCTGGCATTTAGCGCAATGCTGATGGCAGGCCTTGACGGCATACGGCGTAAGATTGACCCGGGCGAGCCGTTAGATATCGACCTTTTTGAATTGAGCGAGGAAGAATTGAAAAAGATAGCTACTGTTCCTTCGTCGCTGCGCCGGGCAATAGACGCGCTTGAAGCGGATCACGAATATTTGCTGCAAGGAGGGGTGTTTACCAAGGATGTCATTGATATTTGGCTTGAGTTTAAGCGTAAAAGAGAAATAGATCCGGTAAGGATGCGTCCGCATCCCTATGAGTTTTACCTTTATTTTGATATCTAAATAATACGCAGTCATGTGCGGGCATAGAGAAAGCCCGCACATTTTTGAAACGCGATTGATTAAATTTTAGGCAGCCCGATGGAGCAGAAAGATAACGAGTATGGCAACCCACAGGGGTACAGAGACGAAAAAGAGGATATCGGCACCATGAGTTCCTTGGAAACAAACATCACACAGCTTGGAAATTTACTTCTCGGCGATAAAAGCGGGCACCTCTACAGGATGGTTATGGAGAAGGTGGAAAAGCCATTGTTTGAACATATACTTGCACGTACCGCAGGCAACCAGTTGCGGGCAGCAAAGATCTTGGGTATCAACCGTAACACAATGCGCTCCAAGATTAAAAAACTGGGTATTCAAATTGAAAAATACAGGTTAGGCCATGGATAAAAGAACACACGCACAGAGATACGGGCTCTACGACGGGCGGTTTGAGCATGATGCCTGCGGGGTAGGCTTTGTCTGCGATGTGAAGGGTAGGGAAAGCAACCAGATTATCCGGCAGGGCCTTGCAGTGCTTATGCGACTCTCGCACCGTGGGGCAACCGGCGCAGACCCTAAGACAGGAGACGGGGCAGGCATATTGATCCAGATGCCGCATGAATTTTTCAGCGAAGTTGCCGCAGAAGCGCAGATACGCCTTCCCGTCAAGGGTTACTATGGCAGCGGATTGGTGTTTTTGCCGCGCGATAGAAAAGAACGAGATTTCTGCAAACGTGTTTTTTTAAAAGCCGTTACAAATGAAGGGCAGGTACTTTTAGGTTGGCGCAGCGTGCCCGTTGATAATACGGAAATCGGAAATACCGCAAGACAAACCGAGCCGGTCATAGAGCAGGTTTTTATCGGCAGAAACAGGAAACTGGCAACCGACCTTTCTTTTGAAAGGGTGTTGTATGGTATCAGGAAAAAAATAGAGAATACAGTAAGATGCGCTAGCCTTAGCCAACAGTCGTTTTTTTATATTACCAACCTTTCCTGCCGTACTTTTTCTTATAAAGGTTTGTTAATGCCCGGCCAACTTAAGACGTTTTTCAGCGACCTGGGAAACGAGCAGCTAAAAAGTTCCTTATGCCTGGTACATTCGCGTTACAGCACTAACACCTTTCCTGCCTGGGACCTGGCGCAGCCTTTCAGGTTTCTCGCACACAACGGCGAGATCAATACCCTGCGAGGCAATATTAATTGGATGCGCGCCCGGGAAGGGCTTTTGCGTAGCGATGCATTCGGCAAAGGCCTGAAGAATATCCTGCCGGTTATCGTACCGGGAGGCAGCGATTCAGCTGCGCTCGATAATGTCTTTGAATTGCTTGTGTTGGGAGGTAGGGATATTGCCCATGCAATGATGATGCTTATTCCTGCGGCATGGCAGGAGAACCGTTTCTTGTCCGAAGAGCTGAGAGGGTTTTACGAATATCATTCCTGCGTCATGGAGCCATGGGATGGACCGGCAGCCATCGCGTTTACAGACGGCATAAAAATCGGGGCAGTGCTGGACCGTAACGGGCTGCGTCCAGCGCGCTACCTTCTGACGAAAAACGATCTTGTAGTAATGGCTTCCGAGGTAGGGGTTTTGGATGTCCCCGCGCAAGAAATTATTGCTTCGGGGCGCCTGGAGCCGGGGAAAATGTTCTTTATCGATACCGCCCTTGGGTTGATTGTTGACGATGAAAAAATCAAGGATGATGTTTCAAGAAGGCAACCCTACCATGCATGGACAAAAGAAAAAATACTGCACCTTGAAACCTTACCTACGGGTTTGAAAACTCCCGAGCGTGTGCAGCCGGCAATCCCGCTCCTTTTATCTTCTTTCGGATACACCCGGGAAGATATGAAGATGATTATCAAGCCTATGGCTGCGCAGGGCCAAGAGCCGATAGGTTCTATGGGTAATGATGTGCCGCCTGCAGTATTGTCTCTTCGGCCGCAGCTCCTCTATGCGTATTTTAAACAACTGTTTGCCCAGGTCACCAATCCTGCGGTGGATTCTATCCGGGAAGAATTAGTGATGAGCCTTTGCGTATGCCTGGGCCCTGAACAAAACATACTTACAGAAGGCCCTGAGCACTGCCATACGCTTAAAGTGGACCAGCCGATTCTTACCAACGAAGAATTAAACACCATACAATCGATTAAAGGAAACGGTTTTAAGACAAAACGCATTTCTATCCTTTTTAATACAAAAGAGGAAAGCGATTTTTTAAAAAGGCTTGAGGCTATATGTGAAGAAGCGGAATCTGCGATCAAGGCAGGGTATGCCTTTCTTGTCTTAAGCGACCGCGGTACTAACGAACAATGTGCGGCATTGCCTGCATTGCTTGCGACCGCAACCCTCCATCATCATTTAATCAGCAAGGCCTTAAGGACGCAGGTCAGCATACTTGTGGAGAGCGCTGAACCGCGCGAGGTCCATCATTTTGCGCTTTTATTCGGCTATGGGGCTGATTGTGTTAATCCATATCTGGTCTATGAAGCTATTGCGTCCCTTTGCGACGAAGAAGATGTGCCAGTTGATTTTTCTACCGCAAGAGACAATTACAGAAAGGCAGTGGCTAAAGGCATCCTTAAGATACTTTCGAAAATGGGCATCTCTACGTTACAGAGTTATCGGGGAGCGCAAATTTTTGAGGCATTAGGCTTGCACCAGGAGGTCATTGAGCGTTCGTTCCCGGGAACGGTATCAAGGATCGCAGGAGCGGATTTTAAGACCATTGCCCGCGAAACAGTCCTTAGGCACCAACAGGCCTATAGGGGGCAGGATATCCAGGCGGACTTGTTGCCGCACAGCGGCCTTTACCAATGGAGGAAGGACGGAGAACGTCATCTCTGGAACCCGGATTCAATCGCGGCCTTGCAAGATGCATCCCGTACAAATGATTACGCAAGATATAAAGAGTTCGCCTCGTATATCAATAATCAAGAAAACGGCCCTGTTACCTTACGCAGCCTCTTTAAATTTAAAGAAACCAAGCCTATTCCCATTGGCGAAGTCGAGCCTTTTGAGGCGATAGCGCGCAGGTTCGTGACGGGTGCGATGAGTTTCGGGTCTATCAGCAGGGCCACGCATGAGACTATCGCAATGGCCATGAACCAAATCGGAGGAAAATCCAATACAGGAGAAGGAGGAGAAGACCCTGTTCGTTTTGCCCCGTTTGCGAACGGTGTTTCCGTAAGGAGCGCTATCAAACAGGTTGCCTCCGGGAGGTTCGGAGTGACCACTAATTACCTCGTGAATGCAGATGAACTGCAGATAAAGATTGCCCAGGGTGCTAAGCCGGGAGAGGGCGGGCAGCTTCCCGGGCATAAGGTAAGCATTACCATAGCAAAAACCCGTTATACAACACCCGGTGTTACCCTGATTTCTCCTCCACCGCACCATGATATTTATTCCATCGAAGATTTAGCGCAATTGATATTCGACTTAAAAAATACCAACCCGTCTGCAAGAATCAGCGTTAAGCTCGTTTCTGAAATCGGCGTAGGCACCGTTGCCGCCGGGGTTGCCAAGGGCCATGCTGACATGATACTGGTTTCCGGCGGAGACGGCGGGACAGGGGCATCGCCGTTGAGTTCCATCAGGCATGCGGGCCTGCCGTGGGAGCTGGGGCTTTCAGAAGTCCACCAGACGCTGGTGTTAAATAATTTGCGCAATCGCGTACGCCTGCAGACGGACGGCCAGATGCGCACGGGAAGGGACGTGGCGATCGCAGCAATGTTGGGCGCCGAGGAATTCGGCTTCTGCACTTCTGTATTGATTGTGCTCGGTTGTGTGATGTTGCGCCATTGCCATCTCAACAATTGTTCGGTTGGCATCGCGACCCAGGACGAAACGCTCGAGCGGCGATTCACAGGTAAGCCCGAGCATATAATACACTATTTCCGTTTTGTTGCCGAAGAGCTTAGGGAGATTATGGCGCAGTTAGGCATAAAAACCGTAGATGAACTTATCGGCAAAAGCGACCTTCTTGCGTTAAACCAGGCGATACTCCCCTGGAAAGCGGCTTCAATCGATTATTCAAAAATCTTATATACGCCAAAACATTCTTCAGGGCAGGCGCTTTATTGTACACAGCGCCAGGATCACGGCATTGGTAATGTGCTGGATATGCAGCTTATAGAAGCAAGTCGCGAAGTGTTTTCGCAAAAGAAATCGGTTGCGATACAATTGCCTATCCGTAACACCGACCGGGCCACCGGCGCAATGCTTAGCGGACAGGTATGCAAGGTGTTTGGAGAAGAAGGCTTGCCCGATAACAGTATACATTGTACCTTTAGAGGAATTGCCGGCCAGAGCTTTGGCGCGTGGCTGGCAAAAGGGATTACGTTTGAGCTGGAAGGTATGGCAAACGACTATGTGGGTAAAGGGGTATCTGGAGGCAAAATCATTATCTATCCTGACCGTGACTGTAGGTATGTGCCGCAAGACAATGTGATTATCGGCAATACTGGTTTTTACGGCGCCATCACCGGAGAGGCCTACATCCGCGGCCGGGCCGGCGAAAGGTTCTGTATCAGAAATTCCGGCATTTTTGCAGTGGTTGAAGGGGTGGGGGACCACGGTTGCGAGTACATGACCGGGGGAAGAGTGATTGTGTTGGGTGATACAGGCAGGAATTTTGCGGCAGGCATGTCCGGAGGCATTGCCTATGTATATGACCCGAACCGGCGATTCTGTAAACGGTGCAATTTGGATATGGTCGAGCTGGAAATACTCGATATGCAGGACAAAGAATTGGTTGCGCGCCTCCTTGGCAATCACGTGCGTTTTACAAAAAGTTCGCTCGCAGCAACCATCGCCGACAATTTTGACAAAGAAGTAGACTATTTTGTGAAAGTGATGCCTTTTGAGTATAAGCGGGCTTTGGGATTAGGCGCAGCCAAGGCGCCCGCAGCATTGGCAGAGATTTCAGACGGATAACGCATAAAGAAGGCGGCTATGGCAGATATAAAAGGGTTCCTTACACATAAACGAAAAGATGCACTGTATCGGCCCGTATGCGAGCGCGTGAAGGATTTTGACGAAGTGTACCTGGCGCGAAGCGAAGCACAATCGCTTGTGCAGGCATCGCGGTGCATGGATTGCGGAACCCCTTTTTGCAATTGGGGCTGTCCCCTTGGAAACTATATACCCGAATGGAATGAGTATGTGAGTACAGATAAATGGGCACATGCTTGGCGTTTACTTAAAGCGACAAATAACCTTCCTGAGATCACGGGCAGGGTATGTCCCGCGCCTTGCGAATACGCCTGTGTGTTGGGTATCAATGATGATCCTGTAACGATTAGGGAGAACGAATTGGCCATTGCGGAATATGGCTGCGCAAAAGGATTTTTACGCGCACGGCCGCCTAAGAAGCGTAGCGGTAAGAAGGTTGCGGTGATAGGCTCAGGCCCTGCCGGGCTTTCCTGCGCAGATCAGCTTAATAGTGTCGGGCACAGTGTGGTGGTTTTTGAACGCGATCCTAAGATCGGCGGGATTTTGCGTTACGGCATACCTGATTTTAAGTTGGAAAAAAGCGTGTTGGACCGAAGGATAGGGGTTTGGGAACAGGAAGGGATTGAATTCAAGACGGATATGCATGTGGGGCAAGATGTATGCATCGAGACGTTACAGAGAGAATTTGATGCACTCTGTCTTGCGGGAGGATGCCGAACGCCCAGGGATTTACGCATCGAAGGTAGGCAGCTAGGAGGAATATACTTTGCTATGGATTATCTTGTCCAGGCAAATAAAATCGTCTCCGGAGAAAAAATCATTGAGGATAACTTACTGTGCGCAGAGGGCAAGCGCGTGGTGGTGATTGGAGGAGGCGATACAGGTGCTGATTGTGTCGGCGTTGCGAACCGGCAGGGGGCACGCTGCATTGTACAAATAGAATTGTTGCCTCAGCCGCCTTCCTGCCGTAGCGAAAATATGCAATGGCCGCAATACCCTTTCTTGCTTAAGACTTCAACCAGCCACGAAGAAGGAGGCAAGCGTTATTGGTCGGTGATGACAAAACGCTTCATCGGGAAAAATGGTCGTGTCGAAAAACTTTCCTGTGTAAAAGTCGGTTTCGATCCGCACAACCGGACTCTTTGTCCCCCGATACGCGAGATACCGGGTAGCGAATTTGAGATAGAGGTTGACCTGGTGATTCTGGCAATGGGTTTTCTACAGCCGGAGCAAGGGTTATTGAAGGAGCTAGCGCTTGAACCGGATAGCCGGGGCAATGTCAAGACAGGCGCTTCTTATATGACATCGCAGAAGGGTATTTTTGCTGCCGGAGACATGCGCAGAGGCCAATCTCTTGTAGTCTGGGCAATTGCAGAAGGCAGAAACGCCGCGTATTATATCGATACGTACCTTATGGGCACATCTTTCCTTATGTCACCCTACGGCCGCTGATTACACACCCTGCTTTTTACCTCCCTGCCAAATAATTTTTATTTACGATTTTAGAAATCAAAGGTATAATAAAGCCTCTCACGATATAATCCCCTTTGCAATTAACGGAGGAATTGGTGATTAAGATAGAGCGTAGAATAGCATATTTCTCCATGGAGATAGGTTTTGATTCCAGGGTCCCCACATATAGCGGAGGCCTGGGGATATTGGCAGGAGATACGATAAAATCATGCGCCGACCTTAATGTCCCCTTGGTGGCGGTAACACTCCTTTACAAAAAAGGATATTTTGACCAGGATCTTGATGCGCAAGGAAACCAGAAAGAATCCGCCCACCTGTGGGAGCCTGCTGATTTCTTGA
>Ga0265297_10012145_pt1 | contig 10397 bp, 9 predicted proteins | sample Munlanlwell13791_FD_192502 | JGI IMG/M metagenome (GOLD analysis project Ga0265297, IMG submission 192502) | Leachate microbial communities from a municipal landfill in Southern Ontario, Canada - Leachate well 137-91 | ecosystem: Engineered > Solid waste > Landfill > Unclassified | place...
AATTTTTAGGATAATTAACCAGCCAGGATAAAACCTGCTGTCCTCCCATTGAGCCGCCGACCACTGAAAGCAATTTCTCTATCCCCAGGTAATCAACCAGGCGTTTCTGGGCATTAACTATATCATTGATAGTAACCAAAGGAAAATCTAAGGCATAAGGCTTGCCTGTCTTCGGGTTTATGCTTGACGGACCGGTTGAACCCTTGCAGCCTCCCAGTATATTTGAGCAAATTACAAAATATTTATCCGTATCAAATGCTTTTGCCGGGCCGATAAATTCATCCCACCATCCGGGGTTATCGTGTCCTTCATGAACCCCGGCCGCATGGGCATCTCCGGAAAGAGCATGCGTAATAAGAATGGCGTTGGACTTATCTTTATTTAAAGAGCCATAGGTCTCATAAGCCAGGCTGAGCGGGCCAAACTTCTCCCCGCTCTCAAGCTTCAACGAATCAAAACTAAAACTTTGAGTTTTCACAACGCCTACGAAATTACTCCCGGTTACCCTGTTTTCTTTATTCATGCTTTTACCCCCGGCAGAAATTTACCGGCTTCTTGAAAAAGCCAAGTAGTCAAATACCTTTCCCCGGTATCGGGAAGTATAACCACAATGATCTTGCCTTTGCTCTCTTTGCGTTTTGCAACTTGCAAAGCCGCCCATAACGCCGCCCCGCTTGAGATACCAGCCAATATTCCATCGGATTTCACTAATGCCCTGGCGGTTTCACCAGCATCATCATTGGTTACCCGGATAACTTCATCAATTATACCGCGGTTTAAAACCTGAGGAATGAACCCGGCGCCTATTCCCTGGATCTTATGCGGGCCGGGAGTATCTCCGGATAAAACCGCCGAAGTATCCGGTTCAACCGCTATGGCCTTAAAACCCGGCTTCTTTTTCTTAATTACCTCTGAAATCCCCGTAATCGTGCCTCCTGTGCCGACTCCGGCAACCAGTATATCTACCTTACCATCTGTATCAGTCCAAATCTCCTCCGCGGTAGTTCTACGATGGATCTCCGGGTTAGCCGGATTATTGAATTGTTGTAAAATAATGGCGCCGGGAGTTTCTTTAAGCAGCTCCTCGGCTTTCTTGACTGCCCCTTTCATGCCTTCAGAACCTGCGGTTAAAACAAGCCGCGCGCCAAAGATCCCCAAAAGCTGCCTTCTTTCCATACTCATGGTGTCAGGCATAGTCAAAATCAACTTATAACCTTTAGCCGCGGCAACAAAAGCCAAAGATATACCGGTGTTGCCGCTTGTCGGCTCAATAATGGTAGCGCCCTTTTTTAATACCCCTCTTTTCTCCGCGTCTTCGATCATGGCTACGCCTATACGGTCTTTAACGCTCGAAAGAGGGTTGAATGATTCCACCTTGGCTAACAACGTAGCCTCCAACCCATTGGCAATACGGTTTAACTTCACTAAAGGAGTATTGCCTACTGTCTTGGTTATATCGGAAAATATTTTAGACATACTATTCCTCCTTACCAGCGGCCAATTATGTCTTTTCTAACGCGCTCTCAATATCAGAGATTATATCATCGATATGTTCTATGCCTATGGACAAACGGATAAAATCAGGGGTGACACCGGTCGATAATTGTTCCCGGGCGGATAACTGCTGATGAGTAGTAGTCGCCGGATGGATTGCCAGGCTCTTGGCATCCCCGACATTGGCAAGATGCGAAATCAACTCAAGGGAATCGATAAACTTCCTGCCCGCCTCAAGCCCTCCTTTAATTCCAAAACCGATAATCGCCCCTGCCCCTTTAGGAAGGTATTTCTTTACTCTTTCCTTTTCCGGGCTGTCATCCAAACCAGGATAATTGACCCAGCTTACCTTTGGATGCTTTTTCAAAAACTTAGCCACAGCCAACGCGTTTTCAGAATGCCGTATAAGCCTTAAAGGCAGGGTTTCCAGACCCTGCAAGAATAAAAATGAGTTAAACGGAGACAGCGCGGGGCCTAAATCCCGCAGCAAACTTACGCGCGCCTTCATAATATAGGCGATATTGCCAAGGGCCTTGAACGCTTCGACAAAATCGATCCCATGATAACTCGGATCCGGGCCGGCAATTAAAGGGAACTTACCAACAGTCCAATTAAATTTACCCGAATCAACAATTACGCCGCCTAAACTTGTACCATGGCCGCCGATAAATTTAGTCGCGGAGTAAACAACAATATCCACTCCATGATCAATAGGCCGCAATAAATAAGGAGAAACAGTATTATCCAATACAAAAGGCAGGCCATTTTTATGCGCTATCTTAGATATCCCTTCTAAATCCGCAACATTCAACTTAGGGTTACCGATAGACTCGGCATAAACCGCCTTAGTTTTAGGAGTAATTGCTTTTTGCAAAGCATCCAGATCGTTTGAAGGCACAAAATTAACCTTTATCCCCAGGCGGGAGAAAGTATAATGCAAAAGGTTATAGGTGCCTCCATACAGATTATCCGCGGATACAATTTCATCCCCTGCCTGGGCGATATTAAGCAAGGCAAGGGTAATCGCGGATTGACCGCTGGCTACAGCTAGAGCTCCTATTCCTCCATCCAACAAGGCCATCCTCTTTTCAAACACATCGGTAGTCGGATTCATCAGGCGCGTATAGATGTTGCCAAACTCCTTGAGGCCGAAAAGATCAGCCGCATGCTTAGTATCCTTGAATTGATAAGAAGTAGTCTGATAAATTGGAACAGCTCTTGAACCTGTCACAGGGTCAGACTCCTGTCCCCCGTGCAAAGCCAGTGTTTCTATTTTTAATTTATTATCTATCCTGCTCATTTATCCTCCCTTATATTTTAAATCGAATAAACAAATTCATCCTTCCGGGAATTGACCTGGCCGGCCAAATCCGCGAAATTCACGTTATCAACAATATCCCAAGTAGCTTGAGCTACCCTTTGCCAGATATTTTTAAAAACACACTTATTCGAGTCCAAGCAATTGGAATAATTCTTTTCCACGCAAGCGATAAGCTCTATAGGACCGTCAATAAACCTGATAACCTCTCCCAAAGTAATTTTTGCCGGATCCTTGGCTAATTGATAGCCGCCGACATTGCCGCGCTTACTCTCCACAAACCCCCCTTTTTTCAAATCAAGAAGGACCTGTTCCAGGAATTTTACCGGCGCATCAATACGCTTGGCAATATCATTAATTGTGGATACACCCAATTCATAATTGACAGACAAGTCTAACAGCGCTTTTAAGGCATAGTCACCTTTATATGTAATTCTCATTTTTTGCCCCTTGCCTGACAGAAGGCAGGCTTTTGTCTACTATCTCTATAAACATAGTAGAGTATAACTTAAAAAAAAATAATGTCAAGACATATTTCAACTTTCTTAACGAACGGAGGCGGAATATTAGTTACTATCCAAAGCCAGCAATTGGATACGAACCTCCTGGTATTTATCAGAATCAACCAGCCTATATATCTCTTGCGCCTTACGCCAATGTTCCCTGGCCATATTCTTTTTCCCCTGTCTCCTGTAGAGAAGTCCTAAATTGTAATTAACCCCGGCAAAATCCAGGCGGCTGTTGATTTCTTCAGCCAACTTAGCCGAATCTTTAAAGAACTCTTCCGCTTTTGCCAAATCATCAATTTCCATGTAAAGCTCGCCAACCATATTATAGCCGCTGGCCAGGTTTACTTTGTTATTTTGCTTCTGGTCTATCTTTAAACCCCTGAAATAATAATCTAACGCCTTACTGTACTCTTTCTCAAAAAGATAGATCTCTCCTAAATTGAAATAACAGTCGCTTAGCTCATTCTTCAAATTTAACCGCTCAAAGATCTTGCGGCTTTTTTCATAAAAATTCTTCGCCGCGGCATAATCGTTCTTATTCACAAAGACTAAACCGATATCAAAATAATCACAGGCCAGGTTCCTGGAATTCTCAAAATTACGGCAACGTTCTAAATTGATAGAAACACTCTTAGTCAACAGATCCAAAGCTTGATCAAGATTATTTTTATCAATATGCCAGACCGCCATCTTTCTCAGAACCAGCGCCTCATTAGATTTGTCATCCAACCGCCGGCTTAAATCCATCGCCTTATCATAAAGCTCCCGGGCTTTAGCAAACTGGCCATCCATCTGATAAAACCATCCCAGCTTAACATAAGCCTGGATAAGATGTTTATTATTATTCAGCTTCCCGCTCTTGAGCACATAATCATAGTAATATTTCAAGGCCCTGTCTTTATTGCCCAGGCGCTGATAGGCATTAGCGATTATAGGATAGGCCGCTAAAAAGTTTTGATCTTTAGAGATCAAACGCTCTCCGAGGCCTATCGCCGACTGGTTATTCCCTTTACGGTATTCGGCTTGTGAATTAAGAAAAAGGTAAATTGCGGCTGGGTTGAGTTTCGGCAGGCAAACAGCCAAAAGTACAGCGAAACAAATAAAAAATACCGCCAGGGCGGTTTTAATCACAGCCCCTTTATAGACGGCAGGAAATTTACGTTTGTGTTCTCTATGGCGATGGAACTTAAAGAAAACAAAGCCGGGGTCTCCGTAAAGGAGATAATTTACCCAATGTAAATTAAAAAGCCCAAATTCATTAACCAGCTTAAATTTTGCTAAACGCATTGACTCCCCCACGCTTACGCCAGAAATAAGCTGCGCGTAAAATTCCCGGGCAAACACAAGGCTGGGGGAATCTTCGATTTTACGGATTGAGCCTATGTAATGCCTGACTCCCGCGAATAAAAACGCGCTGGCCATCCCATAGCTTGCCCTTTGATATCCCGGATCAATCAAGCCGGTATTTTCCTCGGCTGAATGGCAGGCGTTGGAGAATACCAGAGCCGGCAGGCTGCAACTCTCCCCCATCCTGAGGATATCCTCAACTTTAAACAATCCGTCGCTTAAAATCCAGCCGCTTCTTTGCGGTTCTATTTTATCAAACTCGCAATGGCCGGCAAAATGCACGATATCATAATCGCAAATATTCTTTTTAACATAAGCGTTGCTTATATTTGTTGATTTAAAATCAACGTACACCTTTCTGGTTTTGCGGCTAAACTGGTTTTTGATACTCAGACCTTCGGAGTAAGCGGATTTGAGATCGGCGTTCGGATCGGCCAAAATCAGCATTTTTAAGCTTTCGGCTAAATCACGGTACTGCAGCAGGGCCGGATCCCCCTTGCTGCGCACTAACCTGCCCAGGCTGAATTTAAGTGATAAAAATTGCGCGCCGTCAAAAATCAATTCCCAGGGCATATAAATCAACTCTTCATCTAAAGAAAGGGTTAGTACGCAAGGAGGGGTATTTTTGAGTTTTTCCTTAATTGAGCGGCTCAACAGGTAGTTCCAGAATAATTGGCCGATTTTTTGTAAAGACCTTAGCTGATCAAATTTAGATGCTTGATCTCTGGCAGGACGGTTTAAAACACCGGTTAAATCCGCGCTTAAACTTATTAACTCGTCAAAAGAAACAGCAACTAAGCTGTAATGCCGCAAAGTAGGGGCGGTTTGGCCCTGCCCAAAAAGGCTCATCTTAAGAGAATCCCCTTGTTTAAAAACCTCTAAGATTAACGCTTCCGCGCAAGGCATAAGGCTAAGCCTTAACTTTAAGATTAATTACAGCCAGAATCCGGGAACCCTGCGCGACTTCAACCTTGTAATCAGCCGGCAGGATATTTTCAAAAAGGCTGGTTCCTGTATCTGAAACATAAGACTCCAGCTCAACTTCGTCTTTTATAAGGGTTATTCGCGAAGCTTTATCAATCAAGCCCCCTTGTTTATCCTTAATCGTAACCGCCAGGTTAAAAATTTTACTGCCCTTTCTCTCAACCTTGACTAAAACCCTGATTTCCTGCAAATCCTTTAGTATACTTACCTCTTCCTTAAATTCATTAATCTGGCGGCTGCGTAAAACCGGAGCGGGAATCAATTCCTGCCCCACAAGGACATCTCCGCTTGTCTGGATAATCTCCAGGGCTTTTTCCTTAAACATAAGGAATACCTCTAATATATTATCTTTGACATCGCCGCCAACCATCTTCCTGGCTCTTTCTAACAAAGAAGCCGGGACATCTTTGCTTAAATGCGTCTCTATTTTAAGCTGGGTACCTAAATATTCCGCGCATATATCGCATTTCAACAGATGATCCTGGATCAAATCCCTGTCTGTTTGAGGAAGCTTATCCTCAAGAAAACAAGCCAGTGCTTCTTCATTAGGGTGCCCCTTATTAAGAATACGGACAGAAGTTTTCCATTCCCTATAGATAATCCCGGCTATTTTTTCAAAATAATTAAGCATATACCTTCTCCTGGCTCAATAGACGTATTATTTTAAAAAATCTAACCTAAAACCTTTCGCCTTAAAACAATCCTGCAGCTTCTGGAATATCCTGCTTTTTCGCATATCTACCGCTCCGCGGTTAATCTTAAGATACTCCCTTATCTGTTCCAGGTTTAACCCCTGATTCAAAAATAACTCCATAAAATACTGCTCCGCGGGTTCAAGTAAATCAACGCAATCCCACAGGGTTTTACGCCTGTCCTGGTCGCTTAAGAATTCAACCGCATCCTGTGAAAGATCCTTAAGGACATCCTTTAAACTAAAACCTTTCTCAGTCTCAAGGTCAATTGAAAACATAGGCTTGAGCTTACGTAAGTAGTCAATTGTAAAATTAATCGTAACCTGCCTGAGCCAACTGGCTAAAGAACAGCCATTCCTCCCCTGATAGGTGGATAATTTCTTATAGTTATCCTTAATCAAAGAATAGAAAATTTCCTGAAAAATATCTTCAATTTGCTCTTCAAGAAGGCTGCGCCCTTTTACTGCCAAAACGCTATAGATATAGTTATAAATGAGGCGGGAATAACGTGAAAGGAATTCATTCCAGGATTGCTTGTCCCCTTTGACGCAAGCTTGGACAAACTTTAAGTCGTCCATAGCTATAATTATATCACTAAAATGAGTTTGTCAAATAAAGAAAATGAGAACTGTCCCCGGCTGGGGACAGTTCTCCGATTGGGCCCAGAAACGTCCCTCGATTGGAGAGGGACCTGTCCCTATTTAAAGAAGGAGTTTTTGATGATGAACGAAGCGAATACTATAGAAACCATAGACATAAGCTTAATCAATATGTTTAAGCTCGGGCCGGAGGTATCTTTAAAAGGATCTCCAACGGTATCGCCAACCACCGTAGCTTTATGGGCAAGTGAACCCTTACCGCCATGATTACCCTCTTCCACGAATTTCTTGGCATTATCCCAGGCGCCTCCGGAGTTAGCCATCATAACCGCCAATACAAAACCAGTGGCAGTAGCCCCTACAAGCAGGCCGGCAACCGCGTTAACACCTATTAACAACCCTACAACTATAGGAGCAGCTATTGCCAAAAGAGACGGAAGAATCATCTCCTTTTGGGCCGCAGCGGTCGCGATACTTACACAACGGGCATAATCAGGTTTAGCCTTGCCTTCCATAAGCCCAATTATCTCTTTAAACTGCCTGCGCACCTCTACAACAATCTTGCCTGCTGCCCTGCCAACCGCGCGCATCGTCATTGAACAGAATAAAAATGGCAGCATCGCGCCTAAGAATAAACCTACCAGAACCGCAGGATTCATCATATCGGCGTTAATATTCTTACCAAAAAGCATAACCTGATCCTTATACGCGGCTATTAAAGCCAGCGCGGTTAAAGCAGCCGAGCCGATAGCAAAACCCTTACCAGTGGCCGCGGTGGTATTGCCCAAAGAATCCAAAGCATCCGTTCTTTTTCTTACCTCAGGAGGCAGCTTTGACATCTCCGCGTTTCCACCCGCATTATCCGCAACCGGGCCGTACGCATCAGTAGCCAAGGTAATCCCTAATGTTGAAAGCATGCCTACAGCGGAAATCGCTATACCGTATAAACCTGCATTAAAATTTGCCGCTCCGCCTGAAACAAAGAAACTGATTAAAATAGCGATACAAACGATAATCACCGGAATCGCGGTAGACATCATTCCTACTGCGATACCGCTGATAATTACAGTTGCCGGGCCGGTCAAAGAAGCGTCGGCAATAGAACGTGTCGGCTTAAAACCGCTGGAGGTGTAATACTCGGTACACAAACCAATCAATACGCCGGCGACTAAACCCGCTAAAACAGCCCAATAAATACCGATATGCTCAATACCTAAAGTGGACTTTACCAAAAAGTACGAGATTACCGCGACTATAAATGAGCTTGTAAATACCCCCTTACGTAAAGCAGCTAAAAGGACCTTCTGATTTGCCTCTTCTCCGCTTTTGACAAAAAAAGTCCCGATAATTGAAGCAACAACTCCTACTGCCGCCATAACCATAGGAACGGTTACTCCGGCAACCCCAAGTCCGGCCGCAACCCCTAAAGCGGAAGTGGCAACGATTGAGCCTACATATGACTCATAGAGATCAGCTCCCATACCCGCCACATCGCCTACGTTATCGCCTACGTTATCGGCAATGACTGCCGGGTTACGCGGATCATCTTCGGGAATACCGGCTTCGACCTTGCCTACTAAATCTGCGCCAACATCAGCAGCTTTAGTAAAAATACCACCGCCTACTCTGGCAAAAAGAGCCATAGAGCTGGCCCCCATACCAAAACAAAGCATTGTAGAGGTAATCGCGGCGATTTTATCCGTGCCTAACGGGATAGGATGGCAGGAATAATACCAGTTTAGAAAATAATACCAGACGCTTAAATCTAACAATCCTAAACCGACTACTGTAAGCCCCATAACCGCGCCGCTGGAGAAAGCTACGCGCAAGCCTGAATTCAGGCTCTTAGAAGCTGCCTGGGCAGTACGGTTAGATGATTGCGTGGCAATAGTCATACCGATAAAACCGGATAAACCTGAAAAGAACCCGCCGGTTAAAAACGCGAAGGGCACGAACATAACCAGATAATTCTTCATAGCCATAGCCAGAAGAATAAAGAATACCACTACAAAAAACATGGATACCCCAAGATACTGCCTTTTTAAATAAGCCTGGGCCCCTACGCGGACTGCCTGAGCTATTTCTTTCATCTTATCCGTGCCTTCATCCATTTTCATAATGCTTAAGGCCAGATAAAACGCGAAACCTAAAGCTAAAATTGAACCAACCGGCGCCAGCAACAACAGATCAAAACCCATTTTTACTCCGCTCCTTTCAGAAACATGTTTTATTTTAAACTATCGCGCAATCTTTTAAAAATTAGGCATTATGTTAACACAACTACATTACTTGTCAATAACAAATACCTGGATTCGTTGATTTTGGAGCATTAGTTAAGCTTCTTTTTCTCCTCAACTACCTCGCCCTCCACATCAATAACCCTGCCATGAGGACCCCCTGGACGATGACTTCGGTTACCGGAAGCTGATCCACGGGCTTGCTGCCCTAACCCCTGGAGGATTTTACGCATAAAAATATGCAACTTAATAATAAATATAAGAATAAGCCCAACCTCAATACCCAACCAAAGATAAGTTGAATTAAAAACCGCCCTGCCGAATAAAAGGTTGAGAATAATAAGCAGCGGCAACAAACAACCGGTTTGCCCTGACCAAATAATTTGAGGCATCAAAACTTCTCCCAGCGTAAAACTTCTTTAAGCTTACGTTTATCCGCCTGCTTAAAACAATCTTTTTCCCGCGGATAGCCCAAGGCGATCAAGCTGATTAATTTCATCTCCATAGGAACATTCAATAAAGCGTTTACCTGGGCCGAATATGGCTTTTTATCCCCGGCTACCCAGCAAGAACCGATACCGAGAGCTGTTGCCGCTAAAAGAATATTACAAGTGGCGCTGCAGCCATCTTCAAGGTAATATTTTGTGTCAAGGCAAAAAACCGCGATACAGGCAGATGCCTGGGCAATAAACCTGCCATTTTCAGCTAATTTAGCAAATTCAGTTAATTTATGTTTATCCGTAACCACTACAAACTCCCAAGGCTGCACGTTTCTTGCCGTTGGGGCAAACCTGGCGCAATCAACAATCTTCTCCAGGTCTTGCCTGCCGATGCTTCTATCTTGAAACGCCCTTATGCTGCGCCTGGTGCGCAATAACTCCAAGTTTTCCATTTCTCTCTCCAATATTACTAAAAGATTAAAAGACTAAGCCAATTTTTTACGAAGGTCCTCGGGAATGGCCTGCGGCTTTAAATGCTTATCCACGCAGACAAGGAGGGTTTTAGCTTTGACAATAAGCCGTTTATTCTGATTATAGATTTCATGCAAGAATTCAACTCGCACTCCGCTGACCGCTCCCACCTGGGTCAGGATATCCAGTTCATCTCCGTAAACGGCGGGAAATTTATAATCCACCTCCTGCCGGGCGACCACAAACATGACCCCGGAATCAGAAAGTTGTTTAATAGAAGCGTTTTTTAACGCGAAATACTCCGTA
>Ga0265297_10012146_pt1 | contig 10396 bp, 10 predicted proteins | sample Munlanlwell13791_FD_192502 | JGI IMG/M metagenome (GOLD analysis project Ga0265297, IMG submission 192502) | Leachate microbial communities from a municipal landfill in Southern Ontario, Canada - Leachate well 137-91 | ecosystem: Engineered > Solid waste > Landfill > Unclassified | place...
GTATTGCTTATATGTTCTAAAAAGTAAAAAAGATCACAATCTTTATATTGGATCTACTAATAATTTAAAGAAAAGGATAGATATGCATAATGCCGGCGAGGTAAAATCTACGGCTGGAAGAACGCCATTTGAACTAGTTTACTGTAAAATTTATAAAGCTGAAAAAGACGCTAGAGTAAGAGAGCATAATCTAAAATTAAGATCGAAAGCATTTACTCAACTAAAAAAGCGCCTTAAGTTTTCAATCAGTTAATTTGGTGTGGGGGCAAGCCAAAAACCGAATAAACCGGTTGCCGAAACCGCCGTCATCGGCAACTAACTCTCACCTAACTCACAGCGCAACTTACAGTATAGCTATACCTATTCATACTATTCATATAGAACTCCTAACTTGACCCAAAATAGTCCACCCCCGGGGTGTACTATTTTGGTTTAGGATGGTTTATAATTTACATATGCCTAGCAGAAGGGATCCTCTGATAACTGGCTACTATTATCATATCTATGTACGGTCAATCGCTGGTTTTGTAGTATTCAACAATTCTTATGAGTATAGGGCAATTATCGAAATTATTGATCTGTGCAAATATGTTGATTTTCAAATGAAATACTCTAAATATAAAATGCTTACGGATAACTCACAAAAACGTTATCTGAAAGAAATGAAAGAGAGCAGTAAAAAGTTGGTTGATATTGTATCGTATTGCCTAATGCCCACTCATATTCATCTGCTTTTAAAGCAGGAAATAGAGGGTGGAATTTCTAAATTCATGAATAGAGTGCTAAATAGTTACTCAAAAAGATTTAACAAAGCACATAAAAGGAATGGCCCGTTATGGGCGAGTAGATTTAAAAGCGTGTTAGTAAGTAGCGATGAACAGTTATTGCATCTTACGAGGTATATACATCTAAACCCCTCTTCGGCGGGCTTAATTAAGAAGCCAGAAGAATGGAAATATTCGTCGTATAGTGGTTTCATATCTAAACAACAAAGCATCATCAACCCAAAAATTATAGATATGATCCCAAAGGAGTATAGACGATTTGTAGAAGACAGAAAGGAATACCAGAAACAGCTCTCCAAGATCAAGTCTGTGCTGATTGATCATTATTCCGGCTAAACCACAATAAGTCCACCCCCGGGGTGGACTATGGTTCAGATAAGTATTGCTCTTGACAAAATGTAAAGTAAACTTTACAATTGGGGTGTGATGGAAAATAAAAATCTTGCACCATATCTGAAAAAATATCGCGAAAAGGCCGATATTACTCAAGGCGAATTGGCCGACAAGCTTGGAGTTTCGCGCCAGTCCGTTATTGCTCTCGAGTCGGGCAAATGCGTCCCGTCGGTTTTGTTAGCGCTTAAGATTTCCCGCTTTTTCGAGTTACCGGTCGAGTATATTTTCAGAGTTCAGGAGCAAAATCTAGATTCTATTTTTGATCAAATTGAAAACAAATTGAAAGGAGGTGAAGAGAATATGGCAAGAGATCTTATGCCGTGGTCGCCGTGGAGAGAAATGATGAGCATGCGCGAGAACATCGATAAATTTTTCGATGAACCGTTCTCTTCCAGGCAACTTTCATCCGGTAGTTTCCATCCCTCGGTGGCTATCAGAGAAACCGAGAAAGAATTGGTCGTTGAGGCCGATCTGCCGGGTGTCAAAGAAGAGGATGTCGATGTCCAAATTGAAGACGACAAGCTCATCATCAGGGGCGAGAGAAAACACTCCAGCGAGACCAAGCAAGAGGACTACTATCATATGGAAAGCTCTTACGGCGCTTTTTCGCGCACTATTGGCCTACCTTCCTATGTCGATGCCGGCCGGGCCGAAGCTGAAGTAAAGGACGGCATTCTGGAAGTGAGAGTCCCGAAAGTAGAGAGCAAGAAGAGTAAAAAGATCGCCGTCAAGAAAAAGAGCATCAAGTAATAAAAAATCGGCTCCACCAGATTGTAAAAATCTCACCCGGAGCCGATTTTTTAATAGTGAATAAAAACCGGAGTACCAATTTCCACCCAGTCATAAACCGCCTGCGCATCGCCACGTCCGAGGCGGACACAGCCGTGGGAGACAGGGGTGCCGAGATGGCTTTCTCCTTCTTTGGTACCGTCTGGCCATTCGGGTAGCTCGTGAATACCATATTCCGAGCCGATAAAACTCATCCAATATGGCATGTATAATTCGTATTTACGCGAATAAGCGCGCGGATCTTTGTTGTTAATGGCATATTCTCCCTCGGGGGTCGGCATGGACCACTTGCCGGTTGAAACGCTGTGAGTCGCGACTAAAAACGTTCCGTCAAAACGATAGAGGTTCTGTTCGGAAAGATTAATCTCGATAAACCTACCCGGATACTTGCCCGGATTATTACCCGGGGAGTAAAATTCTTCCTCGATAGGGGAAGTAGTAACGGCCAATGTGGCATAGCCCTTTTTCTGCTCGAGGGCGGATTTAATATTATCGCGTGTGACTATAGTGTCGAGGCGGATTCCTTCACGCCCTTCGTCTAAAACCCCGCCATCAACGGTGGAAATCACCTTATTTTTACCCCTAACATTAAACCAGCTCGAGATGCTGTCAAGGTAGGCGTCAATTCCTCCATCAGAGCATGTAATTTTTCCCGATAAAACCGTCCTCTCCTCATCGATAAACTCAATGAGGTCGGTAGCTTTGGGATAAACATTACGTTGATCAGAGGTAAGGTAAAATCTTGAAAAAACAATTCTTTCTATTTCTGGCTTGAAGGTCTCCAGATCGGATGCGTTGATATTTGATTTCCTTGCCGTTTTACGGCCGATTAATTCCTGTTTGCAATTAACCACGAAGCAGTTTTCAACCTGTTCAAGCAAATTGAGGGCATCAACCCCAAAACCTTCCTCTTCTGGTTCGATAACAACTGTGGTGCCAGAGACAACCATATTTGGATTGCTTGCCTCCTTGCTCTTATCGGCAAAAATTTCGTTTAATTTTTCTTTAGGGTTAACATTCCATTTTATCTGGGGAGAAATATCAGTTTTGCTGGTAATAAGATCCTTGAAGTAATAATAGTTCGGGAGGTTGCGCGCCTTTCCAAAATCTATAATATATTTGGTTGTGCCGTCGATATCAACCTCGATACCAAGGTCTTTATAAGAAGTTTCTGTTCTCTTATCTTCGAAAACCAAAGTAATTCTTTGTTCGTTAAGAAGTTTGCTAACCGCCTCAACAGTTTGTTTTATCCGTTCCCCGTCTTTATGGCCCACGCTTTGCCCAAAAAAACTCATCCCAGGTAGGGATTTATTAATAGATGCGAGTGCGATAGCCGTGTAAAAAAGAACGGATAAAGCTAAAAATATGGTTAAAAACCACAAAATAAATCTAATCCAGCCCCTGACTCGAGGCCTGCTTTGCGTTGACATATCTATTATTATGATATAATCTTATCGAAAGTAATTCAAGAGCGGCCCGTAGCTCAGTGGCAGAGCGGCATTCTTATAAGATGCATGTCGCTGGTTCGAATCCAGCCGGGCCGACCACCCTTCGCATAAAGCTTCGGGTGGCAGGCAATCGCAGATATTTAATCGACTCGCGACTTTAATACGCGATTTTTTGTAAAAAGCGAATGGCCAATAGTTGGTGAATATATAATATAATTGCAGATTTACCTATGTACACCTACGCGGTGTACATCCTTGGTTTTTGGCTAGTTGTACGACCGTGACTTGACCCAAACACCCTTTATTGAATGCTCTGGCGAGCTATTTTTGAATATTTTAGGGAGGGTGCAAATATGGTTTATCTGTAAAACAGCGCACTTTTAATTTCGTAGAAATGGTCAATAAAGGGTGTTGGGGTTGACAAGAGCTATATAACATGTTATACTGTATAGTAGTTAAACGATCGTCAAGGAGGAATGTGAAAAGGGAAGCATCGTCAATTGGTAAACTCGCGATTATTTCTCTCGTAGCAGTATCTATTATCTCTCTGGTTATAGTGAGCTATTTTGTGTTTATTGGAGGCGCTTTTGCCGAAAGCGAAAATACAACTGATAGATCACTCCAATTAGTTAACGAATTAAGGGTCCAAAACCATGTAAAATCACTTAAATGGAACAAACAGCTTGAAGCGGCTGCTCAAGAGAAGGTAAATGATATTATTGCAAAGAAATATTTTCAGCATACTTCACCTACCGGTGAAAAGGCGTGGGACATTGTTCTTGATGAAGGGTATTCATACATTTATGCCGGTGAAAACCTTGCTATTGACTACGATACTGTCGACGAGGCAATGGAGGCATGGAAGGAGAGCCCTTCGCATTATGCAAATATTGTTTCTGAAAAGTATTCCGATTACGGCTTTGCTCAAGGCGAAGGTAATGTCGAAGGTCATAACGCCAAGGTGTATGTTCAGATTTTTGCGACCAGAGAAAGCGCAGTCAAGCAGTTTGTAAGTTATGGCGAGGTTTATTAATAAGGAGGAATTAATGTAGGGCTTAAAGGAAAAATTCTCCCGTTAGCGGGAGAATTTTTCCTTTAATAAATACACAGCCCTTGACAACATTTTTGCATTTGCTACATTCGCATCACAGCTATGGCATAAGCTATGGCCTCGCAGCGAGAAGATTTAAGCGGGGCCTTTATTTATAAAATGAGAAAAATAATCACAATCATCTTGTCGTTTGCCCTTGCCGGGAGCTTTTTATCTGTTGGTGAAAAATGCTTGGCGAACGACACGACAATCAATTTTACGGCTCTTGGGGGGACGGTGCGGGAAGGATATGTAAATGAAACAAACACGGGATTTAATGTTTCTGGCCTGATTGCCACCATACCAGAATTCTCCTATGCGGAACTGTTAATTGGGGGAGTAAAGCAGACAGAATTCACCTCGGGAAATTACTTTATCGGCCAATCAAATCTATCTCCAGATGATATGATGACTTGGTTTCCAGAAGGAATAGTCGAAATTAAGCTCGATATGTACAACGCTCAAGATACAGTAATTTCAACTACCATCACAGCTGTAGTTGCTGATTACACCTTAAATCAACCAACGGTGGCGCTTTCATATAATGTATCCACGGATACAAACAATGGCTTTCTTAAAGCGGGAGATTCGATCGACATCCTAGTTGAAACTGATGAATATTTGGACTTAACTAGCAAGATTAACGGACGTGATTTAAGTTGGCTAGAATCATTTGCTGCAGGAAGTTTTCATTATCAAAGCCGTCATATGGTAAATAGAGGCGACCAGAATAGGACGATGCCATTTGACTTTGATATTAACTATACGGATGAAGCAGGGAACAACGGCGTATTAAAACAAGATCTCGGTCGAAATCTTGATGCCAATGCACCGATAATCAAGGTGCAGTCAATAAAGGACGGCCAATTATTTAACCAGAACAACATAAGAGTATTTTTTGAGGTAAACGAAGCGCTTTCGGGTTATGAAGTTTATCTAGATGGAAAGAAGTTAAATATCAGAAATGGGGAAAACATCGAGGGCATCAAAGAGGGAAATCATGTTCTTAAAATAGAAGCAACGGACGAAGCGGGCAACGTATCCGAGCAAGAGGTGAATTTTGTAGTCGATGTGACGGCGCCACCGGCCCAGATTAACGGGGAGCTGGGGAGCTCATATAATCACGGAGATGAATTGATTCTTGAAGGGGTGACCGAACCGGGAAGTCAAGTCGTTGTTGAAATTAATTCTGAAGTAGTGCGGTATTTGACGACAGCTGATTTACAGGGCAGATGGAAAATCGCAATAAATACAGCCGATCTTGAAATGGGAGAGCATCGGGTTTATTTGGAAGTGACCGATCCGGCGGGTAATAAAACGCGTGTCTTGCTGGGGCTCCTTTCACTTCTTATAGCCACAGAAACCGCAAGCGAGCAGGTACAAGCAGAAGCACCGATTAAATTAGCTCGGGCGGACAATATGGCGGTAGCATCGGATGTGGAGCCGGTGTACAGACAAGCTGTCGCAGACGAGCAAAAAGTAGCTACTGAACCCAAAATTAGCGCAGCGATGGATGAGAGAAATACCGGGATTAACTGGAGCGCTTGGCTTATCTTGTTTGCTCTGGTGGCGGTTTCGTTTTTGGTGGCCGGCGTGTCTTACTATGGTTATTCACAGGCAACGACAATCATCGATCGGCAGAAAAGCGTGCGCACTGAAAATTTAGGTGAAAATATAACGGACGATATACCCCAAGAAGAACCGATTGCTCCCAGCGTGACTAGTGTGTCTGATGACAGGGGGAAAATCGAGGACAAAGCCGAAACGGGCGAAATACCCGACGAGGTAGCGGAAACAGACGAGATAAAAGACGAGGACGATATCGAGGTTCGCTGGTGATATTTGTTATAATCAAATCGTGGAAGATCAAGCTTACTTAAACGAGCCACCGAGAGCCCAACTGCCGTTTTACAAAAAGGCCAACTTTCTTTCGATTTTAATAGTAGTAACTCTGGCCTATGTGGGGTTTTTGCTTTATCAGGCGGTTTCGGTTAATTTTCAAACCAACCGCAAAATTGCCGAACTGAAAAAGGAAATTGCGGAAATCGAGGGGGACAGAGAAAGTTTACAGGCCCTGATTGCTTATTACCAAACCCCCGACTTTCAGGAGCTTGAAGCGCGCAAAAAGCTGGGGCTCAAAATGCCCGGGGAAAAAGTGGTGACGGTCGAGGTGCCGGAGGCCTCGCACAACCAGCCGGTCGAGAGTAGCGAAGATTCCGCTGTTAATTCAGGCGAGCCCAACTATCAAAAGTGGCTGGATTATCTTTCCGGCCATTATGAATGAGGATTGTGAAAAAAAACTTGACAACTGGGGGGGCCAAGGTTAATATCGGGTAACGCAAGAAATATAATAAATATGAACGCCACAAAAACATATTTCCGGAGCGGGGGAAAGAGTGTTTTACGTCAGGCGTTTTTTTATTTTGGTAAAAATAGGCCGAGCGGGGTCGAGGTTCGGCGGGAAAAAGTAATTAATTAAGAGGTAAATAAAATGTTAAGAATAGCAAAATCACTTCTGACCATTGTGGCTGTTGCAATTGTTGCCGTTGGCGCAACCGGGGCGTATTTCAGCGACCAGGAAGTTGTAGCTGGAAATACTTTTACTTCGGGATATTTAGATCTTAAAGTTGACGATACTGATAATCCGACTGTCAGTATGGTATTTGCCGACATTGCGCCAGGTTTTTCAAGCACCTATTCGTGGATGCTTAAAAATACTGGAAATATTGCTGGAAAACCAACAATTGAATTTGGCATGATGGTGAATAATGAAAATGTGGTTATCGAACCTGAAGTCGGTGCTACAGGCGAGAACGGCGATGAGCCCGGCGAGCTGGGAAGCGTTTTACGAATGAATGCCTACTGGCGTACGCCCGGTGGAAGCTGGAATCGAATGGATGTGAGTAATTCGTGCGGTGATCCCATACTAAATACCTGGGGCAATATGATAATCGGGCAAGGTTTATACGGTACATGCGGAGCTGATGTAGCTCTTCCAGTCTTAAATCAAAATGATCAGGTAGAGATTCAACTGCGTCCCTTCTGGCATAATCCAGCGGGATCTAACCATAATCATACGATGACAGACAGTGTTGTCTTTGATATTACCTTCCACTTGGATCAGTAAATTTCAGCTTCACAACCCCGACGCTTCATAGGGTCGGGGAAAGGGGCGCTGAAAAAGCTTTTATAATATGAAAAAATCGTTTATCAAAAAGACCTTACCATTTTTGGGAAATGTTTTGCTGGTACTTTTAACCGCAGTTGGTCTTTTTATTATTTTTTCTCTTCTACCTATAAAAAACAACTATAAAATTATGGCCGTTATGTCTGGTTCGATGAATCCGGCCATTCCAACCGGAAGTGTGGTTGTGATTAAACCGTCCGCTGAATATAAAGTTGACGATATAGTGACTTTTAAATCTTACAATAGCCAGAAAAAAAATGACTTCACTACACACCGTATTGTCGATACAAACGATAGTTCGGGAGAGACGATATTTACCACAAAAGGAGATGCTAACAAGGATCAGGACACGGGTTTTTTAACAGCTGACCAAATCAAAGGCAAAGTGCTGTTTTCAATCGCTCTTATCGGTTATATCGTCGGATATGCTAAAACATTACCGGGGCTGGTGGTGATAATCTGTCTGGCATCAATCATTATTTACGAGGAAGCGAAAAAAATATTCTCGGAAGTAAAAACAATGAAAAAAACCAAACGAAAGCTAAAAAGTAAAAATAAAAAAATAGCCAAAAGAGAGGCGGGAAAAAATGAGAAAAGTTAAGACATTTTTTGTGTTGCTGTCGGTAATATTTATTGGCGGGGTTTTCACCGGCGCGTATTTTTCGGACTCTGTTGCCACGACAAATAATACTTTCACGGCGGGGACATGGACCGTGGCGCCAGTACCAACGCCGGCAAGAGTAGTGATAAACGAAGTGCTGTACGATCCGACTGGGGCAGAGCCAGCTGATGAATGGATAGAGTTTTATAATGCCGGAGGTACAGCGGTCGATCTGGGTGGATATACCCTAACTGATAATTCTGGAACTTTTACTCTACCGTCTTATAGTTTGGGGGCGGGATCTTACGCTGTTTTAGCAACAAGTGGGGTCTCGTTTAATGCTGTTTATGGTTTTCCTCCGCATTTGAGCGGTTCAACTCTTGCACTTAGCAATACCGGTGATTATTTAGTTCTTAAAGATCCTGCAAGCGTTGAAATTGATATAGTAGTTTGGGGAACTGGTAGTTATGGTGGAGTTACTCCTCATTATGATGTTTCCGCAGGTCACTCGATTGCGCGTTCGCCGAACGGAGCTGACACAGACGATTGTTCAGTTGATTTTATTGACGCAACCACACTAACCCCAGGAGGTCCAAATGTCTAAAAAAATTTTATTGACTCTGATCGCTGGATTGGTTTTTGCAATCGGATCTGTCGCCCAAGCGGCGACATTGAACGCCGGACCACTCGCTATTACCTACGATGGCGATGGGGCGATCTTTTCCGAAATGAATATCGCACCGGGGAGCGAGTACGTCAAAGCGCTCTCTGTTACTAATAACGGTGCGGTGGCGCATTCGTTTGCCCTCGCGACAAAGAATGTTTCGGGCGATTTAGCCGATCACATTTACATCGAACCGGAAGTTGACGGGAGTATTGCTTGGTCGCTGACTGTCTATGATCTCTCCAATCTTCCGGAAGAAAGCCAGACCGTCATTTCTTCGATTAATTCAGGCGAAACCAAAAACCTTAACCTCAAGGCGCGCTTCGATAGCTCTGAAACCAGTGCGGTTGCCGGCCAAACCGTGAGCTTTGATTTTATCTTTGGGACAGAGGAAGCCGAGCCCGCCTCCGCTGGCGCAACCGGCCTTACTCTAACCGGTTTAATCGGTAGCGTTTTCAGCACCACGCCCGCCTCTTTCACAGCTACACCAACCGTAACTCCGACCGCCAGCGTAACTGCATCACCGACCGGCGAGGGTGAAGTTTTAGGCGCCCAAGATGATGAGGGCATCAAGGGTCTAAACGGCCTCCTGCTTCTTATTCCGGCGGTCGCGTTGGTCCTATCGGTGCCGTTTGTTACGCCCGGAATGAGAAATGCGGTTCTACCGACAATCGGGGCCGGAGCGACTGTCGTTTTATCGTTTTTTACCAAGGGAAGTTTTACTCCGGCAGTTTTCTGGTCAATTCTAATCGCGGAAATTATTGCCATCTTGGTCGTTGATTACTTCATCGTGAAAAAAACGATTGTCGAAGTTCTCGAGGAAGAAGAAGTACTCGAGCGCAAAGCCCGTCGCGCGCGAAAAAACAAAAGGTAATAAATCTAGATTAAAGGGGCGGATATTGGTTTTCAGGCACGCTCGAAATCCCAGCAAGATTTCTCGCTCTGTCCTCGCTTGGCTCTTTTGCGCTAAGACGCAAAAACCATGCCCGCCAAGCTCCGGATGGCCTTCAAACCAATATCCACCCATCAGTACACTTCTTATGTTGAGAAAAAGCGCGCTTCTCTACAGAGCTTTAATTTGCTAAACTGAATATAAGTGAGGGATTTTGATTAAATACACAAGAATTTTGTCTTATGTCTTGGTGTGCACGTTTTTGGTGTATCCAAGATTGTCTTTTGGCGCTTCGGATATTTCTGCGTACACGAGCTACACTTGGGCGAGCGATCTGGAATGGGGGGCGTGGAGTTTTAGTAGTATTGAGACAAATGGATCTAATAGCGGCATTCGCCTCGCTGACAAAACGAGTGGAGGTTATGAAATATCAGGTGAGGCGACCTATAAATTTTCCCCCGGCGGAAAAAACAGTTGGGTCGCCGCAACCGTTAAATCTCAAGAAGCGGTTGAGGTTGCTGCGGAATATTTGTGGTCAATAGCACCG
>Ga0265297_10012148_pt1 | contig 10395 bp, 11 predicted proteins | sample Munlanlwell13791_FD_192502 | JGI IMG/M metagenome (GOLD analysis project Ga0265297, IMG submission 192502) | Leachate microbial communities from a municipal landfill in Southern Ontario, Canada - Leachate well 137-91 | ecosystem: Engineered > Solid waste > Landfill > Unclassified | place...
CCAGCACCACATCGGCACGCAGCTCCATGAATCAAAGGCCGCGTTCAAGCTCGCCATCCGGGCCATGACCGAGATGGAACTCTATGCCCGCGAGCTCAGTAAGAAAAACAACATGACCCTTGCGCTCGCCCGGACACCGGCCGAGACCACCGGCCAGCGGTTTGCGGTTGCCGACCTCCTCGACCGGCGCTACCATGACTTTGCCAAAAAGGTGATCAAGGGGGACGTGGAGTACAGCCTCCCGAAGATCGGCAAGGTCCGCGACCTGCCGATCTATTACACGAACGGCACCCACGTAGCTCCCGGTGCCAATGTCCCCCTGGCCAAGCGCATGGAGATCGAGCATGTCTTCTTCCCGATCGTTGACGGCGGCAATATCTTCCACATCTGGCTCGGCGAGGCACGGCCCGACCCCCGGGGCCTGATGGAGATGGCAATGAAACTCTGCAGGAATACCCAGATCGGGTACTTCGCATTCACCCGGGATATCACCGTCTCGCTCCGGCAGTTCCACGAGATGAGAACCGATAAAAAGGCGATCGGTCACCCGGCACCGGCAGATATCCCGGTGAAAGCGTAATCTTTTTTGAATAACACACTGTCAACTTTGATTATTTTAAAAATTTATTTACTATCAGTTGATTTTTTTTGGCCATTCAAAATAAATGTCCTTTTCAAAATCCAAATCAATTCTATCTAGAGGATTGAGACCTAAATATTCGTCATTAATCGCTTTGTAATAAAGCCAATATAATTGATTCAATTGATTACATTGAGAATTGACAAATAATTTATAATTTACATCATCATCATGTTTGTATAAAACACGATAGTCGTTAATTGCTTTTTCAATTGATTGAGATGCTGCACTAAAATTTCCACATAAAAAATAGAAATTGAATAGTCGTTCGATTCTTCCCAGATCCAACTCGGGATTATCCAATGAGATAAAATAATCATATTCTTTTGTTGATAAATATTGCATCATGGAACGTATTGGGTTCACACTTTTAGGTGACCAATGCAATACTTTGTCATTAGAATCTAGCCACTTTTTTTGGAGTTTATCTAGTTCAATTCTGAATTGCTTTAATTTTAAGATATTTGCTTTAATCTCATTTTGTAATTTTTCATGAGATTCAATAAATTTAATTTTTTTAGTTTTTTGGTATTGATAAAGCACGATTAATTGGCCTGTACATATTCCAGAGGCAACTCCAGAAAAAATACCCGCCGCAAACGATAATTCTACCAATTTTAACTGCAAAAGTGGGTCTGCTTGTGATGGAGTTGAAGGAAACATCCAAGCGTAAATTCCTACAAGAATTATTAATCCTACCGATATTAAAATTGCAAAAGTAACGTAAACATCCCCATATTCTTTAAACGTTTTGGGTAGTTCCATTGATATCGTAGAGTCATTATCTTGTATTATAGTATATTTTTTGGTAATTGAATAAAAAATATTTTTGTTTCTGTCTAGATGGTGACTTAGTCTATATGAGCCTAGATTAATGGATTTACAGATTTTTTTGAAAAATGGGTGATGGTTTTTTTAAAGGTCCTTGAGTTCCACTGCCTTTTTTAAGGAGATGTCCATCACGCCGCGGTGAACCCGGTAATAACTGTGGATGCGATCCACCGGGTGAGGCAGGAGAATGGTCGTTGTCTGGTCATCGGCAACGATGTGGACAACCTCCGTCTCAATGTCTGCAACCGGTGCATTCTTCAGGTCAGCGGGCATCTCTGCCGTGATGAAGATGGCATCATCAGTCTCCACGACTTCGTAGGGCACTTCCCCGTCATCGTCCATGGCATCAGTACTGAATACTTCAGGATCCCCGGTGCCGGACTGTCGCGTAATGATGGTATACCCGATGATGCGGGTATGCTGGTTGTCAGGCATATTGTTCACGAGATCTTCAACAATCCTTGCCAGGTTATTGAAGACATCATCGTAAGGTCCGCTTGGATTATTCTGCATGGATACCTCGGAGCATATACCGTTCTTTTTCCCGTTTCGCGATTCCCCGCTCTTTGAACTCTTTTAAGATTTCAGCAAGTTCGGTTCTCTCCACACCGGTCACTTCCCCCAGTTCTGTAAGGGTCAGAGGCTGGTGGGAGAGTGCAATGATAACACTAAGCTCTCGATCGCTTTTGAATAAATCCTTATGGATGTGGGCAAGATCGTTGATCTTGGTCTCGATGTCGTGATTGACCTGTTCGAGACTCTCAAGGATCTGGTCGTGGGCACGGATCATGCGTGCCAGCATGGCAACGGTCTTCTTCAGCTGCTCGTCTGCCTGCGGATCCACATCCGGTTCCGGCCGGTCACCTTTGAATTCGCTGATGCTGACATCAACGAGAATGTCGTGGGCAAGGTAGTAGTATTTCCGGCGCCGGTCATCCATCTCGCAGGAGAGGATCTCTTCGCGCTCCATCATCTGGAGATGATCGATGACCGCTTTTGGCGAGAGCACGAGCGTATCGGAGATCTCTGTGACAAAGCAGGGTTTCTGCCGGAGCAGCTCGATGATACGCCTCCGGTTGCGGTTACCGAGAATATCCAGGAGCCGTGCAACCTCAGCCGTATCGTTCATGTTTACAAAACGTTAGTGGGGTTGATATTTAAGATTTGGTTGGAGGGGTTCTGGTACGTTGACGGTTGATCAACCGCGTGAACGGTTGGCGATAACTCGCGGTTGATGGGGCGCAAAATGATCAATTTGAAAAAATGGTGAATCTAAAGATCCTTAAATTTAGGATCATCATACAGGATTTTTACTTTCCCCACTTTCTGTAACGCTTGAGCTGCCATTTGATACAGTGGTAATAGCGCAAGATATGTTTCTTTTGAGATCACGAATACTTCACGGGCTTTCTGTTCCGGTTTAGCTGTTGGTTTTGGTATATAATAAAAAGGGAGAAATTATTTTATTGCTTTTAAGAGTGGATCTTCGGATCGTTCCAGATAAAGTTTGGCCGGATTCTATATGCCTTTTGACTTTGTTTCACGTATCCTCCGAGCTTCTTCAATGTGGATCAATCTCATGGGCAACCGGTGGGAAACAATGATCGGTTTGGCAGTGACAAAATAGAAAATTCTATTTTATTACATTTTTAATGCAAAATTAAATCGGATAACATTATGGGTGATGATATTGGCTGACAAATTAACGTATGGAATTGGTTTTACTATTTTAGGATTTGCACTTTTAGCGATAGCAGGAATTGCATATATGAACACTTTAACAGATCCAACATTTACAAAAGAATTTTCAGACGTGGTGGTGATAGCACTTTTTATAACAGCGACTATTTCACTTCTCGGGGGGGTTTTGGTATAATTAACTCAAATTCCCGATGACGCGTTTTAAGAGGAATATAAAAATAGAAAACTGATATTTTTTTCTCGAAGTTCGGGTCTCTTCGACCCACACATCAGCGAAAAAATCGGGGTTTTTCCTGAAGGATCTTGAAGAGGTATTCAATTGCCGGGGAGGTGGTATCTCTTGCGCAATACCTAAATAGTATTGTTCATAATAATGAACATATGTTCAAAAATATGAACGTTCTTGTAACCCCCGCGTTTGAGACGCTCATATTCCTTGGCCGTCACCCGCGAAACAGCTACTATGTCCGGGAACTCTCAAAGATTCTCTCCATCAGTACCGGATCCGCAAGCGGCCAGCTCCGTACCCTGCAGGAGGCCGGTCTCGTGTCGAGCGATCAGAAAGGCCGGACCCTCCTGTTCCGTGCTGACATCTCGCACCCGGTTGTGCGGGAAGCAAAAATTTTTTCCACCCTGCTGGAACTCTCGTTACTTATTTCGTCCGGAAAGACCGGGATTCTCCGGATGATCCTCTTTGGCAGTTGCGCGTCTGGTGAAGATTCTGAGGAGAGTGACATTGATCTGTACATCGAGACAACCGATCGGCCGGCAGCAACGGCCCTGCTCGCCCACGCCGGGTCCGGCATTACACGAAAAATTTCCCCGATCATCCTGTCACCGGATGAAGCACTCCAGCTCCGAACGCGTGACCGCCCGCTGTTCGAGCGGATAAAAGCCGGGAAGATCCTTACAGGTGAGCCGCTGTGAAATACCGATTTGATGAATGTATTGAGCGGGGAAAGATCGTAAAGATCCCGGTGGATCCTGCACTGGTTGCAAAGGAGTTCCGCGAGGCTGAAGCAGATCTCTCTGCCGCAGAACGATCGCTTGCCGATCACCAGGAGAAATGGGCGATCATACAAGGATATTATTCGCTCTTCCACTCGCTTCGGTCACAGGTCTTTAGCCGGGGCTACCGGGAGAAGAGTCACCGGTGCCTGAAACACGCCGTGGAGGCCCTGCTCGTGGATGAGGGCGTCCTGGAGCCGGAAGTGCTGGAACATTTTTCTTTTGCCATGGATCTCCGCGAAGGTGCAGATTACGGCTGTATTTACAATGAAGAGTCGGCCCGTCTCGTGGTTGAGTCAGCACGGCGGGTATTTGAGATGGTTCGGCCGTGACGTGAGCCGGTCTTTTTTTAAGCGGTCTGCTATAATTAACCAGCTGTATTCCCGGTTTTCACCACCGCGAAAAAACAGGGGTTTTGGGACAGAGAATACATGCATGGTGCCGGGAGAGACTATTTATCCCTCACCAGAAAATCGATACATACCGCAAAGGCAATGATGAGGACACAACTGTCAACCTGGGACGGGAAATATACGTTCGAATACGAGCACCGTGATGACGGTACTATCGCGTATTTCTACGGCGATGCGTGCGAGTACTCCCGGGTGCTCGCAAGCCCGCTCTATGACCGGCTGGTCCGGACGTTTGCAGGAAAAACGGTGCGCCTCAATCACTGCCTTGAAGAGGAGAATCTCGAAGACTGGCTGACCCAAAATGGCATTAAGACCCGGATCACCCAGTACCTGGCCCCGATACTGCATCACGAAGGGTATATGGTGAAGGGAACCCGGAACGGGACGGTCACATTCAGGTAATTGGGACGTGATACAAGTTGCTGATCCTCCACCATTCACGGAGGAAATTTCAGAAACCTACCGGGTTCATACAATTTGTCTGGATTGAGATGTTCTCCCGAGCTTTTTTTTCAAGCAGACTCTGCTGAAAAAAGCATGAAAAATGTTTCACATTTTCAAGCAGCCTCACATGAAAGTCCAGCGGACGTTCACGTTCATCTTTTTCAATCGCGATCATGAGGTGTTAGTTAGTGAGGCTACAATTGGATAATTATGCTACAAAATGCATGTACATGCTACAAAATTTCCAGTTTTCCGGCGTGAGGGTCCGGAGAATGCAATCAAGGTCCGGTTGAAAAAAAATGAGCAGGGGGCAAGGGGGTGATTGAAATTTTTTTTGCCGGGGATCGATCGCGATGCTGATAATGGTGTCATTCACCCAGGTTTTTGGCAGGTAGTGTGCACTACCACAATGCGGTGGAATAATGAGAAAAATACGGGAACCCGGGATTCAATGAAATAAGGAACGGGAATTACAGGCCCGCCCCCTACTTCCGCCCGGGAACAAACCGCTCATCGTTACTTCTTCTCGTGGGTGACAAAGCGGGCATTCACTTCGTCCCAGTTCACGAGGATCCAGAACCCTTCGATGAATTTGGCCCGGTCGTTCTTGTAATCAAGATAGTATGCGTGTTCCCAGACATCGAGTGCCATCAGGATCCGGAAGCCCGGCACAAGGTTGACATTGTGCTTCTCGAGCTGCATGATGAGGAGCCGGTTCGTCTTCATGCAGTGGGTCAGCACGGCCCACCCGGAGCCTTCAACGCTCGACGCTGCCTGCGTGAACTCCTTTTTGAACCGGTCGAACTTCCCGAACTCCGCATCGATTGCCTTTGCCAGATCGCCTTTCGGCACGCCGCCACCACCTTTGCCGGCAGGCGCGAGATTCTCCCAGAAGAGCGAGTGCAGCCGGAAGCCGCCGATATGGAACGACAGTTCCTTCAGCGTGGCCTTCATGTCAAGGTCCGTGTTCTCTCGCCGGGCCTTGTCGAGCTTCGTAAGGATTGCATTCGCACCGGTCACATAGGCCTGGTGGTGCTTGGTATAATGCAGGGTGAGCTGTTCTTCTGACATGTACGGTGCCAGTGCCTTGTACTCGTACGGCAGGTTCGGCAGGGTGTATAATTTACCTGGTTCCATAACTCAATTCCTCCTTTTGGATAAATGGCTAGTATTCATCTCCCCCTATTTCATCCATTGCATGGGGGCAGAACAAGGAGAGAAACCGTAGGGACATTACCGGGATACACGGAATTTCCCGACAGGAACCCGGATCTCGAACCGGACGCCGGCCGGCCATCCCCCGGTCTCCCGGATCGTAATACCGGTGAAACCCAGCAGTTCGCGGATCAGGAAGAGGCCATGGATCGTCCCGCCACTCCCGACATCAAAGACCGTCTCCTTGTCTTCATTGAAAATCCCGTACCCGTTGTCCGTATAGACAATGAGCAGCTCGTCCTTCTCCGGCCGTGCCTCAAGCGTGATCTCCTGGTGCACCCGCGTGCTGTTACGCAGCGAATTTTCAAGAAGGGTAAAGAAGATACGGGGCAGGAGCGGATCTGCATAGATCTCGTACCCGTCAACATCCTGCGTGATTCGGGCAGAATGCTCCGGGAGGAGCCCGATCGCATCGTCGAATGCCTCCCCGATATGCTGCCACTTCGGGGAGACAATCCCCTGATCCTGTAATGATCGCATATAGGCAATCTGGTTTTTAATGGACTCGATCGATCCCACCGTTTTGGTGATGAACTGCTGCATCTCTTCGTGGGTATTCATGAGCTGGGCACGTTCGAGATGGGATGCAATGACCGAGAGATTATCAAGAATGTCCTGCCGGGTGATGCTAAAGAGGAGTTCCATCTTCAGGTTGATATTCTGGTAACTGACATCTTCGGAGATACCCATCACGTACTGGGGATCTCCCTGCGAGTCGAAGACCGGGACAATGATCACGTGAATGATCTTACCGCCCAGACTTTTGTTGCTGATGATCTTGCTCCGGACCTGACCCGGGCTTTTGAAAATTTCAGCATTTTCATTCCGGATCATTTCCACATGATGCGAGGAAAAGAGATCGGCATCGGTCTTCCCGACAGCCTGTGCATGGGGTATCTTAAACAACCGCTCGCTGGACTCGTTCCAGTACACGTATCTCCCGTCATCGGCCCGTTTGATAAAGATCGCAACCGGGAGCCGATCGATCATCTCCTGCCGGAAGATCTCTTCATCCTTCACCTTCTGGAACGCGGTCTTTAGAGAGTCCACCATCGAGTTGATACGTTCTCCGAGAATCGAAAATTCATTATTTTTTGTTGCCGGAATCCGGTGATCGAGATCGCCCCCTGCAATGATTTCAACATCGCGGACAATGGCCTGTATGGGCATTGCCATGCGACGGGAGAGGAAGAACGCTGCCACGCACCCGAGCACAATCGCAAGCAGCCCCACGACCAGGTGGTAGATGAGGATGCGGTTCAAAGCCTCCTGGATGAGCCGGGTGTTATACGTGATCATCACGATGCGGCTGGGATCGGAACCGTACCGATCGTCCTTTAAATCGATATACAGGAATCGTGTTGTCGTGGAATGTACCGGGTCGGAGACTTCAAGCGTACTGTGGGTCCGGATGACCTCCTTCAGATATCCCGCCACCGGTTCGGGGGGAGCGGTATTGTTACTGACCCGTAACCCGAACACATTGAAAGTTGCATAACTTTCAACATAGGGATTCGCAAACATGATGTTCTTGATATTCTTGTGATCGTCCAGTTTCCGGTTAATCTCATCAAATGCAGGCCCCCCAAAACCGAGCTCAAGAACGTACCGGTGATCCGGCGTGGGCATGTACGCATATTTCCGGTACTGGCCCAGCCCGAGAAATTCATGGACAACCCGGTCGGGAAAAAAGCCCTCTGAATTCCGGATTTTTGTCAGGTAGGTGTAAAAATAGGGAACTGAAGAAAAATCCTGTCCCAGCTCCGGGGCATAGGTGGTCCTGACAATCACACCATTCTCATCGATCACATAGATATCGTAGCCTTCACCCAGGAGGGCTTTGATACGATCAAGGTCCATCTGTGACGGGTCGTCCCCGGATCGCAGGTATTCGTGCTGAACGTCGATCAGGCCTGCCTCCATCGCGTCATTCAGGTTATTATCAAGGATCGTGGTTGCTGTGTCTGTGAGACGGAACGCTTCAGCCGCATTCTGCTCAGTCTGGACTTCGAGGTTGTGGGACTGTACCTGGAAATTTTTCTTTGCGTCAAGGTACGTGCCGGCAGACAGGATCCCGACAATGAACAGGACCAGCATTACCATGAAGATCAGGAGATAGAACGAGAATGACCTGTGGAGAGCCCCTGTATTCTTCCGATCCTGCATGATTACCCCGTAGTGCGCTCATTCACCGGGAGATCCACGTTGGGATACGATAACCCGGAAGACCGGCTCGTGCCAAAAAAAACTGGTTGTATTACCCGGCCCATAAGAGTCTTATCGACTGCTCCGGGTAGAATTCCTGATGATAAAAACGTGATCTTTTGTTTGTTAAAAACAGGTTGGACGGATGCCGGTCATCCACTCTCGTGTTCGTCCCTTATTTGAGGGCTTCCGTGATCGCAGCCCGGATCTTTTCATCCGTCTCCACGGCAAGGGTCGCATTCAGGGCCTCAGTTGCCTGTGTCCCGCCAATCGCCCCGAGTGCCCGCACCGACATCATCCGCACGTAGACGTTCTCGTCCTTGAGAAGGATGATCAGGGGTTCGATCGTGTTCGAATCCCCCAGTTCCTTGAGACCCTTGGCAGCCATGTACCGCACATGATCGCGGCTGTCTTTGAGTCCCTGGATCAGGGGTTGTACGGCTTTTTCATCGGCGATTTTCCCAAGTGCCTCGGCAGCCCGGTACCGCGTTTCCCACTTGGGCTCTTTCATGGCCTCCGCAAGCGGTTCGATGGCGGCTTTCCCGATCCGCGAGAGGGCAAGGGTGGCCTGCTCCCGCACGGACTTGTCAAAGTCCGCAAGGGACTCGATCAGGGGCTGGATCGCCCGGGGGTTATTCGCTTTCCCGAGGAGGTATGCGGCATACCGCCGGACCTCCGGGTCGGTACTGTTGTGAAGGGCATTGACAAGACCGTCAAGTCCCTGCTTTTCGAGTTCACCGGCATTTTCGGGTCTCTCCGGTGCATTCTGTTCCACTGAATTGTCGTTGGTCATAATACTTCCAGTGAGATATCGCCCGTACTGTTATATATGTGCAGTGCACGCCAGGTGCTTACTCATCATGACGGGTCTATGGATAGAGGGGTGTTACAGGGGAGACGGGTACATAAGAAAGACAAGCGCGACCCACCCTGCAGCCATGAGAAGAAAGGACCATCGTGATGACATACGTACTGACCTCCGGATATCTGTAGACGGATTCATGGGGTTAATCCCTGCATACAGAATCAGTACCCGGTATAATATATTCAGTAAATAGGTGGAGTTGATTCATTGAACCCCGGGGTTATACCATACATCCTGCCCGTGCAGGTATAACCGCCCGGCAGACAGGAAATAACTGCCAAATAATTCGCAGTATACGACGCGTTTTTATATTCTTCAGCGCTATGGATTGTGTATGAATTACAAGATCGTTGTGCTTCTTGTGGCCTGCATGGCAGTTGCCATGGCTGCCGGATGCACGGGATATACCACCCAGTCTGCGAGCCCCGTACCGGCCCCGCAGACCGTAATCCACACCGAGGCTGCGTATGATACCTACAGTCTTTCTGAAGAGAACGGGGCGTATGGCGGAAGCTCGGCAAAGAGTGTACGTATCACCCAGGGTGCATCGTCCGGCAGCAGCCTCATGGGAACGGACACCAAGATCATCAAGACCGCAAGCGTCTCCCTTGAAGTGAAGGATGTCACCGCAACCCTCGATACCCTCAAAACCCTTGCAGCAGCCCAGGGGGGCTATCTCTCATCAACCAATGTCCAGAGAAACTACAACAACCAGCTGAGCGGGTCGACAACACTCCGCATTCCGCAGGCAAACTTTGAATCGGTCATCGAAGGTGTCAAGGCGCTCGGGACCGTGAAGTCGGTCTCAACGAGCGGCCAGGATGTCACGGAAGAGTATGTCGATCTTCAGGCCCAGAAGACCTCCTACACCAACCAGCTGGCCCAGTATAATGTGATCATGAAACAGAGCACCAGGGTGGAGGACATCATCAAGGTGCAGGAGCAGATCGACCGGGTGCAGACCGAACTGGACCGGCTGGACGGGCGGCTGAAGTATCTTAACAACCGGATCGACGTCTCGACCATCACCGTCTACCTCCAGGAACCCGAGCCGGTGGGCGGACAGACGGGAT
>Ga0265297_10012149_pt1 | contig 10395 bp, 8 predicted proteins | sample Munlanlwell13791_FD_192502 | JGI IMG/M metagenome (GOLD analysis project Ga0265297, IMG submission 192502) | Leachate microbial communities from a municipal landfill in Southern Ontario, Canada - Leachate well 137-91 | ecosystem: Engineered > Solid waste > Landfill > Unclassified | place...
TTCGGTCAATCTCAAACTATATATCCCTAACCACTTGGATTGTTTTTGGTCTTTTTCTATTTAAGCCATTATGGAACAAATTGATTTACAAGAAATAAAACACATTACTACCAAAAATGTTTTATTTCTATCATTAAGAAATATTGGTATTCAAGCGGTTTCCGTTATTGGTTTTTTTATTCTTACCATTTTATTGGGTACTGGTGAAGTTGGTTTATTTGCCATAGTCGCCGAATCTGTTGGTATTTTAGGATATTTTTCTGATATTGGTTTGGCCGCGGCCTTGATTCAAAAAAAAGATGATGTCAAAAAAATTGAACTACAAACTACTTTTGTTATCCAACAAATTTTAGTATTTTTATGTCTAATCGTCATTTCCATTGTCTTTAGTCAAATGGTTCAGATAAAAAATTATGGTTCCAAAGAAATTTGGATTTTTGTTGCTCTTTGTTTTTCTTTCTTTATTGCCTCCTTAAAAACCATTCCTTCGGTTCTTTTAGAGAGAAAATTAAATTTTAAACTTATATCTACCGTTGATATTGTCGAAAATACCAGTTTTTATTTAGTAGCTGTTATTTTTGCTTCTTTGGGTTTTGGTGCTTATTCCTACGCAATTGCCACTTTTGTTAGAAGTATTTTGGGTTTAATCATAATTTATTCCAAAAGTTCTTGGCCAATCGGTTTTTCTTTTTCCAAAGATACCGCCAAAAGTCTCTTTAAATACGGCATCCCTTTTCAACTAAATTCTTTTATCTCTGTTGCCAAAGATCGTCTTTCCAATCTTTTAGTGGCCGGAATTCTTGGTCGTGAGGGTTTCGGTATCTTGTCTTGGGCTCAAAAAGGACCTCGTATTCCCTTAAGTTTTATGGATGCTATTATGAAAGTAACTTTTCCCACCTTCGCTCGACTTCAGGATCAAAAGGAAATTCTCAAAAAGTCACTTGAAAAAAGTATTTTTTTTATTGCCCTCTTTGTCTTTCCGGCCGTTACCGGAATTGCTCTAATAGCTCCGGATATAATCAATATTATTCCTAAATACACCAAATGGTTACCGGCCATTATTCCTCTTTATTTTTATGCCGCCAACGTTGCTATCGCTTCGGTCACCACTCCTCTTACCAATGCCTTTAATGCTGTCGGAAAAATATTATTAACCACTCGATTTATGATTATGTGGACCGTTTTAACCTGGATTTTATTTCCTGTGTTAACTATTAAATATGGTATTTTAGGAACTTCGATTGCCACACTTTTGGTCGGTATTAGTTCTGTTTTTGTTTGGATTTCAGCTCATCGTCTTTTCCAGGTAAACATTCTAAAAACCATCTTAAAACCACTAATTGCCAGTTTGATTATGATTTTTGTTTTGCTAATTTTTCAAAATTTAGGTCTTAATATTTGGATTACTTTAGTTGGCAAAATCATCCTAGGTATTTCAATTTATGGTCTTTATTTATTCTTATTTTCTAGAACAGAAATTATCTGGTTTTGGCAACAACTAAAATGCTTAAGAAACAAAAAATAAATATTTTATTAATTTGTTTGGTATTCATCGGTAGTTTTTTTAGTGTCATGACTATGGTTCGTAGCGGACTCAAATATGATTTCGGGTTGGGATTTTGGGGGCCAAATGGTCACGACGCAATTTGGCATCTTAGTCTTATCAATCAACTTAAACAACAAATCCCTCCGGCCAATCCAATTTATTCGGGGACTATCCTTTCTAATTATCATTGGGGTTTTGATTTTTTAGTTGCTCTTATTTCCAATATCACCTCGTTGGACACCAGTCTTTTGTATTTTCAAATCTTACCCATAATTTTTGCTATTTTAATTGGGCTACTTTCTTATTATTTTGTTTTTTTAGTCACCAAAAATAAAATCACCAGTTTAATTTTTGTTTTTTTAAATTATTTTGCCGGATCTTTTGGATGGATTATTACCCTAACCAATAGTCACCAAATTGGCGGAGAATCTTTATTTTGGTCAATGCAATCAATTTCCACTTTATTAAATCCACCATTTGCTCTTTCACTCATTATTGTTCTTTTGGGTTTTATTTTTTGGATTAAATTTCAAAAAACCAATTCAATCAAATGGGGGATTATTACCGGTCTTCTTTTTGGATTACTTAGTGGTATCAAAATATATGCCGGCATTTTGGTTGGTATTGCTTTATCGATTTTTTGGTTAATCGATTTAATAGTATCCAAGAAATTTTCTAAATTCAATTTTTTTATCTGTCTTAGCACCGGCATTATTTCTTTTTTAATACTTCTAAAATTAGGCCTATTTTCAGGCAGCAATTTATTGGAACTTAAACCATTTTGGTTTACCCATTCAATGATAGAATCGGTCGATAAATTTTATTGGCCCCGCCTAGCTTCTTTTAGATTTAATCAAACTAATTTTTTAATCTCAGTTCTAGTAGAGATTTTTCTTGTCGGCATATTTTTGATTGGCAATTTAGGTGTTAGAGTTCTTGCCTCTTTTACTCTAATTAGAAAAAATATAACTTCCAAGATTTCTAATCTAGACAAGATGTTTATTTCTATTTTATTTTTTAGTTTTACGATTCCCCTACTTTTTGTTCAAAAGGGGACTGCCTGGAATACTATTCAATTTTTTTATTATTTTCTCTTTTTTGCCAATTTTTATTTAGCCGTTTTTCTTTCTAAATTGTGGCCGGCTAGAAAAATATCCGTAATTTTACTACTATTCGTTTCCTCCATGACCAGTATTGGTACCCTCAAAGATTATTTTGGTAATCCACCTCCAAGTAGTCTTCCCAAAGCAGAAATTATCGCTCTAAATTTTCTCAAAAATCAACCATCAGGGTATGTTTTAACTTATCCTTATGATAAATATATAAAGAATAATATGCCTACTCCTATTCCTTTATATGCCTACGAAACCACCTCTTACGTTTCTGCTTTTTCAAATAAATCCACTTTTCTCGAAGATGAGATGAATTTAGATATTACCGGTTTCAATTGGAAAAACCGTCGTTTGGAAGAAGAAAAATTCTTTAACACTGAAGATAAATTTTTTGCCCGGGGTTTTTTGATTAATAATCAAATTGATTATATCTATCTGGTCAAAAATCAAGATTTTAAAATTTCTTCAGAAAATCTTCAAATAGATAAGATTTTTGATCAGGATCAAATCAGAATTTATAAAGTTAGAAAGTGATAAACTATCATATTCTATGAAATCTAAAATCTTAATTTCTGCCGTCATAAATGTTCGTAACGAAGCCGAAAATTTATCCAAATGCCTTCGTTCTATCAAAGATTTAGTTGATGAAATCATTGTTGTGGATATGAAATCAACCGATAATAGTGTCGCTGTTGCCAAAGACGCCGGAGCTAAAGTATTTAGTTACAAACCAATGAAATATGTTGAACCTGCCAGGAATTTTGCTCTCTCAAAAGCCAACGGCAAATGGATTTTATTACTCGATCCGGACGAATATCTCAACAAAACTCTTAAAAAAGAATTAAAAAGTATTACTAACAGAAGCGACATCGATTATGTCAAAATTCCCCGCCAAAATATGATTTTTGGTAAATGGATTAAACATGCTAATTGTTGGCCGGATTATCTTATCCGATTTTTTAAAAAAGGTTCTGTTAATTGGCAAAAAGAAATTCACAGTCAGCCGATTACCAAGGGCAATGGTCTTACCCTCCTTGATTCAGAAAAATTAGCCATAAAACACGACAATTATCAAACAGTAACTCAATTTATCACTCGGGCTATTCGTTATAGTAGTGTTCAGGCTGAAGAATTAGAAATTCAGGATTATAAAATAAAAACCAGCGATTTTATTTTAAAACCTATCCAGGAATTCAACAGTCGCTTTTTCTTTGCTGAGGGTTACAAAGACGGTCTTCATGGTCTTGTCTTTTGTCTTCTTCAAGCTTTTGCCATTGGCTTAATTTATATTCGATTGTGGGAAAAACAGGGATCTCTCGATAAACCACTTCTAAAAGAATCTTTTGTTTCTGCTTCCCAAGAAGCCAATTTCGAATACGATCATTGGTTTGTTAAATTTTTTAAACAAGAATGTTCACCAAATATCTTTAAAAGATTTTTTATTCAAGTCAGACATTGGTTCAATTACTTAACAAAAAATTTCTAAAATGACTCAAGTAGCCATAATTGTTTTAAATTGGAAACAGCCAAAACTTACCCTAGAAACTATAGATTCAATTCTTAAAATTAAGAATAAATCTTTTAAATATCAAATACTTTTAGTCGACAATGGATCTCCAGATGATTCAGTCGAAATCTTTAAAAAAAAATATTCTCAAAATTCAAAAATAACCACAATAGAAACTGGTTCCAATCTCGGCTACGCTGGTGGTAATAATTTTGGCATCAAATACGCTCTTAAAAATAAATTTGATTATTGTTTATTAATAAATAATGACGTCTTAGTCGATCCTAATTTTTTAGAATTTTTAATCCAAAAGGCCGAAGACGGGTATAAACTCACTGGGCCCAAAATTTATTTTGCTCCGGGGTATGAATACCATTCTGATTGGTATTCAAAAAGAGAAATCGGAAACGTTATTTGGTCTGCCGGTGGCCAGATGGATTGGAATAATGTTTACGGTAGCAATATTGGGGTTGACGAAGTTGATCACGGTCAATTTGACCACCTCAACGACCATCTCGATTTTCTTACTGGCTGTTGTCTTTTAATTAACAATGAAGTTTTTCAAAAAATTGGGTTTTTAGACGATAAATTCTTTATGTATTTAGAGGATGTTGATTTTTGTCAACGGGCCTTAAAAGCCGGTTTTAAAATGGCTTATATTCCCGATTCTAAAATTTGGCATGTCAATTCTGGTTCATCCAAAAGCGGAGGAGATTTGCACGATTATTTCATTACCAGAAATCGTCTAATTTTTGGCTTTAGATACGCTAAACTTAGAACTAAATTCGCCCTTCTAAGAGAATCGATCAAAATTTTATTTACTTATCCTTCAGTTTGGAAAAAAAGAGCCGTAATTGATTTTTACTTCAAAAAATTTAATAAAGGTTCATGGAAATAAATGATCACTAAAAATATTTCAATTATTATTTTGGCCGGAAATGAAGAAAAAATGATTTTTGACTGTCTTAAATCCTGTAACTGGGCCCAAGAAATTATTTTAGTTGCTGCTAATTCTACTGATAATACTGTGAATCTCGCTCGCAAAGCAATTCCTAATATTAAGATAGTTAAGACTAACGATGAATATAACAAAAACTTTTCCAAATGGAGAAATTTAGGATTTAAAAACAGCACTAAAGATTGGATTCTTTATATTGATGCCGATGAAAGAATTTCGGATAATTTAAAAAATGAAATTATTAAGATTGTCAAAAATTCAAAGAATAAATATTCTCACTATGCTATTCCTAGGGCAAATTTTTACCTAGGAAAAAGAGTTAGACACGGTGGTTCATATCCAGACTACGTCAAACGGCTTTTTGGAAGGACTTTTTTTAAAGGCTATCAGGGGATATTACACGAAGAACCTATCGTTTCAGGAGATCTGGGCTATTTAAATTCAGATCTAATCCACTATACTCACCGCGATCTTTTTTCTATGGTTCAAAAAACTTTAGTTTGGACAGACATGGAAGCCCAAGCTTTATTTAAAGATGACCACCCGCCGGTAGTTTGGTGGAGAATTATACGCATGATGTTTACCAAAATTTGGGAACGTTTAATCAAACAAAAAATGTGGAAAGATGGGACAGTTGGCTGGATATCTGTCATTTTTGAAACTTTTGATACATTTTTAATATACGCCCGTCTTTGGGAAATTCAACAAAGACAAAAACACAAAATTTAATGTATTATTAAAACAATGGTAAAACAGGCAGCAATCTATGATCCATATTTAGATACTCTTGGTGGAGGCGAAAGATACACCCTTACTGTAGCCGAAATACTTCTTAAAAATGGTTATCATGTCGATCTTTTTTGGTCAGGTGATTCGTCTATCATAGAAAAAGCCGAAAAAAGATTCTCGTTAGATTTATCCGGATTAAATGTTGTTTCTGATATTTTTGAAATTAAACCACGCAAATTAGAATTTCTTGAAGAGAATGATAATTTGTTAAGATTTATTAATCGAGCTATTAATCCTCATAGAATTCATTTCAAATTCAAAAATCTTTTCAAAAAAATCAGAAATACTCGCAAATACGACGTTCTTTTTTATGTCGGCGATGGTAGTACTCCATTTTTATTTGCCAAAAAAAACTTTCTTCATATCCAGGTCCCTTTTGTTTTCAACCGTCAATTTATACACAAAATTATTGATAAATCAAAACTAAGATTAATATCCAATGTTGTTTGTAATTCCGAATTTACTGCCAAGTTTCAAAAAAATATTTATAAAAACAAGGTTCTTGTTTTGTATCCTCCGGTAGATATCGATAAATTTACTGCCGATTCCAAAAAGGAGAATATAATTCTTTCAGTTGGTCGTTTTGATAATATTTTAAATGCCAAAAAACAAGAAATTTTAATTGAGGCCTTCAAAAGTTTGATCAATGATGAAAAAATAGCCAACTGGAAACTAGTTTTAGCTGGTGGTAGTTTGTCTGACCCCAGTAAAAATTCATATCTCCAATATCTCCAAAAAATGGCCAAAAAACTCCCAATTAGTTTTATGGTTAATCCCTCTTTTCAAGAACTTCAGGATATTTATTCCAAATCTAAAATATATTGGCATGCTGCTGGTTTTGGTGTTGACGAAAATACTCATCCGGAAAACACCGAACACTTTGGCATTACCGTAGTCGAAGCCATGTCATCTGGATTAGTTCCGGTAGTTATTGCCAAGGGTGGTATTCCCGAAATTGTCGAAGATGGCGTCGATGGATTTTTATGGTCTTCCCAAGAAGAACTTATTCTTAAAACTAAAAATCTGATTAATAACCCTCAAACCATTGAAAATATGTCCAAGCAATCAGTTCTAAATTGTCAAAAATTTTCCAAAGAAAATTTTGAAAAATGTCTGCTTAAAATTATCGAAGAATAAATTATGAAAATATCAGTCATTATTACCAATTGGAATGGTAAGAGTTTACTCAAAAAAAATCTGGAAGCTATTATCTTGGCCAGTCCTCAGGCCGATGAGTTTATTTTAGCCGACGATGCTTCTCAAGACGACGGTGTTGATTTTGCCAGAAAACTGCAAAAAAAATATCCCAAATTAAAAATAATTGCTCATCAAAAAAATCAGGGCTTTGGAGCCAACTCCAACGATGCTGTTTTTAAAAGTCAAGGAGATTTAGTTGTTTTATTAAACAACGACATTTATCCGGATAAAAATTATATTGCCCCAACCCTCAAACATTTTAAAGACCCAAATGTTTTTGGTGTTGGATTTGCCGAAAGAGGTCACGAATGTTGGGCCAATATCTATTGGAAAAATGGTTATCTTCAGCACAGTCCTGGGTCAAAAAACAATAAACTCCATATTTCCGGTTGGGTTTCTGGTGGCAGTTCTATTATTCGCAAAAGTCTTTTTGAAAAACTTGGTGGTTTCGATCCGGTTTATGCTCCTTTTTATTGTGAAGATTTAGATTTAGGATACCGAGCTTGGAAATCTGGCTACACTCTTCTCTGGGAACCAAAAAGTATTGTCGAACATCATCACGAAACTACTATGTCCAAATTTTCTCCCAATCTTTTAAATTATATTAAAGAAAGAAATCGACTTTTAAACACTTGGCGTAATATTACCGACCCAAATCTCTTAAGATCGAATTTCTTTTATTTAATATTAAGAGTTTTAACCGGACCTAACTACATTAAAATTATTCGTGCTGCTAAAAAACAAATATCCAAATCCCAGTCTCCAATAGTTTTTCCAAAACTTAGCGATCAAGAAATATTGGCCAAATTCAAAAATGATTAAGTTTTTTAGAAAAATTTTTCCCATAATTTTTTTATTTTTAATCGTTTGTCTTTTTTTCAACAAAACCATATTTAAAGGATTGGTTCCTTTTCCCGGCGATATGCTTGTCGGTGCCTATTATCCCTGGTTGGATTACAAATGGGGAGGATTTTTAACCAATGTTCCCATCAAAAACCCCTTAATTTCCGATGTTTTTTCCGGTGTTTATCCCGGAAAAAATTTAATTATCAATTCAATCAAATCATTCACCCTTCCTCTCTGGAATCAATTTTCCTATTCAGGTTGTCCTCTCTTGGCCGATTTTGGCGGTGTTTTAAATCCGTTTAATTTATTAATGCTAATTTTCCAGCCAATTTTTGGTTGGACTTTAATAATCTTTTGCCAATTCTTTTTAAGCACATTAGCCATGTTTCTTTTTTTAAAAGAAATTTACAAAAATAAGTTATCCAGCATTATTGGTGCCATAACTTACGGATTTAGTGGTTTTGCTATAGTTTGGTCGCAATTTACTTCCATCGGTTTTGCCATGATTTGGTTACCTCTGATTTTTTTAAATATAGAACGGTTTTTTAAAACTAAAAAAATAAAATATTTATTTTTTCTTTCTCCACTTTATTTCTTACTTATGACTGCCGGACATTTTCAAGCCCTGGTTTATGGTTGTTTATTTTCGGGATTTTATTTTTTATGGAAATTATTTTTAGATAGATCACAGATAAAAACCAAAATTTTGTTTTATTCCATTTCTGTAATATTAGGATTAGCCCTAATGGCAATTCAAATATTTCCCACTGTTGAACTAGGTAAGTATTCAGTCAGATTTTCTGAAAATTATATTTCTGAATATAATCATGGTCTTTTTTCGCTTGATAAAATTGTAACTTTATTTGCTCCAGATTATTTTGGCAACCCTACCACATTTAATTATCGGGGTTCGTTTAATTATTTTGAGACTGTTATTTATGCTGGAATATTAGCCGTATTTTCCTTAATATTTTCAATTTTTAATTTCAAAAAACTAAAGAATGAAAAATTCTTCTTATTTACCAATGTCTTAGTTTTGTTTTTAGCATTTAATACTTTTTTGGGAAAACTAATTTATATTACTAAATTTCCCGGACTATCCACCAGTGCCGCCGGAAGAATTATTTTTATTTCCGTCTTTTGCTTCGCCGTTTTAACTGCCTATTTAATAGAAAAAATTTCCGTTCATAATTTGAAAAATACCATTCGTTATTATTGGGGTTATTTTTTGTTTCTATCATTAATACTCATATCCACTTTTATTTTATACAAAAGATTTTTTCTCTATATTGATTTACAAAAAGATTATTTAGTTTCTATTAGAAATTTATTTCTGCCAATTGTTTTATCTTGTTTTATTGTTTTTATTTTAGCCTTCATTAAAAATATTAATCTAAAGAGAGTTTTAATTTTATTTATAGTTATTTTTGATTTGTTTAGATTTGGTTGGAAATTTACTCCTTTTACCAAAAAAGAATATTTCTTTCCCAAAACAGATGTTGTTTCTTTTTTACAAAATCAGCCCGGTCTTTTTAGAATCGAAAAAGAAAAAGGACCTCTTTTAACCCCAAATACCTGGATGGTCTACAACTTATCAAGTACTTCCGGTTATAGTCCCATGTCTTTAAATTCATATTCTCTTTTTTATGATGAATATTTAAATAAAGCTAAGTTCCCCGGTGTTTCAAGATATTCAGAAATAAAAGAATATGACGCCCAAAAGTTAGGAGAAACCAATGTTAAATATCTTTTAGCTTTTAAATATAAAAAAACCAATAAAGGTTATGAAGTATCGCCAAACGGAAACTATTTAAACGATAAAATTATTCCAAAAGATTGGAAAAATGTTTATGAGTATGGCAGTATTATTGTTTTGGAAAATAAAAAGTTTAAACCCAGAATCGAAATAAAAAATTCAACCAACCAAGGATCAATAGATTCTGTTTTTTACTCTGCCAACAAAATTACTTTTAAAGTAAATTCACCCAAAACCGATTCTGTCGTCATTTTAAGAGATACTTGGTATTCCGGGTGGAAAGCTTTCGTCAACGACCAAGAAGTTAACATTGATAAGTATCTAAATATTTATCGTCAAATAAATGTTCCAAAAGGTGAAAGTAATATTAAATTTATTTATCAACCAAAATCTTTTTACTACGGTTTATCCGTTTCTATTTTCGGCTTATCCATTTGGTTTATCTTTATTCTAAAGTTTAGAAACAAAAAAACTTAATCAACTGTTTTATAAATCAAAAATTGTGGCTCGTTGTTAGTATTTTTTATAGTCTCTACCAATTCCACTTTATCGCTACTATTAGGATTGGATACCGAGACAATATAAATCGTTTTTTTGGTTAAAATTTCTTCATTCCAATCAATATTTTTCATCCAATATTTTCCAAATTTATTTAATTCGTCATCTCTTTGTTGCATGGTTTGA
>Ga0265297_10012150_pt1 | contig 10394 bp, 15 predicted proteins | sample Munlanlwell13791_FD_192502 | JGI IMG/M metagenome (GOLD analysis project Ga0265297, IMG submission 192502) | Leachate microbial communities from a municipal landfill in Southern Ontario, Canada - Leachate well 137-91 | ecosystem: Engineered > Solid waste > Landfill > Unclassified | place...
ACCGGGTCGCGCGCCAGGTCGCGGAGCACATACTGCAACAGAGATATTTGCTGCTCTCTGATTGTCGGTTCCATCCGTCTCGCCTCCCTGTGTCGTATCCGTCTGCACGGCCCGCGCCTGCCCCCCGACAGGCGCCGACCGTGCGGTCGGCGGGTGGTATGCCATTATGAGTTGATGAGCCTCTGCATCGCGGCCTCGCGCTCCTGATTGATTGTGGCGAGAACCTCCGGGTGCGCCGCGTCAAACTCTCTGAGTGCAGCGTGCGCGGCGTCGAGCTTGGCATCGTATTGGGCACGGATGGCGAAGCACTGCTTCTCGGCTCCGCGCTCCCATGCGGCATTGCTCTCGTCGTCGCTGGCCTCTGCGAGCCCAGCAATTCTGCTTGCCAAACTCTCACGCTCGCCGCGCAGGCGGCGGGCCTGTTCTTCGGGCGTGGCTGCATCGGCGGCTTTGGCCTGCGCGACATACTCGGTCACCGCGTCTACGTCACTATCGGCGATCTGTATCTTGGTCTTGCCGCAGTCGATGACATTGGCCTTGATGGCCCGGTCCCAGACGGTGGCCGAGAACTTGGCCTCGGGGACACGCACTGCGAAGTTACTGTTGCCGCCCATACCCAGCCCTGTGTGCTCTATCTCTATGCTCTTGCCGCTCGGTGTGTGGACTGTAATCATCCGTCTCGCCTCCCTGTGTGTTGGCCTCGTCAGCGCCGGTCTCACCGGCGGACCGGGTTGCCCCGGTTTCGGCCTTGGCACTTTGCTCTTAGATTCCGGGTCTCACTTCCGGCGCTGCCTTGCCCCGGTTGCCCCGCTGTCTCTGCGTCTGTTTCCAAGGTCCCCTCGTCTCTCGATTACATGAGCATTATATAGAGTATTATACCCAGTGTCAATAGCGTCAAGCACTTTTTTTCATCTTTTTTTCAGCCACCCGAACGCCTGTCCACACATATATATGGCCTGCCCCCAGACGCGCAGAAACGCCCCGCCAGCGAGTAGCCAGCGGGGCGTCCCTTGGCCGGGAGGCAATCGGCCCGGAGGTGAGGCGCGACCTCCCTCAGAACTCAGTCACGAGGTACAGCATCCCGGCGAGCGCGTGGGTGTCTGTGTGGTAGTACAGCCCGACGCCTGCCCGGTCAGCACCGAGCGTATCCCTCACCGCGTCGATGATCGGGAACTGGTCGGGCGCGTCGGCACTCACTCCTGCCCCGCCGCCCGACAGGTCAAGCGCGCCGAACAGGTCGCCGTAGAATCCCCAGCCCGCGTAGTCGCACAGGTGATAGCTGCCAAGCATGTTCGGCGTCAAGTCCGACTCGGTGCACCACAGCAGGCCGACGGATGCGCGCGACGGCGATGTGTCTACTGCGGCGAGGTTCGTCGGCTCTTCCCCGGCGAGTGCTGCTCCGGCGAGTACGGCAATCAGTGCTACGGTCATCAGTGTTCGCATTGGTCTCTCCCTAATCGGTCTCTGTGTTCACGTCGCGTCCCTGCGCCGCTGCCGTTGTCGGTCGCTTGCCGAACCGGAACGGCCACAGGGCGCAGTCGGTGCACGGGCACTTCTCTACCTGCGGCCAAGTCCATCCGGCGCAGACATAGCAGTGCGCACGAATTGCCTTGAGCGGGCTGTTGCCGATGGCGTTTGCTGCCGCCCGGTCGCTATCTGTATGCGCTTTCTCGGATTTCTGTGGCTTGGGCATGCTATCCCCTATCTGCGTATGCCGCGCCAATTACATGGCATGTTTTGTGCGTGCCTGTTCTGGGTGCAATCGTACTCACAAGCGGTCTGCCGTTCAATCCGTCAGCACTCCACCGCCGTGATCTCGACGCGCAGCCCCGCCGCGTGGCACCAACGCACGAGGTCGACTACAGAGACACGCTGGTCGGCCCGCAGGAACTTGCGGTATCGCTTCGCCTTTTTGCCAGCCCGCGCGGCCACATCTTCGTCAGTCCAATCATGCGCCGCCTGACTGTCGCACACGGCGTCCTGCAGGTCGCTGACTATCCCGTATGCCACGAACCCAGGGTCGTCCTTGAACTCGTCATACATCCGCTGGAATGTCTCAAGCGCGGTCTCCTTAGGCTCACCCATCGTCCTGCCACTCCTTCAGTCGCCCGTCTCTGTTGCCACTCGGTTGCGGTCTGGTGCTATCACTGGGTCGCCGCCTCCGCTTCGAGCCTCTGCAGCCGCCCGCGCAGGCCGAACAGCCGAATGCGCGCCGCCCAGTTGCCCTCGTCTTCCGCCAGCCACTCCTCCGTCGCCGCGATGAGGTCCCGCAGATCGGCCAGTTCGGCCTCGATGGACTGTTGGGCGGTCAAGTCCCCACCTCCAGCGTGGCCTGCACGGGCTTCGGCGCGGTCTCTCCGGGCTCGAATGCGCGGTCCTGCGAGGTGGTCACGATAGCTGCTCCACTATGCCGGTCGGTGATTGCCCGGTCGCCTTCTGCCACATCCGCACACCTTCATCGGTCACGCGCCCGAACTCGCCGTCGCACATCGCCGCGCCGTAGTAGCCCGCCCGCGACAGGAACGCCTGCAGCGCAGTGACGTGCTTGCCGTATGAGCCGAACCGCAGGAACCTATGCGCCGTCTTGTCCTGTGCGTCGTGCCAGCGTCCGAACTCCGCGAAGTCGACGACCGTGTAGTGAAAGACATTCTGCTCCCGGGTGACCGTGTAGACGATCCGATGGAAGCCCTTCCATGCCGCCCCGCCCCATCCGCCGCGAATGATCTGGCACCCCGACGAGTTGTAGCCTATCCAGTCGCTAACACCGCCAGCGTGGATGTTGATGCCAGTCGACCACGGGTAGTCAACGAGGTCACTCAATTCGAGCTTGGCGTCCTGGTCAAGGTCTCGTATCACACACACCGGCGCTTTGTACGCCTGCCGCATCGCCTCGTGTGCGCCGTGCATCCCGCGCACGTACTTGTATTGGCCCGGTTGTACCGTCGGGCAGCCGCGATTGCTGCCCCTGTACGACGAGTGCCGTATCCATTCCAGGCCCGGTTTCGCGCTTGCCTCATAGCAGGCGAGGTATCGCGCACCGCTCTGCTTCTGCCCGAAGACCACGAGCAGGTCGTCGTATCTGCCGCTGTACTTCAGCGGGTCGCCGAACACCGACAGGCTGCCGTCCTTGTTCTGCCTACACGCGCGGAACATGACAATCTGCGCGGTGCCCGGCCCCGTCACGTCGCAGCGGAACGACTGGTCAGCCAAGAATGCTTCGAGCTTGTGCGATAGTCCGTCAAGTGCGATTGCCACTATCCCGCCTCCTGCGCTGCTGCCTGTAGTCCATCCATCCGCTCGTGCCACTGAGCCCACACGCCCGCCCACCTAACCGGCAGTTGCAGGATGTCGTCGTACACTGGTATGCCAGCGCGCGCGGCGAGAATGCGTTCGTTCAGCGCGCCGTTGCTCTCTTCCCAGCCCGGCAGCAGCATCAGCGCCGTGCAGTGCTGGAGCACGCGCCGGCAGTTGGCGAGGTGCGCACCGTCCGTGATGTCGGTGAAGCTGTAGTCGAAGAACATGCTTTCCGTGTGCGGGCAGTAGGTCGAATGCCCGCGCCGCATGATAGCCGCCTTCATCTTCCTCGCGCGCCTGATGTGCCGCGAGACTATCTCGAAGTCGGTCTCTCCGGGCCACTGCTCGCGCGCTGCATCGCTCGCCCGGTACGGCCCGCACACGAACACGAGGTGGTGCTCGTCGGTGGCTTGCAGGCTCCTCGCGAACTGGTCGAGGCGGCTCATAGCAGCAGCGGCGTTGCAGCACGCCGGGTCGCCGGTCCGCTCGCCTGCATGCGCCTGGTAGACTACCGCGTCGGCAAGCTCCTCCAAAGTCTCCATATCCGGGTCGTGCCAGGGCATGCGCCAGTTGTCGGCCCCGTGCTCCTGCTGGCCCATGAGTTGCCGCGCCCTGAGCATCGCGCTTGCCTGTGTCATTCCCTGGTCGTGCGCGATTTGGTGTAGTGTTTCGGCTATGTCTACGTTCTCGGCTGCCACTCGTCGCCTCCCATACGTCGCTTCTCACGTACGTCATTCCTGGCTGGTGTTCGCCATTCCGGTCACTTGTTCTGCTTTATGAACACGCTGACCATCCGCAGGCGTAGCAGGTTACGCAGCCGCCTTCTCTCGCTAGTTGCCCGCCGCAGTCAGGACAGCTATCCATGCCCATCGGTCGCGTTGTCGGTCTCTGCGCCTGCTCTGTTGTCTGCGCCTGCGTCTCTTCGCTGCTTGGTTCCGTCATCTGTTGCATCATGCCCCTGTTCGTGTTAGCGTTCAACCCATCGCCTCGCCACAGAACGGGAAGTCTATGCGGTCTATCATCCCATCACGTCCTCGCGTGTACGCTGTGCTTGTCGCCGTGCAGCCAGATAGTCCCCGAGCCGATGAGCGCAGGCTCGAAGGCCTTGTCTGCCTGATACGTGCCGCCCTGTAGCCGCTGGTATGACCCAGCCACCACTAACGGCGTCTTCGCGGTCACTATCGTCCCGTCAGGCCCGACGCGCCGATGCGTTGCCACTGTGCTCTTCAGCCGGTGAACGTGGCCCATCACCACGTAGTCGGCCCGGTTGCGTTCCTCCAGCCGCTTGATTGCGTTCTCCACTCCACCGCTCGTGTTCGCGCCTGTGCAGCCGTGGTGGTGATAGCCGGTGTATATCTCGCGCCTGCCCTGCCAGTTGACGCGCCACCGGACGAAGCCCTCGTAACCCAGGTGCGGCACGTTCAGCGTCTCCGCCATATCCTTCACCGGGTCGAGCAACAGGCCGGTCTCTTTGGCCGCCCGCGCGTCGTGATTGCCGGTCAGTAGCGCGTGCAGTTTGCCCGCCTCTGCCAGCGGTCGCAGGTCGGCAAGCATCAACCGCTGCTGCTCCTGAAATGGCAGCCGGTCAGTCACCGGGCCGAGGCCCACTGAGTTCCTTGTGCTACAGTTGAACAGGTCGCCGTTGACAATCATCCCGCAGTCGGGTTCGGCAAGCACCCACTCCAGCAGCGACAGCCACTTCGAGTACGCGCACTCTGCCGGGCCGATGTGGATGTCCGAAGCCATCACGCAGTTATAGCGTTCGTTCTCTTGCAGCGTCACCTCTATGTCTAGCGCGTGCTCTTCGCGGTCCGTCACGTCCAGATACCAGTCGCGAAGCTCGTCAATGTCCGGCGCGTTGTCGAAGCGTTCGTACTGCTGACCGGGCCGGAACTCACTCGCGCCCTCCGGGTCATCCCTGAAGCGCAGGTCGCGCAGGGCAATCTGTGACTCTTTCATCGCGACGCGGAATGAGCCGGGGCAGAAGCGCGCCTCATTCTTGCCGGTGACTGCGCGGTAGAGGTCGAGGTCGCTGCTGTACTGTGCCCGCAGTCGCGCGAGTTCACCACTGCGGGCGAGGTCGGCTATCGTCGGTGCTGCGGTGTCTGTTGCCATTGGTGCCTCCCGTCAGTCTTCTCGCGTGTAGACCTCTCCGCCGTTCTCGCGAATGAGCCGCTTGAACTCGGACAGCGGAGTGCCTGCCCAGATAGCCAGGTCATCCCAGCCCCACGGATTGAGCCACGGCACTCCGCCGCGATTGATGCACTCAACGGAATAGGTGTCCTTCGGCGTCGACCAAGTTGCAAGGCGGAACCCGATGAGCGTCAGTTCGTATGGCGGCAGGTTCCTGTGTTCGGCCCACTCCAGCGGTTCGCTGGCATCCAGGCCGCGCCATTCCGAGTCCCACTTTTCGCCCGGCTGCTTGGCAAGCTCGCAGGTGGTGAACCATGCCCACTTACCCGATTCGTCGATGTAGCAGAGAACTGGTTCCCTGTCTGGCATTGACTGCGGCCTCCCTCGTCAGTGCTTCCTGCGCTCCCACCGTACACTCGACCGGCGGCGCGTTCAATCCGTCACGCCGTCAACTCGCACCCAATCGCCACGGTGGCTCGTCCATAGCTCGATAACGCGGATTGTCCATGCGCCCATTGTCTCTCCGGCGCAGTTTTCGTGGCGCGGCGGGTCGCCATAGGACGGGCTATCACCGCGGGCAACAATCTCGGACAGCTTGGGCGCGCCAGGAATACGTGGTCGCAATGCCTCGGCGACAAACATCTGCCCGCAGGCTTGGCACTCTATCTCCAGCAGCGCAACCTCTGATGCGTAGATGTCGCTGCAATGCTGTGGCGCGAATGGGCAGTAGCGCGGGACTCCGTGCTGGTCATACCACTGCGGCTGCTCGTCTATGCGTTCGCGGATGTCCGCGTAACTCGGGTGCATTGTGACCTCCTCCTACGTGGTGGATGGAGCAGGAGTCGAACCTGCGGTGTTATGCCAGTCGGCACCAGATTTACAGTCTGGCCCCTTCGCCACTCGGGCACCCATCCAATTTTCACCCAGTCCGCCTATCCGCCAGACTACCTGCGCCCGGTCCCGCTCAGTCTCCATACGCATCCCTGCCCGCGCCGCCGTAGAACACCCGCTCCTTGCACGCGCCGTTGTAGCAGATGTCGCCGATGGTGCCACCCAGTAGTGGCGCATTCTCTCGCGCCGGTGCTGGTGCTGAATTGGCTCTGGGATGAGCGCGCGCATGTAGAACGGCGGCTCCCGTCCGAAGTCGTCGTCGCCGCAGTCATAGAAGTACACCCATCGGCCCTCGTCCGGCGGATGGTCTGCGCACCGGACCTCCAGCGTATCCCGAGGCGTGCAGTAGTCACCTATGTGGACGCTGCACTGCGCCTCACAGCCCGGTTCCGAACACTGCAGCGCGCAGATGTCGCACACGATGTCACCTCCCTACAGCAGCGGTTAGTCCCGCTATATCACGTTCGGGTCCTTCTCTGTCAGCAGCGCCCACGTCTCTTTGACGCCGAGCTTGTCCGTTGTCTCGTGGTAGCCGATAGCGGAGAAGAAGATGCCGACGAATGCGGTCGCCGTCTCCGGCCACGCCCATCCCGCCGCGACGATTGCCAGCAGGAACGAGGTCGCCGCCGCCGCGCCGAGCTTCTGCGCCTTCGCGGCCGCCGAAGCATCGGGCTTCCACAGATACCGCTTGACCGCTTGAAGAATGACCTCGGCAATCACGCCGCCGATGATCCACAAGTACGCCTGAGGGATTGCTGCTAAGAACTCGCGGAATGCGTCCATTGGTATGTCCTCCTATTGGATGTGTTGACCGGCGCGGGACCCGCCGCGTGTGTCTCCTGCGCAGGTGCAACGGGTCCTGTCCGGCGATTGCATCATGCTACGGGCAGCGGGTACGTTCAATCCGTTAGCCGCCCAACAGGACACGAATCCGGACATCGTGTCGCGATAGCAGACCGGCGCGGCGCCTTGTTGCGCTAACCGGACACGTTGCGGACGCCCGCAACATCGGCCATTCACGCAACCCGCCGATATTGCCCGAACAGAGAAAATGGCCCCGGCGTACAAATATGCCGGGGCAGCGGACAAGCAGACAGAACGTACTCAGTTAGGGAAATGTGAGGACACTTTGGCTGAATAGGAATATCGGCAAATGTGCACGCTTGCCGATGAATCTATGCAGCGGGGGAAACCATCGGAGAATGCGCAGAACTACCGGCAGGATTATCGCAGCTACAACTTGTCGATCTTCGACTCCAACCGTTGCAGCGTCGCGTTGATGTGCCGCAACTCCGCCTGTATCTCCGGCCTCGGCACGTACTCCTGATCGAGCGTGCCCTTATCCCAGTGGATGCCCGTGTTGTCGCAGTGGTCTTCTATCGCTTGCGCCTGCGTGCCCCAGGCGACTGCGAACCCGGCAATCGAGCCGAGTATGGCAATCGCGATGCCGATGGTGATTGTCGAAGTTGTGCTTATTGCGCGCGTACCGTTGCCATTGCTGCCGCCGCTTGCCTTGCTGTCAGTCATTCTGGTGATGCTCCTCGTTGCTGGTTGCGCGCTATGATGCTGGAATGCTCTCGGTGACTACTGCGGTGCCTGCCAGAAGCGCGAACTCGTCGCCATCCGGGAACTGACTACTGCCAATCGGGAACTTGAAGTACAGTTCCCACCGCTGCCGTCCGGCTTCTAGCGCAGTGGTCTGCGCCGCCGTTAGCCGCACCGTGCAGTTACCGTCGATGCTCATTTCGTCGAGCGCGATTGCGGCCGTCACCGTGCCGTCGCTGGCCTTGAAGCGTATCTGCCCGCTGTCTGCATCGGTGAAGTCTATGAGGTCGGCTGTGTCGCTACCGGGCGGGCAGATGCTGACGGTATAACTCTCCTCCCACGCGCGGCCCTGCCGGATGGTGATGTCGCGGCGATACGGGAGGTTCGCCCTGTCCTCGCGAATGGTGTCGGCCATAGGTCAACCCTGCCTTATCTGGATGATATGCCGTGGGCGGTCGATGATTATGGGCACGCGCCGCTGGCACGAGTAGGCGCTGAAGCTACTTGACGATGACGACCGGGACGAACTGGACTTCGACGCGCTTGACGACGATTCGCTGTAGCTGCTGGACGAGTAGGACGAAGAGCAGCTTGAGTAACTGCTGCTGCTGTAACTCGACGAGCAAGAGGACCGCGAGGACGACGAAGATGACCGGCTGCTGCTACTGCGGCTCGACGAACACGAGGACGACGAGCAACTACTTGAGCAGCTTGACCGGCTTGACGAGCAGGACGAACTCGACGACCGCGACCGGGAAGACGAACTGCTCGATAGGCTGCTGCTGCACGAACTCGACGAACAGGAAGAGCAGCTTGACCCACTGGATGATGACCACGACGAAGAGCACGAAGAGCAGCTACTCTCCGACGATGAAGATGAACTGTCGCTGCTTGACGAACTCGACGAACTGGATACACTCTGCGAACTTGACGAGCAGGACGACGACCGTGACGAACTGGACGAAGAACTCGACAGGCTTGACGAGCACGAGGAGCTTGACGAGCAGGATGACCGGCTGCTGGACGAACTGGACTGTGAGGAACTCGACCGCGACGACGAGCAGCTACTTGACGAAGAGCACGAACTGCTGCTGCTTGACGAGGAAGAGACGCTTGCCGACGACGACGAGCAGGATGAACTCCGGCTGCTGCTGCTGGATGAACTGGACTGCGACGAAGAGCAGCTACTCGATGACGATGAGACGGAATGGCTTGACGAGCAGGACGACCGGGATGAGCTTGACGAACTGCTGCTGCTTGATGAACTGGTAGACGCGCTGACCGACTGCGAAGAGCTTGACCGGCTACTGCTGCACGAGGAAGACGACGACGAGCGCGACGATGAGCAGGACGAACTCGAAGAGCACGAGGACCGGCTGCTTGAGCACGAACTGCTTGAGCATGAACTGGAACTGCTGCTTGACCGGGACGACGAGCAGGAGGACGATGAAGAGCTTGAGCAGCTTGACACACTGGCCGAACTTGACGAGCAGGACGACGACCGGCTACTCGACGAACTGGACGAACTCAGGGACGAAGAGCAGGATGACGAAGACGAGCAGCTTGACAGGCTGCTGCTTGACAGGCTTGACGAGCACGAGGACGAACTGCTACTGCTGCTTGATGACGTGCTCGCGCTCGTGCTGCTCGACGATGACGACCGTGACCGGCTGCTGCTGCAGGAGCTTGACGATAGCGAGCTTGAGCAGCTTGACGAAGAGCACGATGACGAGACGCTGTTTGACGAGCTTGAGAAGCTGGACGAGCAGGAGGACGAAGACGAGCTAGACCGGCTGCTCGATGACGAGCTTGAGAAGCTACTTGAACTTGAGCACGAACTGCTGGACGAGAAGCTGCTTGAACTGGACGAACAACTTGATAGACTGGACGAGCAGGAAGACGAGCAGGAGGAGCTTGACGAAGATGAACAGGATGAAGACGAGAACGAAGACGAGCAGCTTGACGAACTGCAGGAGCTTGAACTGCATGAACTCGAAGAGCAGGAGCTTGACGAGCACGACGAACTTGAGCAGCTTGAGAAGCTGGATGAACAGGACGATGAACTGCAGGAGTTGCTTGAGCACGAGGAGCTTGAACAACTGCTTTCGCTGCTGCTACACGAACTACTGGAGCAGGAACTCGACGAAGATATCGAAGACGAGCTTGAGCAGCTACTTTCACTGCTGCTGCATGAACTGCTTGAGCACGACGAAGAAGAGGACGAGGACGAACTGAGCGAACTGCTGGACGAGCTTGAACTACTAGATGCTGATGAGGACCCCTCCGCCCACTCAACATCATCCATGTCATTCAAAACGCTGCTGCACGACGAAGACGAGGACATGCTGCTCGAAGACGAAGACGAGGACGAAGAGCAACTTGACGAAATGGACGAGCTTGACGAACTCACGGACGCGGACGCGGACGCGGATGTGCTGGATGAACTGGACGAGGAGGTTGAAGTCGAAGCGGACGAGCTTGACGATGAACTGGACGAACTGCTGCCGCCTGCTGCCGTGACTGTTGGAGCT
>Ga0265297_10012152_pt1 | contig 10394 bp, 20 predicted proteins | sample Munlanlwell13791_FD_192502 | JGI IMG/M metagenome (GOLD analysis project Ga0265297, IMG submission 192502) | Leachate microbial communities from a municipal landfill in Southern Ontario, Canada - Leachate well 137-91 | ecosystem: Engineered > Solid waste > Landfill > Unclassified | place...
ATGGAAATGTGGTAAGATGTCAATTTTGTAATAGTAGGATAAAATTAATTTGTAAAATTCCAAAAAAAGTTGAAATTAAATTAATAAATTTAGGAACTAAAAGAAGATTTGATTATGAAGGTAATTATAATCTAAAACATCCTGATTCAATAAAAAGAGCCAAAAAATTATTAAAGTTTTTTAAAGAAGAAAAGAAAAAGGAGAAAAAAGAATGACAAATAAAAAAATTTTAGGTGCAGTATGGTTTAATCAGATAGGAATTGTACTTATTAATAATGGATTTGAAAATAAAGCATATATCGGAACCGGTTCAGGTATATTCGAAGAAGATGATATAGAATATATTTCAAACCACGGAATGCCATTCCCTGTTAAACAAGCAGAGGAGATTATTTTAAAATGAAAAATAAAAAAGTATTATCTAAAATTATTACAACTTTTATAATAATTCTATTGTCTTTAGTTTCAATAGGAGTTGTGTGGGTTGTTGTAAATAAACTAGTTAATAATTCATATGATTTTAAAATAACACAAGAGATTTGCCAGGACGATTTTAGACTTATTTTTAATAAAGAATATATGAAAGAGAAAAATATCTCTTGGGATGTCTTTCAATACATATTATATTTAAATATTGAAGAGATAAGAATAGATTGTCCTGAAAATTTAGAAGATTGCTTTGTTTATGAAAAGCAAGACTGTAAACCAATAGAAATCGATGAATTATATTTACCATGTAAAGAGAAATGTCTTAATAAAAGTTCTTGGGAAGAAGCTGAAGAATGTTTAGAATATTATGGTTGTGTAGATGGATTTTCTACAACTATATCAAAATCATTTCTTAAAGAAAATCCTGAATGGCTTGACTATTATTGTTTTCCTTATTTCAATGGGTTTGAATATGAATCAGAAAAATATTCCTGTGGAAATTATACAATCGAGGTGAAAAGATGATAATGAAAGAAAAAATAACAGAACTAAGATTTTTAACAGCTTTAATTATTTTGGCAATTATAATTACTGGAATAGTAGTTTATCATATTTTACCTCATAAAGTATGTCATGATGAATTTACCGTTACTAAACTTACAATTCCAAAATATAATGTTGAAAGATATTATGTAGAGTTAGATTCTAATTTTAATCCACTACAAGAAATAGTATGCGAGAATGGAACTTACATTTTTGAATTAATTGGATTTGTTGCTAATGGTAATAATTATGACTCTGTATGCTTAATTAAAACTAAAAAAGAGGTTTGTGTAATACAATGAAAAGACTAACAAAAGAATATGAAGAGCAACTAAGAAATCATCTTGAATTTTTAGCATATTCAGAAAGAGATATTAAATTAATTATAACAAGTTTAACCGAAGGATTAAATTTAAATAATTTTGAGGAGGATAAGAATGACTTTAAATTATGGAGGCAAGATAAAAATCACTTCTTTTACGAATTTAAATTTTCAGAAAAAATAAATAATGGTTAAGTCAAGAAAATTAATTGATGCTGATTATAGTAAAAAACAACCACTTATTACATTTAGAAGCAATTTCACTCTAAAAATACGAGAGTTTATTTTTGCTTTAAAAAGAAAGAATTTATGCTCAAGATGGATTAATGAAGCAATTCGAGAAAAATATTATAGAGAGCATAAAATTAAAGAAAAATTAGATAAAACTGAAAGGAGGTTAAATAAAAAATGAGAATTGATTTTAAGCAAGATAAAGTACAAGAGAGTAAGTTCTTTAATTTTTGTAAAGAAAACGAAGCAGATTACTTTGAAACTACAGATAATTACGGAGTATGGATTGTACTTAAGAAATATGGTGCTACTAGATTAGGTATAAAACTAAGAGAGGATGGTATTGTAGATTTAGTTGAAATTAATGATGCTACTTCAAATATTAATAATATTTGTAATGGACATTGTATTTATAAAGAAGAGCAGATTTGGATGTTGAACATTTTTAAGAAATTTGAGAAATATACTCCATAAGAATAAATTTTATTTTTTTTTAATTTTTATTTATTAAAATAAGAAAAATGCAGAAGAAGTTAAATTTTAGAGAAAGTGATAATAAAAATAATAATATGATAAGCGAAATTTTAAATAAAAAGAATGAGGGACATGTTAGTAGTGGTAAGTTCAGTATTAGTAGTGTTGGTAGTTGTTTTAGAAAAAAATATCTTGAACTTAAAGGTCTATACCACGAAGAATTTGGTATAGAAGCTCAACGAATATTTAATATAGGTAATGTTGTACATCGTCAAATTATAGCAGAGTTAATAGAGAAGGAAAGTCCTGATTTTCACTTAGTAGCAAGTGAGATAAATATTCCAGAGCATAAATATCTTTCAGGTAGAATAGATGCAATAGCTTGTATTAAAGAAGAGAATGTAATAATAGATATCAAGAGTGCTGGATCGTGGACAATGAAAAAAATTCGAGAAAGTGGAGAAGTTGATGACAACTATAAAGACCAAGTTTTATTATATATGCACTTAACTGGTATTCATAAAGGTATGTTACTTTTTGTAGGAAAAGAGAAGGGTGACTTAGAAGAGGTTATGGTAGAATATAATGAAACTAGAGCAAAAAGGTTATTAGAAGAAATTGAAAACTTCTTTAAGAATTATGTAGAAAAGAATATTGAACCAACAAAATGTAATGGTGGTAGTTGGGGATGTGATTGCTGTGGAGTAAAGAAACAATGGTAAATGAAAGAATTAGAACTTTAAAGAGAGATTATAAAATTAATTCGTATGGAGCTAAAAGTGATTATCATACTAAGAAAATAGCAAATACACGAGATTTAAATAGAATTTTAATTTATCTTTCATTTATACCATATTCTACTAGGACTGATATAGCAAAAGAAGCTAGTGTTAGAAATTATGTGGTAAATGATGCACTACTTTTCCTTACCAAGCAAAAACTTATTAAATTAATATATAACGAAAAGGGGATAGCAAAATCTTATAAAGTTTTTTGTCTCTCAAAAAATGAGGCCAAGGCTAAAGATATTTTAAGAGAATTATCAAAAGAAATTAATAAGAAAAGTAATGATAGAAATAATAAGAAGAAATTACAAAGTAAGAGATTATGCAAACAAAAACACTAAAATTAACCTTTATAACGGTTATACAATTAAAATATTCGATATAACAATATTTTAAACATATATAATAAAATATAAAAATATTTAAAAACTAAAATTATTTAAAAAATTAAAAAAAAGTAAAATTATTAAAAATAAAAAAAAAAAAAAAAAAAAAAAAAAGAAAATGACAAACAAAAATAAAGAAAAAAATTTACAGATAGCAGTTAGAAAAACTAGAAAATATAAACTAACTAAAAAACAAATAAAAGAAGGTTATGTTTGGAGATGTCCAGATTGTGGAGACTTATCTAAATTTAAAGAATGTATTTGTGAGAAGTGCATGGGAGCAGATGCTTAAAATGACAGAAGTACAAATAGATGATTTTGAATGTGAAGTTTGTAAAGAAGTAACTATTGCAAACTTCGATATAAGTACTGGAGAATATACTTGTCTTAAATGCGGAGGACATTTTTAAATGGCAGATAAAGAATATAATATTACTACGTTAGAAGATATTTTAAAAGTAGTTAATAATAAAAACATAGATAATTTTTTAATTGATTTTTCTAATTGGCTTCATATGAATATTAAGTTAAAATCTAGTTTTAAAATAAAGGCTGCTATAAAATTAGGAATTGTTAAAATACCTAATAATTTTAGTTGGACAGATGATAAAAAGAACAATATTACTTTAATAGTAGAAGAGAAAGAAAAAATGGAGGAAGAAAATGGTAAGAAAAGTTAATCACAAGGAACTGGAACAATTACTTAGAGTTTATTACGATAAGAAAAAAGCTTTAATAATTTATGGTACATTCGGAATAGGAAAATCAGATAGTGTTAGAGCACAAGCTACATTAATTGCAGTTGAGAAAAATAAGAAGTATGTTGAATGGAATAAGCTGAATCACAATGAAAAAGAAGATGTAACTTTACATCCAGAACAATTTTTTGTATTACTTGATATGAGAATGAGTGAATTTGATCCAACAGATATTAAAGGACTTCCTGATTATCAAGATAAGGAATCAATAGAATGGAGACCACCTAAGTGGGTTAAGCTAATGGAAAAAGAAGAGAGCGATGGCATACTATTCTTTGATGAATTAAATTTAGCACCACCTTTGGTTATCTCATCTATTTATAAAATTATTTACGATAGAGTAATTAATGAAAGTAAGATTGGTAGTAATTGGCAGATTATAGGAGCAGGTAATTTAGGTGATGATAGGGCAAATACACAAGAATTAGCAGCACCAGTAAGAGATAGAGGAGGAGAAGTAGAATTAGAAGGAGCAGATGCTGAAGAATGGTGTAGTTGGGCAGCAACTCATGATATTGACCCAAGAGTAATTGGATACCTATATTGGAAGAAGGAAAATATATCTTACGTCAATTTTGAGGATGAACAAAAGTTTACAACTCCAAGAGGATGGGAAAGACTAAGTAATTTAATCCAAGGAATTAAGGATTATACTTTAATGAGCTTAGTTTGTACAAGTGCTATAAGTGAAGGACAAGCAAGAGAATTTGTTGCTTTCTGCCAAATTCAAGATAGTATTAAGATTGATGAAATAATTGAGACACCAGAAAAGTTGAAGGAATTGAAGAGTAAGTTAGATGTTAAATTCTTTGTCTTATCTGCAGTAGCTGAAAGATTCAAGGAGAATAAGGAAGTTAACTTCAAGAAAGTGATGGACATTACAAAAGTATTGGACGAAATGAATGACGTAGAATTCGTTGCTATGCTTTGGAAATTATGCCTAAAGTATAACAAAAGAGTATTTATAGACTCATTTACTAAAAGTACTACTACCAAAGAGCTTACAGATAAATATAGTACTTACATAATGTCATAAAATGGTTCAAGTCAAAATAAGAGATTTCTCAGATAAATCAAGCATGGAATTATATCTTTTAAGAGAAATAACTACAAAAGAAACTTCAGAAACAGATATTGATACTGCAAAGGCTTATGTGAGGAAGGTAGGTAAACTAAATTCTTTATTTAATGAATACCGAGCTGTTATCATACCAATTAAGATTACAGAGATATTAGAGGACAATAAAGCTATTGGAATTAATGATAAAGAATATTATGTCTTTGAAAACGTGCTTGATTTGAAAGTAGATGATTGGATATATACTGATGGCAAATCTGTAGTATTTAGAGTAGATGAAGATGCAGTAGACCCTTCTTTTTTGAATGGCATATCTAATCAATTTTCAAAGGGTTATAAAGACCATATTGATTCAATATTGAGTTGGGAAACATTAAAGAATGTTATTGGACAATCTTTAAATAGAAAAGAAATTGAGGATAATGCATCTATGAACCTAGAAGAGTATAAAGAAAAGAAGGCAGAAGAGGAAGCAGAAGAAGCTGAACAAGAAGCAAGAAGAAAAAAAGAACCTAACGCACAAGATATATGGAATACAAAAGGAGAGTTCAAATCAGAGGATATAGAAGTAGCCGATAATAAAATAATAAAGTCAATGAAGGATGGTGCAATATTAACTTTTATTGGGGATAAAGCAAACGAAGTTTTAAATTGGTACGATTTATTTCCAAAAAGAGATGAGTATAGTTATAGCAGACATAGACCTTTTGATTTTAAATCAATAGTGGATAAAGCTATATCAAAGGATGCCGATTTTAAATATGAGCTAGCTGGAAAGAAAAATATTGATGTGCATTTCGAGAAGTACAATAACACAGTAAACGGGATTAGAATATGCAGAGATAAAGCTTTATTTATAGTAGGTTTTATATACAAATGTAGAGTAACTTTAACTGAAAAACAAATACTTACTCTAAATAAACTCCCTCAAATAAAAATTAAGTTAATGGAGTTGAAAGAAATTCTTTTATTTAGAGATGGTGGAAATGTAAAAATACCAATAAGTTTTGAGTATCATAATGAAGAGGAATTTAGAGTAGAATTACTAAATAATTTTGGTTATGTAAAGTGGGTGGAATTAAAGGATATCTTTGGTATAAGTGGCAGTTGTGACCCTGATACTAATATTTATCCAATTTATCCAAAGTCATTTTTTAAGCTAACTGATGCTATGGGAATAGCTAGACAACAAATTTATGAATATCTTAAGAAAATTGTGATGCTACAACAACTAAGTAAAGATAAGGAGGAAGATGATAATGATGACTAGTGTAGAACGATTAAAAAAAGCGAAGATACAACTTATGATGAGAAATCCATTCTTTTCATTTTTAAGTGTACATCTTAAAGTACAAGAAGATACTGAAGGAATTATACCAGAAAATATGGGTATAGCAATTGATTCTAGAGGAATTATGTACTATAAGGATGCTTATATTAAGACATTGACTAATGAACAGATAATAGGAGTTTTATGCCACGAAATTTTACATCTTAGTCTTTTACATTTATTAAGGAGAGGTGAAAGACAACCACAAAGATGGGATATGGCAACTGATTTAAGTGTTAATTCTATTTTATTACAAAATAAGATTCAACTTCCTTATGATGCTGTAGTTCCGGATAACAAGGATATATTTATGACTGAAGATGGTACTACAATAGAAGAATGTAGTAAAAAGACAGCTGAAGAATTATATTCAATTATTCCTGAACAACCTCAAGAAGACCAAAATCAAAATTCAGGAGGAGGTCAAGGACAAGGTAATGGAAATGGTCAAGGACAAGGTAATGGAAATGGAGATAATCAAGACCAAAATAATCAGGATAATAATCAAAATCAGAACGATAATAAGGATAATCAAAATAATGGCCAAAATCAAAATCAGCAAAATAAAAATCAGCCACAGAATAAACAAAAGGGATTTGATTCACATTTACCTTCTAATGATATGTCTAATAAAGAAAAGAAGGATACTGAAGATGATTGGAAAGATAAAACTATGCAAGCTGCTGCTTATGCTAAATCAAAAGGAAATTTACCATTAGGTCTAGAGAGATTAATTAGTGAATTACATAAAGAGAAAGTTAAGTGGAGAAGCTTATTACATAGATACTTGCAACAACTTTTACCAGTTGATTATTGTTGGTCACGACCAAGTAAAAAAAGTCTTGCTGCTGGAACATATTTACCCTCAGTAACAAAGGAGAAAATTAGTGTCTGTGTTGGAATAGATGCAAGTGGAAGTATTAGTGATGAAGAATTAGTTGATTTCTTAAGTGAAATGGTTGGTGTTGCTAGGACTTATCAGGGAAGTATAGATATGAGAATATTAACACATGATGTAGATGTACATACAGATATTTTAATTAGTAACGCTAATAAAGAGTTGATTAAAAAAATAAAGATTAAAGGTGGTGGAGGAACTTCACATCAACCAATTATGAACTATATTAATGAAAAAGTAAGAAATTGTAAAATATCAATATTTTTTACAGACGGTTATTCAGATTTAGAAAATATAGATTTTCATAAAAATAGTTTTCAAAGTATTTTTGTAATTAGTGCAAATGGCAATTCAAATTCATTAGAAGAAAAAAAAGTGAAGATAATTAAATTAGAGAAGAAAGAAAAATGAATAAAGATATGAGAGCAGATTTATTAGAAAGAGCAAAAAAATTCCAAGAGGGATACAAAGGATTAAATATGAATAGAGAATTGGATGCAGAATTTAAAAAATTACTAGAAAGACCTTCAGTGCCACATTTATATGAAAGAAAGGTAGGAGAGTTTGAAATAAAGATTGATACTATATTACCACTAAAAAAGATGACAGTAGTAAGTGCAAGAAACTGGCTTTTGATGGGATATAAAGAATTAGAATGTTCTTTTGCTAATCCTAGACCAGTTTATAAGTTATATCATAAAGGTCAGTTAATGATGTCAGATTCACCACAAGAAATGTTTCTGCAATACGACGCATATAAGAATGCCAAAGGTAGAGTTCTTATGGGGGGACTTGGCTTAGGTATGTCTGCAACTTTGTTTGCAGAAAAAGAAGAAGTTAGTGAGGTTGTAGTAATTGAAAAAGAGAAGGACGTGATAAAGTTATGCAAACCAAAAAATAAAAAGATAAAAGTTATTAACGAAGATTTTTGGAAATATATAAAGGCTACAAAAGAGAAGTTCGATTATATTTATGTTGATATTTATTACTCAACAGGTTGTATGGAATTTGTAGAAACTGTTTTACCTATAAGGAAGATTTTAGAAAAAAGATTTCAAAGTATACCAGTAGATTTTTGGGGTGAAGAGGAAATGAAATCACAATATGATTCAAAATTTGATAAAAGTAGAGGGAAGTATGAAAACATATGATAAATCATAACAATATTTAAATACTTAACTTATTTTAAATATTTAACAAAAGTTACATTAAAATAATAAAAATGAAATCAATACAAACAATAAATAATGAGAAGGTAACCGATAATCAGAAACAAATTGCATTATATTTAGAATGTAGAAAATGTGGATTTGGTAGAGTGTATCTAATAGATGAAAATTTATGGTTATTACAAAATAAAGAAATTAGTTCTTTAGGTATAGAAGTTAAATGTGAAAAATGTAACAATATTATTTATGCTGGTATTGGTTATGTAAATATAGAAAAAGGATTAAGTTATAAGAAACCAGATTTCTTTGGAAAGAAGGGTTTTCAGGTTATTGATGAAAATGGTTTAAGATTTATGGAGATACAAAAATGAGAATGTGGAGTACTCCAGTGAAGATGATGTGTAATCAACATTTATTAGGAGAGCATGTTGAGATGCATATGTTTGTAGGAAGTATAAATAAAGGTATAAGTATAAAAGGATATGTAGATAAAGGATTAGTTGATACTTCAAAAATAAGAGATAGGCATAATGAACTAGCCTTTGAGATGATAATGAGAGGAATTGGTCATAATTCAGATTTACCCTTCTTTAAAATAGAAGACATGGGCAAGGTGAATGTCGAAGAGAATATTAATATCTTAATAAATAGGTGTACCAAGTGCAAAGAATTATATTTTAAGCTACTTAAAAATTCAGATAAAAATACTCATATGATAAATCATAACAATATTTAAATACTTAACTTATTTTAAATATTTAAATAAAATTAAAAATGACAAACAAATCAAAACAAAAACAAATTAAGTGCAAGGCGAAGAATATTAAATCGAGTAGAACAGATAAAAAAATATTGTCACCTAGAGAATATAAAATTAAATTCTTAAAAGATGATTTAGAACATAAAAAAAGAGTGTATGATACTTATATTGAAGCAATAGTTAAATATAATATAAAAAGTATTGCTTATTCTGCAATAATGTGTGATAATCTTTTACATAACGAGATAATAAGAAAGATGGAGAGTATAAGAAATAATAAAGAAAGTTTTACTGAGTTTCTTATTGGTAGTAGTGACCATATTAAAACAGAAGAAGAGAAAATAAAAGAAGATATAGATTACTATGATAGACTTATAAAATATGCACAAAGTCATATAGAAGGATTAGATTATGATACTAAAGTAAAGATTGCAAAAGATGCAATAGAAAAAGGTTATGCTTGGTTAAAATTATCGGTTGAAAATTGTAATAAAAAACAACCTTTAAAAAACAACTTTAAAAAAGTTGTAGAAAACAAAAAAGGAAAACAACCTTTAAAAAAGATTGAGAAACAACCTTTCTCAAGAAAGATTGAGAAAATAAGGAAAGAAATAAAAAAGGAAGAAAATAAAAGAAGTGGGGATAAAAGAGGAGGAAAGAAAGATGGCAAAGAAAAAAGATAAGAAAGGAAATTTTTTGAATGTTGAGATATCTGATTCTCAAGTAATAACTAATACTAAGAAGGATGCATTAGATTTAGGTATGGACTTGAAAGATTATGTAGAAAGAATTTTAAAAATAGCACACGAGAAAAAAACTTATTTTACTAATAAAGAAGTTCAAAAAGCTATTATTTGCCCAAATCCAAAATGTAGGTCTGTAATAATAGTTAACAAGAGTACCGAAGTTGCAGATTGTCCGTTGTGTAATCAGGAGATTACTTTATCAGAGATGGAAGAGGTGAACGAAGATGGGTAAAGGAAATAGTTCCACATGGTGTTTATTAGCCTGGGTACTTATAGCTACTGGCTCAATATCTATTGGAATATCTTTTATTGACATATGGAATATTTTTGGAAGAATATTTTTTAATATGATTGGAGTTACTAGCTTATTTATATCAGGAATATTAATTAATAAATGGATAGATTCGGAGGATTGGGAATATGAGTAATATTATTAGTTTTAAGAGATTTAAATTTGCTAGATGGTTGAAAGGAGGTGTTTATTA
>Ga0265297_10012153_pt1 | contig 10394 bp, 8 predicted proteins | sample Munlanlwell13791_FD_192502 | JGI IMG/M metagenome (GOLD analysis project Ga0265297, IMG submission 192502) | Leachate microbial communities from a municipal landfill in Southern Ontario, Canada - Leachate well 137-91 | ecosystem: Engineered > Solid waste > Landfill > Unclassified | place...
CTGACAACCTTGTCACATACGTCTGGAGACAGGGATAGCGGGGCGGCCATTCTAGCCGCCAGGGCCAGCCTTCTCCTCCTACGTGCTCCCACATGACTAGCCATTTCTCAATCCTCCGCTGTTGTTGGTTCACCCGTAATTAAAAGACAGACACCGATGGTCTTAATATATTATTTTGGATTATTTGATTATTGTCAAATGGGGGCCATTGACAAAAACAATTTATTTTGATATAATTAAGTCAAATTTAACAAAATATAGATTTTTCGTCTATATTTAGCCAAAAATATTATACTAATTTTACTTAAAATATGGCAATTTTGGATCAAGTCAGAAAAAATAAGTTCAAAGAAAATATCGCTTCATTCAGCCCAGTGGAAACTTTGGATGAATTGCTTTTGAATTTGAGCGAAAAAGAACGCGACATCGTAAAGAAGCGTTATGGCTTGGAATCTGATAAAAAACACACCCTTGAGGAAATCGGCCAGTCTTATGGCATTACTCGCGAAAGAGTGCGCCAAATTGAGAATTTGACCGTTAAAAAATTACAAGAGTTGAGGGAATTAAAGTCAGAAATCAAAGAAACCGAGAATCTGGTGGCTCAGTTATTGGAACAGTACGGCGGCGTCATGGAAGAAGGTTTTTTCTTGGAAAATGTCCTTAGTTATATTAACGCCCATCCGGAAAGCAAAAACGCCATGTTATTTTTGGCCGAATATATCTTTTCTGAAAATATCGGCAAGGTCCGCCAGGATCGCGAATTTAATAACTTATGGAAGCTATCCACTGCCGATGTTAATCTCTTGAAAGAGGTTATCAGCAATATGGTTTGCATTATTGAAAGCCACGGCAAGCCGATTAAAATGGAAGATTTATTGGCTCAATTCAAGGAAACTGAATATTTTAAGGCCAATAAAGACAAAGTTTTATCCGCAGTCAGCTTTTTGGAGGCTACTGATGATGATGTTAATAAGATTTTAGAGAGTTATCTGCGCGCCAGCCGCAAGATCAAACAGGATTTGTTCAGCGAATGGGGCTTGGTTTCTTGGGGCATTGTCCAGCCGAAAAAGATCAATGATAAGATTTATGTCACTTTAAAAAAGGCGGGCAATCCTCTGCATTTCACTGAAATTACCAAATTGATCAATGAAAATGGCTTTGACGACAGCAAAGTTGCCTATCCGCCCACCGTGCATAACGAGCTGATTCTTGATGATAAATACGTGCTTATTGGCCGCGGCATTTATGCCCTGAAAGAATGGGGCTATAAGCCGGGAAATGTGGCGGATGTCGTAGAAGAGATCTTATCCGAAAACGGACCGTTAACCAAAGAACAGATTATTGAAAAGGTGCTGGAAAAGAGAAAGGTCAAACGTTCCACTATTTATCTGTCGCTGATGAACAGTCCCAAAATTATCAAGGTAAAGGGGGATAAATACACTCTCAAAGACGAGGAGTCTCCTGTGGAAGACTCTGCCAGCCAATAATTTTGAACATCTGATTGATTTTTGCTATAATATAAACAAGGTTTAAAGGCAAAAATCAACACTCAAATAACTAAATTGCCTGCCAACCGGCAGGCTTTTAGTTTGAAATATTTGAAATATCAGTAATTTTTTATGGAAGAACAGCTGAGTACCGGCTTTATGTCAGGTATTGGCCCTTTTGTTCAGCAATTAGCAGAAATGGCCAATCAAAATCCGCTTTATGTCGGCTGGTATTTTTTTAGCCATGGTTTATGGATTATCGTAGTAATCATCTTTGCCAAAGCGCTTTATGATCTTTGGCTGGATGGCCGGCAGGGAAAGTTTTATGGCAAATGGAAGTTTGTACTGCTAGCCATTGACGTTCCCAAAAATAACATCCAAACGCCTCGGGCGGTGGAAAGCATTTTTGCCGCCGTCATGGGGGCTCAAAAAAATCCTAATTTGGTGGATCAATACTGGGAAGGGGCCTTGCAGGAGAGTTTTTCCTTTGAAATTGTCAGTTTGGAGGGATATGTGCAATTTTTGATCCGCTGTACGACCGGATCGCGCGACTTGATTGAAGCCGCGATTTATGCCCAATATCCTGACGCGGAAATCACGGAGGTAGAAGATTATACCAAAGATTTTGCCAAGCTGACCTTTCCCAATCCCGAGTACAATCTCTGGGGCACTGAGTTTGTCCTGGTAAAAGACTATCCCTTTCCCATTCGCAGCTATAATGAGTATGAACACACTTTGAGCGGCGAATTATTGGATCCTATGGCGGGACTAATGGAAATTATGACTCGATTCGGGCCGGGTGAGCAGCTCTGGCTGCAGTTGGTGGTAACTCCGATGAAGCCGGGGCCTTGGGGTGATGCCGCGGAAAAAATAGTCAAAAAGATGAGTGGACAGACTTACGAGCCGCCCAAGACATTTTCCGATCAGATTGGGGGCATTGCTGATGTTTTCACCAACAATCTGGACTTAGTCCTAAATGAAACCATCGGCTGGTCCCTGGGCGGTGCCGAAGCGAAAAAAGATGAAAAGAAAGATTGGAATCTTCAAAAGCTGACGCCGGGAGAAAAGAATGTTTTAGAAAAAATCCAAAACAAGCTCTCTAAGCATCGCTTCCGCTTCAAATTCAGGATGATTTATCTGGGCAAGAACGAAGTGTTTAATAAGGGTCGCGGCATTAGCGCGGTGATCGGCGCCATTCAGCAGTATAATTCTTCCGATTGCAATGGCTTCAAGCCCGGCAAACGCACCAAAACATCAGTTGATTATTTCATGACTGCTAAGCGTTTGGCGGAACGGCAAAGAAAGATTCTGCGCCAGTATGTCAGCCGGACTAATTTTTATGGCGAGGATGTCGGCAATCATCTCATGTGCCAGGAAGAATTGGCCACCCTCTGGCACTTCCCGGTCATGTCCGTAAAGGCCGCGACCGTTGAAAAGACCGAAAGCAAGCGAGCGGCGCCGCCAGCGCGGTTGCCTTATCAACAGCGCATCCGAGCCGAAAAGAAGGAACCAGCCCCGGCCGAAACGGCTGCTGGAGAAAGCTTCCAATCCGTCGCGCCGATTTCCCCGGCTCTGCCGCGCCTGGAAGAATCGGTTGATTATGCCGAGCCGGCTCAACCGCCGATAATTGAAAAAACAGCCGGAAAAAAGGAAGAAACGCCGGTAAAAAAGGTGGCTCCCAAATTGCCGTCCGTGGCCGCCTCCAGTCAAGAAGAAAAACCGTCAAATACTGATATCGGAGAGCCGGCTCGTAAAAAGGCCGCGCCGCCGTCAAATCTTCCATTTGTTTAAATTTTTATGACAACACCTAATAACGAGATAACTATTTTTGGCGAAACCAATTTTCGCAATACTTTAAAGAGTTTCGGCATCAAACGCGACGATCGGCGCCGCCATGTTTATATTATCGGTAAAACAGGCATGGGAAAGACCACCCTGCTGGAAAACATGATCATTTCCGATATTATCCACGGCGAAGGCTGCTGCTATATTGATCCCCATGGCGATACGGCGGAAAAAATACTCAATTATATACCTTCAAGCCGCGTTAATGACGTCGTTTATATCAACCCGTCCGATAGTGATTTCCCCATTGCTTTCAATATTTTAGAGGCGGTGGACGCGAGCCCCAAGAATTTGATCGCTTCCGGCATCGTCGGCGTTTTTAAAAAGCAGTTTGCCGAAAGCTGGGGGCCCCGTTTGGAATATATTCTGCGCAATGCCGTTTTGGCGCTCCTGGATTATCCCGGATCAACATTACTAGGCATCATGCGTATTTTGGTTGACAAGGATTATCGCGATAAGGTGATAGACAAGATCAAGGACCCGGTCGTCCGCTCCTTTTGGACCAATGAGTATTCCAAATGGAATGAGCGCACTTTGCAGGAAGTCATTTCGCCGATTCAAAATAAAGTCGGGCAATTCCTGTCTAATTTTTTGATTAGAAATATCGTCGGCCAGGTAAAATCCACTCTTGACCTGCGTGAAATCATGGACAATAAAAAGATTCTTATCATGAATTTATCCAAAGGCCGCATCGGCGAGGATACGATGCAGCTGTTAGGCTCCATGATTGTTACCAAGCTGTACATGGCCGCCATGAGCCGCGTCGATATTCCCGAAACGCAGCGGCCGGATTTTTATCTTTATGTCGATGAATTCCAAAACTTCGCCACCGATAGTTTCGCCAGCATTCTCTCCGAAGCGAGAAAATACCGCCTTAATCTGACTGTGGCCCACCAGTATATTGAGCAGCTGCCGGAGACCGTTTCGGCCGCTATCTTCGGCAACATCGGCACGCTTATTTGCTTTCGTGTCGGCGCCGCCGATGCCGAGGAATTAGTCAAGGAATTCACTCCGTTTTTTTTGGAAGAAGACCTGGTAAATCTGCCGGCTTTTGCCATTTATCTCAAGCTGATGATTGACGGCATTTCTTCCGATCCGTTCTCTGCCAATACTTTGCCGCCGCTGTTTGATGAGATGATTACCGACAACGTGGACAAAGTTATAAAAGTCTCGCGAGAGAGGTATGCTCATCCTAGGGCGGTGGTGGAGGACAAAATAAATCGCTGGAGCGGGCTTGATCTCAGTGAAAAGCTTTCCGAGGTTACCGGCCAAAGCCGGGAAGGCGATCGCATTCTGCCGCCACGAAAGATTTCTCACATTGCCAGTCCGGTATCGGACAAAAAAGAATCGACGTCAGTTTTTAATAAGAGAACAAAAGATGATAGGCCGGCAAGTGGCAAACCGGCAGCCAAGCCCAAGCCGGAGGCTAATTTTTCCGCCACTTGTTCCCTTTGCGGCCGGGAAGCGAAGTTGAATTTTGAACCCGATCCCAGCCGGCCGGTATTTTGCGATGATTGTTTTGCCAAAGTAAAGGAAGACCGTCGCAAGAAAAAAGACGATCGCAAAATAATCTTGCCGGAAATAGATGAGGCTCCGCCGGCCGCCGCCCCGCCGCCAGCCAAGCCGATCAGCCTAAATGAGGCCCTAAACCGGGAGCCCGTCAGCTTTAAGGGAGGCGATAATCGCCGATCCGGCAATAATGGGGGACGATCCGATAAAAAACAGGTCCAGCCGCAACCAAGACAAAAACAGGAAACGAAGCCGGCGGCGCCAATCCCGGCTCCCGTTATGCCTCAGCCGCCAGTTAGAGGTTCCTCAAAATTAGAATGGTATGAAGAAGCCAAGAAAACCCTGGAGTCAGCCAAGCTGGGCGACAGCAAGCAGGGATCGCCATCAGATGGAAATAATCGGATAGCTCCGAATAAATTAGGCCCGGGAGAAATTATTAAATTAGATTAAATGTTTTCTTTTTTTGAAATAATTCTTATTTGCCGGCATGGCTGATTAATGGGATGCCGGTGGTTTTGGCGTAAACAGACGTTTCTGTTTTCCCGTAAATTCTAATGATAAATGACGATTGACTAGTCTGGCCCTATTGTATTAGGATTATCAAGAGAGTCTGGCTATAGCAGCCAATTAACTAAATTAAAATTATGGAAATCGTTTTGATAGCTTTAATAATCGTTTTAATGGTGATTTTGGCGGCGTTGTTTGTTTTTTTTAACCAGAAATTCTCGCAACTGGCCAGTGGCAAAAAAGACGACCAATCCAGCTTATTGTTGTTTGAGCGGATTAAAGAGCTCAACCAAACGATGGACAGCAGCATTAAGGGTCTCAACCAAACGATGGATAATAAATTATCCCAGTCTACTCAGCAAATGCAGGCGCAATTCAACCAGAGCATCGGCATCGTCAAGGGCATTACCGAGAAGATCGTGGAATTGCAGCAGACCAATAAGCAGGTCATGGGTTTTTCCGAGCAATTGAAAAATTTGGAAAAAGTCCTGACCAGCCAGAAACAGCGCGGCAATCTGGGTGAAGCCGCTTTGCATCTGGTTTTGGATAATATGCTGCCGCCCACGGCTTTTAAATTGCAATATCAGTTTGACGATGGCGACACCGTGGACGCTGCGATTTTTACCAAAGACGGGATCATACCGGTTGATGCCAAATTTTCTTTGGAAAATTATAACCGAGTAATTAGCGAAGATGACGCCGTCAAGAGAGAAGTGTACGAAAAAGAATTCAAAAACGACCTAAAAAAGAGAATTGACGAAACTAGCAAATACATCAAACCGGCCAAGGGCACGATGGATTTTGCTTTTATGTTCATTCCGGCTGAAGCCATTTATTATGATCTGCTGGTCAACGAGGTCGGCGCGGTAAAAATCAATACCCGCAGCCTGATTGATTATGCTTTCAAGGAAAAGCGGGTAATTATCGTCTCGCCGACGACTTTTGCCGCTTATTTGCAGACAGTCATGCAGGGTTTGCGCGCCTTAAAGATTGAGGAGCAGACCAAAGAAATCATCAAGCGGGTGGAGATGCTCCAGAAGCATGTTGCGGCTTATGATGATTATTTCAAAAAACTGGGCGGCAGTTTGGCCACGACGGTTAATGCTTATAATACGGCCGATAAAGAGCTTAAAAAAATAGACAAAGACGTGGTAAAAATTACCGGCGCGGAAAGCGCGATTGAGCCGTTGCAGCTTGAAGGGCCGAAGAAAAATGAATAATTACTTTGATAGCCTATGCCTAAAATAGCCATTATCGGCGGGTCCGGACTTGACGATCCGCAGATTCTGTCTGAAGCCGCAGAAAAAGAAATTGAAAACAAATACGGCAAATTATCTTCGCCGTTGACCGTCGGAAAAATCGACGGTATTGATGTTGTAATTTTGGCCAGGCATGGCAAAACCCATGGCGTGCCGCCGACCTTTGTCAATTTTTTGGCCAATATTCAGGCACTGAAAGACGAGGGCTGCACGCACATCTTGGCGACCACTGCGGTCGGTTCGTTGCGTGAAGAAATTAAGCCCGGCAACCTGGTTTTCCCCAATCAATTTATTGATTTTACCCGCCATCGCAATTTGACTTTTTTTAACGATCAGGTGGTCCATACTTCCATGGCTGATCCTTATGATAAGAATCTGCGCGACTTGCTTTGCCAGGCTTGCGATGAGCTTGGTTATGGCTATGATCGCGACAAAACAGTAATCACTATTGAAGGACCGCGATTTTCTACCCGCGCCGAAAGCCAGCTTTTTCGGCAATGGGGCGCCGATATCATCAATATGTCCACTTGCCCGGAAGTTATTTTGGCCAATGAATTGAAAATTCCTTATCAAACCATCGCCATGTCCACTGACTATGACTGCTGGCGTGAAGACAATCAGGATCAAGTCACTTGGAATATGATCCTGGCTCGCATGAAAGAAAACGCCGATAAAGTGAAACAATTATTAATTAAGGTAATACCGAAAATTTCATAATAATAACATTTAAAAAATGTAATTTTTATCTTATGGAAACTTTAAAACAATTAAGACCAGAGGATTATAAAATAGGCATAGATGCTGCTAAGATTTTTTATAATAACACTATTAGCGCTGAAAGAATGCAACATTTTTTAGCTGATCTTCATAATTATTTAGTAGTAGCAATTATTGATGAGCGTATCGTTGGTTTCGTTTTTGGATATAAACTCGCTAGTTGGCATAATGATAGTTATGAATTTCTTCTATATGATATCGAAGTTCTAAATGAATGTCGTCGAAGCGGAATTGGTACAAAGCTGATTAATAAATTTAAATCTATTGCAAAAAAAGAAGGCTGTCAGGAACTTTGGTTACCAACAAATAAATCAAATAGACCAGCAGTTGAATTTTATGAGAGAATGGGCGGCAAGCAAAAAAGCGATGATGATATGTTATTTTTCTTTAATCTACAAGATGATGAAAATTTTAAAGAATCTTAATTCATAATTCCTAATTCTTAATTAAACAAGCCATGCCGATCAAATCACGCATCCGAACGGTTCCTGACTGGCCGAAGTCGGGGATAATGTTTAGGGATATCACTACCCTGATCAAGGATCCGGTGGGATTAAAATTATGCATTGATGACTTCACTGAGCGTTATAAAGCCATGGATGTTGACGTAGTCGTTGGCATTGATTCCCGCGGCTTTATCCTGGGCGGAGCCCTGGCTTATCTTCTGGGTAAAGGTTTTGTGCCGGTGCGCAAGAAAGGCAAATTGCCGGCGGAAACCGAGAGTGAATCATATGAATTGGAATACGGCACTGATACTATTGAAATCCATAAAGACGCCATTGTTCCTGGGCAAAAGGTTATAATTATAGATGACTTGGTCGCTACCGGCGGTACGGCGCTGGCTGCCGCCAGGCTAGTCAAAAAATTGGGCGGGGAGGTAATTGAACTGGCCTTTATCGTTGATCTGCCCGATATTGGCGGCAGTAAGAAGCTGATTGATGCCGGTTACAAGATTTACGCTCAGACCGTTTTTGAAGGAGAGTAAGATTCTTTTTATAAATCTCAATGAATAAAAGAGTATTCGGTTTGTTGCCGTTTATTGTTTTGAATCTGTTAATTATCGTATTTTTGGCCTGGCTGGCTCGCCCGAATTTAACGATCGGCGGCGACGGCTTTGGCTATTATGCTTATTTCCATTCGGTTTTTTTTGATCGTGATCTTGATTTTAAAAATGAATATCTGGAATTTGACAGGGTTTGGGATGCCCATGCCTCAGAGAGGTTGACGCCGGCCGGGAAAATAGCCAATTTGTATTCGGTCGGTCCCAGTATCGCTTGGTCGCCATTTTTACTCTCGGCTCACTATCTGCCAATCAGCCGATTCGGCGATCAAACGAATCCCTACAATCTGCCCGGTTTTGGCTGGCCTTATGACCAGGCGATTTTTGCGGCCACGGCATTATTTTTAATCCTGGGATTGATTTTTGTTTATCTGATTTTAAAGCGATATTTTTCTGAAAAGGTCGCTTTTTTTGCGGCCACGGCCATCTGGCTTTTATCGCCGTTATATTTTTATCTGGTTTATGAGCCCTCCATGTCGCACGTGTTGTCGTTTTTTGCCGTGGCCGGAATGATTTATTTTTATTTGCGGGACGACACGCGAATCGGACGCAAATACCTTTTAGTGGGGTTATTTTTGGGATTAGCACTGTTGATGCGCTGGCAGAATCTGGTTTTTGCCATTATTCCGATATTGGGGTTGTTATTCAATCGCGGTAGATTTTTGCGGGACAGATTGGTCGCCCTGCTGATTTGTTTGATAACGGCAATAGTCGTATTTATTCCACAGTTGCTGGCCTGGAAAAATAATTTCGGCAGCTGGCTGGCCTTGCCGCAGGGGACGGAGTTTTTTAATCTGTGGCCGCAGAATTTGCTCAATTTTCTTTTTAGCGGTTATCATGGGTTGTTTTTTTGGCAGCCTTTATTGCTGTTGGCTATCCTGGCTTTCATTTTATCTTTTTGGAAAAAAGATAAAAAAAATTGGGTTTTATTTTTATTGGCGCTGCTAGCGGTTGTTTATATCAACGCTTCCGTCACTGACTGGATGGGCGGACGGAGCTTCGGCGCCAGGCGCATGGATGGAATTCTGGCGGTTTTTGCCATCGGCTTGGCGGTTATTTTTAATGGTTTGGCAATTGTTCGTTCGCGTTTATTGAGGAGCGCGGTGGTTTTATTTTTTTTCTTGGGAATCGGCTGGAATATCTTATTGGGATTTAGTTGCGCCCGCGGTATAATACCCTTGGATCGCGAGGTTTCCATTAGGCAGCTGGCTGACGGCCAGTACCAAACCCTAACGCAAATTATAAATAGAAAATAATAATATGTCTTTTCCTCAGGTGAGAAAATTAGTCATCCCGGTAGCCGGAATCGGCACCCGCATGTTGCCGGTTACCAAAACTCAGCCCAAAGAAATGCTGCCGATATTGGATAAGCCGGTAATCCAGTATATCGTGGAGAATGCCGTTAAGGCCGGCATTCGCGACATAATTTTTGTCAGCGGCGCCAGCAAGCGGGCCCTGGAAGATCATTTTGATCGCAATGAGACGCTGGAAAATCTCTGCCTGGCGGCAGGCAAGGATGATGCTTATCGTAAAATCAGAGATATTTCGGAGATTGCCAATTTTATTTATATCCGGCAAAAAGGGCCTTATGGCACCGCTACCCCGGTTTTAAACGCCAAAGATGTCATCGGCGACGAGCCTTTCGCCGTGGTTTGGGGCGATGAGATTATTGAATGTCCGGAAGGAAAAACCCACCTGGGCCAGCTGTTGGAAATGTATGACAAATATGGCGATCCGGTAGTAACAATTATTAACACCGATGATGAGGGCACCAAAAAGTACGGCATCGTAGAAGGCAAGGAGATTGAGAAAGATTTATACAGAGTAGAAAATTTGATTGAAAAGCCGGGTCCGGAAAACACCGCCAGCCGTTTAGGTTCCATCGGCGGCTATATTTTGACGCCGGATATTTTTGAAATCATCACGACTATGCCAGCCATTCCCGGCCGA
>Ga0265297_10012154_pt1 | contig 10393 bp, 9 predicted proteins | sample Munlanlwell13791_FD_192502 | JGI IMG/M metagenome (GOLD analysis project Ga0265297, IMG submission 192502) | Leachate microbial communities from a municipal landfill in Southern Ontario, Canada - Leachate well 137-91 | ecosystem: Engineered > Solid waste > Landfill > Unclassified | place...
ATGGAAGAAGCGTTCGGCGCCAGTCTGTTCGTCGTGGGGGACATCGATCAGAGCATTTATTCGTTCAGGGGTGCCCGTCCTGAATACCTTCTGGAGCATCAAAACGAGTTTGATATTTACAGACTGGAATCAAATTACCGTTCCCGTGCCAGCATCGTTGAGGCGGCAAACAGACTCATTCAGCACAATGTCGAGCGCCTGCCGATGACGATGGTAGCGACGATAGAGAATGAACCAGAAACAGCGCACTGTGTTGTCAAAGGGGACATGGACAGCGAAGCCATCAGAGATTATTTGGGGAAATTCTCGTCTAATTATCACCCAACCATTCTCGCCCGTAACCACTCCCTGCTGATAAAGCTCAGCCAGCTCCTCGAAGAGGCGCACATCGACCACCGCTATATCGGGAAAGAAACGAAGCTAACGAACAGCGAAGAATTCCGGAGATTTCATGCTTTCCTGAAACTGATCGTCAATCCGTATGACAATTTCGCATTTTTACTGATGAAGGACATCATCGGATTATCGGCTCAAGAATACGCGCAGATCAGGCAGGACGCGGCTACGGAAGGTAGCAGCCATTTTCAAATATTTCATGAACAGGACGGTTCTTGCACTGAATGGTATGCGGACTCAGATGCCAATCTCATTGATGTTGCAGACCGCTTACCATTTGCTTTCCCGTGGCCGTTCGATGTCCGTCCAATCATGGATTTCATATCCAAGTATGCCGAAGACAAAAGAAACCCCACCGTCCAAGGCTACCTCGACTGGCTGGCAACAATTGACATCCAGGACGAAGTGAAAGAAGATTACGAGGGCCTGATCTTAATGACAATTCACGCCGCTAAGGGCCTTGAGTGGGACACGGTTATCGTTGCCGGCTGTAACGAAGAGATCCTGCCGTCGAAGCAGGCAATCAGGGATGGCAACGTGGAAGAGGAAAGACGCCTTGCCTACGTTGCCTGTACCCGCGCCAGAGATACCCTCGTGATGACAGTGCGGCCGGAAGTGACGGAACTCAATGGCCGTGTTTATGAAAACCCAGTATCAAGATTCATAGGAGAAATGACATGACGGAAGAAGAAGCGAAAAAGAAGTGGTGTCCAATGGTAAGGATTGCCCATGAGAACGTCGTTGCAAACCGAACCGATGGTTACGGAGATAACAATTTCCACAAATTACAATGTTGCATCGCATCCGACTGCATGATGTGGCGCTTGAACATACAGCCATATGGTTATTGCGGGCTAGGAGGGAAGCCATGAGTACACGCGGCTTCACCATATCCCTTGACGAACTTCAATACCTGCAATCAAAAGAGCAGGAAAACACCGACCAGGTCAAACAGGTAGCCGCCCTGATGGAAGCTGGACTTCAGCATATCCTCGGCAAACTCGGAGTTGATTGCGCCTGCGAGGACGACGAGCTTCAGGCACAGCTTATTGAACTTGGCATTACCATCCAGGAGCGTGATGAACCGGCAACTCCAAAGGCAAACGGATTCTATGTATTTCAGGGGAAGACGGCTTTGACCATACAGCCGGTAGCATTCGTCTCTTCGCCCTACATCGACAACTTGGGCAAGGCGAACGTGAGTATTGAGCTTTACCGGGATGATATTATGTTTGAGATGGGCGGAATAAAACTTCCGGTTTATTAACGCACGAATCAGCAGGAACGAGCGAAGCGAGTGATCGGCTCTACTGAGCTGGTTATCTTAAATATTGGAGGAATGTATGACAAAAAAACAAATAAGTGAAGTAAAAAAGAAATACAGGTTTCACGAGATTGATTCGTTTTGTTGTTGGATGTGTATCAATTTAGATATTGTGTCTCACGATAAAATGTACTGCAATATTTTGAAGATTAAAACTGAGCCTTCAAATTTGTGTAGTGCATTTAAAAGATAACGACCGACATCAGCCGCTTGTCGGCTGGATGGATTTGTTAAGTGTTTTATAAATTATGATAGTTAGGCAAATACAACATTACGAAGCGATACCGTGGCTTTTAAAAAAGCATTACGCGCATAGAACTTGCCCGATTTCATACGCCTTCGGAATATACAGGAATATGGAATTGATAGGTGTTGTGACATACGGAACACCCGTAAGCTCTTCTCTCCGAGTTGGAGTTTGTGGCGAAAAGTGGATTGACAAAGTTCTTGAGCTAAACCGGCTTTGTTGTGAAAGCACAAAAAACGTAGCAAGCATGCTTGTAGGAAGGTCTTTAACTATGCTACCTAAACCTTCTGTTGTTGTGAGTTATGCCGACACAGAACAAGGGCATATAGGGTACGTTTATCAGGCAACCAACTTCGTTTATACCGGATTAAGTGCAAAAAGAACGGACTGGAAAATAAAGGGAATGGAAAACTTACACGGCGCAACAATAGCAGACATGAGCAGAGGGAAAGAAAACAGAGCTGCGTTTATGCGTGAAAAATATGGAAGCGACTTCTTTTTAAAAGATAGGCCGAGAAAGCACCGATATGTTTTCTTTGTTGGCTCAAAGAATGAACGTAAACAAATGATGAATGATTTACTATACCATATTGAACCATATCCAAAAGGGGATAGCAGAAGGTATGATGATAGTGCAGAGGTACAGCGGCAAGGTATATTGTTTTAGGACACTTAACGATCAATATCACCCATTGGGCTTTTTACGGGTTTTTGTACCAAAACAGGCTGAAAATCGGTAAAAGTGAAATGGAAATTCTACGTTGCGCGACACGGTAATTTAAGGAGAAATGTAAGATGAACGCTATTTATTATCCAGACGCACCATTCAAGAGTTTGTGCATTCCAGAAATACTGAAAGAGATTTACATCGACAAAGTATTCGCCAAGTTAAAGCCCTGCAATGTCATCCTGGATGTGGGCGCCAACATCGGCCTGACCGCCATGTATTTGAAGGATTTCGGCAAGACAGTTTATGCGATTGAACCGAACCCGATGTTTCTTGATGCTCTCAGACAAAATGCCAAGTCAATAAACATATTTTGCTGCCCATACGCCATAGCAGAGAGCAACGGAGAGCGGATGCTTTACCTGAACGACGAGAACCGCACCATGAACAGTCTGGTATGGAAATCCGGCAATGGCACTATGGTCCAGTGTAAGACGTTCGCCCAGTTCATGACTGAACAACGTATCGAAGAGGTTGATTTTGTCAAGCTCGATGTAGAGGGAGCCGAAGAAGAGATCCTGTTGAGCGAAGGATTCATCGGAGTTTGCGAGTCGATCAAGAGCATGCTGATCGAGTTTCATGACCGGGATAGAGTTGAATTCCTGTATCAGCACATGATAAAGTTGGGGTACAAGGGAACGTTAGTCCAGGCAAACGCAATGCTTTGGTGGTTTGAACGATGAGCAAACTTGGGAGCAGGTGGATGTCTGAACAGCAACTTGCGGAACTTCAGAAGGCGAGTGGTATGCCGGTAAAGAAAGAATCGAAATACCATGCCGTTCATGTTGAGATCGACAACATCAAGTTCGCGTCCAAGAAAGAAGGTCGTCGCTACGAAGAGCTTAAGGCACTGAAGCATCTTGGGGACGTTAAATTCTTCCTACGGCAAACACCTTTTCATCTGCCCGGAAAAACAAAATATCTTCTCGATTTTATGGTTTTCTGGAAAAACGGCAATGTCACGTTCGAGGATACTAAGGGAATGCGGACGCAGATGTATAAATTAAAAAAACGTCAAGTGGAAGAGATTTACCCGATCAAAATTTTGGAAATATAAAGGAGAAACCATGAGTGATGTAATCGCAACAGGAAAGAACAGTGGGGTAAAGTTGGAATCTTATAAAGATGTTTATTCTTTATCGGCCCAGAACGAGAACAACGGCAAGTATTGGCCGATCTGGGCGAAGTACAAAAAGGGGAAAGACGGATACCAAGATAAAGACTGGCCGGTGAAAATAACGCTCGGCAACAAAGAAACGGCCATTGCCACGCTGACGATGATTTTAAAGGAAATATCTGGGTCTGTTCCGAGGCAACAGGCGCCACCAACTTCTCCAAACAGATACCCGGCCGAACCACCGGAAGACGGCATACCTTTCTAGCAACCAACAGCCGGTGAAAATCCGGCTAAAATAAAAGAAAGGAGGGGAACGTGAATTATGACAGATGATAATGAAATAAGATTACAGTGCATGAAAGTTGCGGTAGATATTACGTCAATGAAGGAAGTAAGTTCAAGGAAAGATACATCCGGTATCATCAAAGATGCGGAAGCGATTTAAAATTTTGTAAGCCCGCCTAAACCCATCAAAAAAGTAAAATAGTTCTGCCTGGTGGAGCGGCAACCAAAGGCGGGGAGCAATCCTCGCCTTTTTTATTCACTCCTTTGCATATAGCGTTGTTCTGCTCTTTGTTTTTTGCTTGGCACTATCGGTTTTGTCGCCTGACTCAACTTCATCGGTTTTATCAACCCTACCACATCTTTATCTTTAATGTCCTGATTAAATTTTTTCACATTCTGTATCAGATCCTTCATGGCGGACGGATCTTTCTTGTTTCTGGCTACCTGAAATTTATCAATGATGCTCTGGTGAACATTAGCAAAGTGCTTTTCGATTACCTGAACGCTCCGAGCTTCAGAAGACTGCTGTGCGAATTCTGCCGGTTGGATACCCAACGCTCTGATGCCTGCCTCAACTGGACCAAGCTGCAGCGGTTTACCGTTCTTGTCGAATAAAGGCTTTCCGGTCCTTGTTGTGGCCGGCGCTGTCGCCAGTCTATAAGCAGCCAACGCCGAGCGTAATGCCTCAGGAGCGATATCTTCGGTAGCCCTGCTGTAATCGCCAACGCTTGCAGATTGAGAGGCGTTTTTGACCTTCTGTGCAAGTCCACCCCACACTCCGAACACCGTGTCTGAAGGAGTACCTTGTCCAAGTCCGGGGGCTCCAATAGAAAGGGATCCGGAAATATTTCCACCGAACACCGTGGGAAGACCATACATCCCAAGTTGGGCCAGAGTTTCCCCGCCGACACCTTTAAGGCTATCATGGACTTTCTTTTTGATGTTATAACCAGTCCGCGCCTCGATCTCGTCCATCAAATCCTTCACAAAAGGCAGAGAAGCCATCCCACCGAACGCCGCAATGTACCCCAAGGACATTACCCTGGCTTTCCAATCAGCTTGCTGCAGCATCCACATGGCATAATTATGAGTAAAGGACCGAAACACATAGGCACCCTTGCCCAATATCTGAGTTGTTTCCCCGCCGGAGATCAACCGCGGGTAATTAGCTTTCCCGTAATAGTTGTGAGCGTCCAAGGTGTATTCCTTGGCGACCTGTTTTGCATCTGCATAAGCCTGTTCCGGGGATAATCCTTTCCTGATCATCTCAGGATACGCCATCCTGAACATAGCCACCGATGCCGCCTGGCGGTTAAGAGTTTCCGTTTCGGCCATGGGAAGGGTAATGAAACGAGTGATCTTGCTGAACGCGGCGCCCATTCGACCTTCAAGATGCCCCAAGACCTCGTTGGTGTACTGATCCTGAGTGGCGCCCTCAATATGCAGTTCCTGCAGCATCTTCTGAATCAACGGTTCGTTTTTGAACGAATCACCTTTGCCGCCATTGAATTTATCCTTGGTGATATCCTTCATGGCCTTTACCAATGCCAATGAAGCACTACCTTTGACCTTGTTCTCCCTCATCCACTTATCGAGCATTGGAGCGCCCATTGTAAAGTTCTGGGTCAAATTGACAATCGGTTGCCGCATGATACCACCGAGGTAATACAGGTATGCTGCGGTCTTTGCGTGACCAACGAGTTTATCCCTTTTGTCCTCATTCCGCAGATTATCTTTGCCGTACTGGGCCAGATCGTCGTACAGTTTAGGATCGATGCTGCCTTTGTCGGACATGAATTCAAGATAGTCCTTTGCTGCGGTCTGCTTGGATACCATTCCAGAGAATCCACTGATATAATCCCTCAGGACGTTCTGCAGACCGGTTTCCTTATAACCCTTGACCGTCTCCGCCTGTCTCCTGATCTGTCTGGAGCCCCACCCTCGGGACTGCAGCACTTCCGTCATTGCCTCAAATAGTGGTTGCTTCAGATCGTCCCAATTATCGGCTGACATATCGTTCTTCTCGCCGTTTTTTGCCCGCTCCATGGCATCGCTGAACACTTTCATCAGGTTCATGTCAGTAACGCCGCTATAAGCGAATTCGGGAGTGTTGACCGCTGATTCAGGCTTAGCAAAGCGTAATCCGGGTTTCAGTTTCCCGTTTTCAGAATATTGAGGATTATCCAGAACAGACTTGACCGCCTTAACGTATTCACGCTCGGACGTATAGGTGTTCATCCAGTGTTCTTGTTCGACGGTTTCTTTTGTGCCGTCTTTATTCTCTTTGACTTTATCTTCGATCAGACGCAGTTTCTTTTCTCCGCGCTCCCGAACTCTGGGGAAATAGGCCACAACCCTACCGATATTTTTCCTCATCTCGGAAATCTTCTTCATTCCGGGAGACGACCGCAGGTAAGCCGCCAGCATTTCTTTCGTACCCTTGGTGATCTGGGCATCATCAGTTTCTCCGGTGGCATCGCTTATCGCTTTCTTTAACACGTCCAGATCAGCCGCCATCGTCTTATAAAGATTGCTGAACGTCTTATTGATGTCTGCCTTATCTTCCGGCTTTAACCCCTGAACGCCCTCAGAGAGATTTCTGAATGCTTTGGCCACATCAACGCCGACCTTTGTTTCCGCAGTCTGGCCCGCTCCCTTCAAAGCTCCGGCAATAGACTTCACGTCCTTATCTTCCGGACGAATGGCGAATGATCGCTCCAAAACCCTGAACCAGCTTGAATCCTTATACCGCTTCAATTCATTTTCAGTGAGCAGAGTGAGCAGCTTTGTATGTGTCTGATCGAGAGCCGCGCGCGCTGAAGCGTATGCCTCTATTTCCTGATCGTTTAATTTGACAACTTCGCCGGACTTCAGGGTAATGCCCTTTTTAAGCTGTTCATCGCTGTACCGGTTCAATGTCTGTAAATCATCCGCTGCCTTCTGGTAATATTCTGCCTGAGCTTTTTTCCCTGCTTTTTCTGCCTCTTTCGCTTTATTTCTCAGGTTTTTTAAGGTGCCACCCAACGTATCATCTCCCTCAACAAGAACCTTCTCTACCCGCCCAATGCTCTCTTTATTGGTCAGTTTCCGGATAAACGGTTCGGCGGTTGTCTCCAGCTCAAACCTCATTTTGTTTCTGGTTTCCGGCCGGACCGTTCCCATGATATCGAAAGCCTTTTGCCATTCAGGGAATATCTTGGCCTTGTACCTCGGGAGGCTGGCATACGACTCGATCATGCCGATGCTCTGACGCTTGGCCTGGTCCTCCTTGAACATGGCGTAATGAGCCTCACCGATTGTTTTAATATCGGGATTCACAATCCCATGGAGATAATCGACTGCTTCCTTGATAACACTTTTCGGAGTCCCGGATTCACCGAGAACCTTCACCACGCCGGCCGGCACAATCGTCTTTGCTTTGCTTTGGGCATCCAGAAGGGAATTTATCTTGCCGTAATTGCCCGCACTGGTATCCCAATGAGCGTATGCCTTGTCAATCGCAGTCTGTTCTTTGGGGGAAAGAGACATGTAATAGATACCCTGATTAGTCTTGAAGTCTTTCTCTTCCATACGCTTTCCGCCCAGCCGCTCAATGATATCATTGAAAGCGTTTTTAATATTATCATCGCCAAAATTCGGGCAATTCGGATTGGCCATTTACTTTCCCCCGTTACAGAACTCGCGTGTAGTTTTCCCTTTTTCTTCGGTGATCTTATCATTCTTCAGAATGTCTTCGGCGGTCTTCACCTTGTCATCGCCGGACATGGATGAGTAGCTTTCGGTCGTCTTTTTCAACTCTTCAGGATTACTGAATAGTTCCTGGTTCTTAACGATCTCCTGTTTGGAAAGTCCTTTGCTCCATTCGGTTGTCGGGTTGGTGAGAATATCTTCAGTCTCACGTTTGCTCATACCTTCCAGCTCGCCGGTTGGGAAATCACCTTTGGGAGTTGGTTTCTTTTCCAGCGCACCGAATAAAAAGTCAGCATCTTCCCCGAGGGCGGCTAATTCTTCTTTTGTGGCTCCGATTCCCTCATCATCTGCAATTTCTTTAAGAGTCTCTGCTTTAAGATCGTCTTTGCTTTCTGATAATTCTCTGGGGTCAATTTTGTTTTCTTCGAGTTGCTTTCTTGCTTCATAATATTCCCTCTCCATTTCTACAGCGTGCTCGTACTCAAGATCTTTGATACTCTTTTCCATCCCCTTCTGGCCGTTAAGCATATTGAAGAGGTCTTCAGCGTCTCCTTTGAAACCGATATTCGCATCGTTCATTTCCTGAGCCAGTTTATCAAGAGTCAACTTACCGCTCTGTTTGATGTTGCCATGGCTTAATTGACTGACTCCCAGTTCATGAAGTCTCGCCTTGAGGTCTTTCGTATCCTCAAAGGAATGGCCGGCAATAAGCTGTACCTGCTTCGGTTTGTTCTTCGCATCCTTGGTGAATCCCATTTCGGACTGCAATCCATCCCTCCGAATAGCATCCATAGCGTATCGCATTGGAGTGTCTTTCGGGAACTGTTTCTCGTATGGCTTCTCTTTCTTCTCTGCGATTTTGGCCTTTACTTCAGTGGTGTTTTGCGGTTTATCAGTAGGAACTCCTTCTCTTTGTTGCGCCTTAATAAACTCGGCCCGAATTGGAAGAAATTCATCTTGCGTCATCTCTCCGCTTTTTAATTTAATAAGAGCTTCGGAGTGTGCTTTTGTCATTTCTTTGAGAGAAGGAACGGTATTTACTTTTTTCGCTGTTTCTCGTTCCATCGCTGCACGAAGGTTCGCTTCTGCTTGTTCTGGCAGTCCGCTCCTCTGCCCGTATTCTTCCTTGTCTATTTTTACAGCTTTTTCGTAATCAGCAATAGCCACCTTGAGGTTATCGCTGATGTCCATATCCTTTAGCTTGGGAATAGCATCGCTCATTTGCATATCGGTGTTATTGAGATCGTCAAGTATTTTGGAAACTCCTTTGTTCTGTTTTCCTTCCACTTTTGCAATGGTATCCGTTACTTTGAAGCTTATTATCCTACGCCCAAGTTCCGCTTCTGTGATTTTCCCTTCTTTAAATTGGTTTTTCCAATCCTGTTGCGCCTTCTTAAATTCTTCGTTTGTACCTTCCAGCTTCAAAGAAGACTCTCCGGATTTCGCTTCTACTTTTGGTATTAATTTTTGTATGGCTGTGCGTAGTTGTTCAAATGTCTCTGCCTTACCAACAGCTATCTTTGCGGCGGCCCATTCTCCATATTTCTTTCCGGAAAAAGAGGCGTTAAGTTCAGCATCCTTGAATTTTTGAACGGCACCGCGTTCCCATGACGTACCGATCCCCTTCTGCCCGGTTTGGACCAAACTGTCCAATTTGCTTATTTTGATATCAACAAATGGCTGATTGGGATGAGCCGATACTTTCGCTTCTTCGATAGGCGCGGGGAGTTTGCTGGCTTCCGGTTTCGCTGTTTTTCTATTTTTATTGAGCGTTTTATTTGTCCATTCCATTAAAGAAACATATCCTCTGGTAGTTCCTTCAAGGTGTTCAGCAGAAGATGGCAAATCTTCTTCTAAGTTTTTGGCAATATCGGTAAAGTCTTTAGCAATTCCTCGCTCTCCTGTCTTTGAGTTTGTCCAAAGCACGCTTCCGACATCCATTCCGGTCTGCTTCTTGAGCATTTCTTGAAATTTAGCCTGATCTTTCCCATCAAGCTCCCAATATGTTTTATCCCAAAATTCTCTTGAGACATCGGCAGGTGAGCGCCCTATCTCTTCCATATCGCTCAGTATGGCCTTTCCTTGTTGCTCAGCTATCTCTTTTTTAATTACTTTTTCTTGAAACTTATCAAACTTGGATTCTACAGGTTTCTTCATCGCTTCCTTGACAACATCCACCGCAGCCATGTCAGGATTCTTTGCAACGATGTCTTCGATCTTTGACCGTTCAATTGCAAATTGCAAGGAGTCAAGTCCAGCAGCAGCATCGTCAACTACCTGTCTCTGTTTCTCATCCAGAATCGTCTTTCCTGATTCAATATTAGCCAATTCCTGCTTTGCCGGTTCCAATTCCTTCTGCCAATCGGAAATCTTTAGTTTCTGTTCAGCTATCTGCTGAGGCGTTGCTTTCCCCTTGGATTCCTTTATGAGTTGCTTAACCGTGATAGGCTTTCGGCTTTCAATCTCGTCAATCTTCATCTGCGCCATGGTACGGGCATCAGGCGGGGGCGTTTCTACGGCCTTTGCCTGTTCTGGAGCTACTTCTGCCGCGGCTGGTACGATTGGGTCAGTTTCCGGTAAAGCCTGTTCCTGCGCCAATTTGTCCTT
>Ga0265297_10012155_pt1 | contig 10391 bp, 15 predicted proteins | sample Munlanlwell13791_FD_192502 | JGI IMG/M metagenome (GOLD analysis project Ga0265297, IMG submission 192502) | Leachate microbial communities from a municipal landfill in Southern Ontario, Canada - Leachate well 137-91 | ecosystem: Engineered > Solid waste > Landfill > Unclassified | place...
ATCCAGGTGTTCTGGGGCCAGGTGCTCCACCATGTGCCAGGAGACGATCTCATCTACCGAGTTGTCGTCATAGGGCAGGTCGGCGGCGTCAGCCCGCACGTCGGCGCTCGGCTCGTAGGCGTCCACCGACACGTATCCTGGCCTGCGATGCGGCCCAGAACCCACGTTGAGCCTAACCACCGCACACCGCCCGGCAATCCTCGATCATGCGGGCCGCGCTCTTCTCAAAGGTCATGTCCCGCAGCACCCGCCGCCGCCCCGACTTGGCGATGCGCTCCCGCTCGTCGGCGTGTTCCAGATAGTAGGCGATCAGCGTCAGCAGGTTGTCCTCGTCGGTGTACCACTCCAGGTGCTTGCCCTTCTCGAACACCTCTTCCATCCCCGGCGTGTAGGCGGCGATGAGAAAGCAGCGACAGCAGAGCGTGTTGGCGATGCGGTTGGAGAAGTAGCGTTCCAGGTTGCGCCAGTGCTCGCCCACTGGACTGAGCATGATCTTGGTCTCGCCGCACAGTTTGGCGTATTCCTCGTTGAAGGCGTTGCCGATACAGGCGTACCTGGTGTCCCCCCAACGCGGCCCGGCGACGGTGAGGCCGAAACGCTCATGCACGGCGTCCAGCAGCCCCGTCAGGTTGGCGCGGGGCGTGTTCCAGCCCGCGTACACCACATCGTATTGGCGCTCCCCCGGCATGTACTGGAAGACGCTTGGTTCTGTCGGGCAGGGCAGGTAGCGGCAGTTCGCTTGCCCCCGCTCGGCAAATTGGCGCACATGGGTCATGTTGGAGATGAACAGCAGCGTCACCCCACCGGCGAGTTCGAGATGATAGTCCGACCACCCCGGATCGCCGCGAAAGCAGGACGCCGTGGCCCCCGTCTGCTGGCAGATGCGGCGCACCATGGCCGGGTCTACGCTGCGCCCCGGCTTGACGCTGCCGCCCATGTGGATGTGCGTCGGCTCGAAGGCCAGGATGCGGCGCTCCAGGTTGTCCTTGGGCTGGCGGCAGTCGAACGTCTCCACCACGCCCAACTTCTCGAAGGCGTCGCGCCAGAAGTAGTTGGAGTTGAAGGACTCGAAGAGATCGATGTAGAAGATGCGTTCGCTCATGGCGTGACCCCCCTGATGAGTAGTTCGGCGCGTTTGGCCCAGGTGCAATCCAGGGCGACGGCCTGGCCCCGACTGATCAGCGCCTGCCGCTCCTCCTCGTGGGCGCAGTAATACTCGATGATCTCGCGCAAGTGGGCGGGGCTGGTGTACTCGGGCACTGCCCCCTTGAACACGCCCTGAATACCCGCGTTGGGCGCGCACACGGGCAGACTGCCACTGGCGAGGATGTCGTAGATTTTGACGCTGACGAATCCCTCGGCCGCCATCTCTGGGCGATGATCCTGCAAGCATATCTTGGCGGCGGCGTACAGCTCGGCCAACTTGGGATAGGGATAGTAGCGCCCACCATACCATTCGGCGGGGATGTGATGTTGCCATCCCGGCCCCCAGATGGTGATGCGCTTGTCTCTCACCTTGGCCTTGATAAGGTCATTGATGATGGGCCGCCCCCCCAGCCCCCGCGTGCCGCCCACAAAGGCCACGTCATGGCGGATGGCTGCCCTCAGTGGGCGTTTGTTCGTGGCCCCCAACAGCGTGGTCACCGCGTAGCCCATGGCGCGCATCTTCTCGGCAAATGGCACCGAACAGCAGAACAGGCGATGATAGCCAGCAAGGGATGTGGTCGTTACCTTCTCGGGATGGGAATACACCCAGGCCACCTTGCGGGCGCGCGGCGCAATCTTCTCGATGGGCCGCTTGAAGATGTAGGCGATGCCCCCGCCAGATAGATGTAGCAGCATGTCGATGGCCGGGTTGTCGGGATCACCCTCGACGATGGTATGGCCTAGGGCGCGAAAGGCGTCGGCCAACTCGGCCTTCACCCAGTAGTCGCCCCACAGCATTTGCGTCTCGATGCGCCCACCAACCTCAGAGGGGGAGGCGATGCGAATGGTTAGTGCGGTCATGTCTTCCTCGGCGGCCAGACAAACTTCTCCCCAGCATAGCAGTCGGGGTGCCTCTTGCGCAGATACTCGTGTGGGTTCGGCCCCGTATGTGGCCCGACGACATGGGCGATGTGTACCCCAGGGGCGTCGATCAGGTATGAGAAGCCATATCCTGCCTTGGCGATGCGAATGCTAAACTCCCCGTCCTGCCCCCGGCCCACCATGTGGCGATCCCACCCGCCCGAGGCCTCATAGATGTGGCGCGGGATAGCCATGTTCGCGCTGATAAGGGATAGCGGGTTGGGCCATACCTTCTCAGGATCGGCGAACAGCCCCATCTGACCCACCGCCTCGCGTGGGTCTCTACCAACGAGAATCTGTCCCTGATTCACTTCCTTACGCGGATAATCGGCGAGCCATAGGCGCGTCCACTGCGGGGCGTCAATCATCATGCCGGGCAGATACTTGAAGTAGCCGCCCAGTGCACGTCTTGGATTGCGCCGATAGGCGGCGACATAGCGGCTGATCGTCCAGGGCGCAAGCACTACGTCCGAATCGACGAACACCAGCAGTTCGCCAGTGGCGAGTTGCGCCCCTCGCCAGCGCGCCGCCGCCGTGCGCCTGTCCTGGTGCGGGTTCCACACGACGATGGCCGCGGCTTGCTGGGCGATGCTAAGAGAATCATCTGTCGAACCGTCGTCGGTGATGATGAGTTCATGGGCCACATCCTGCTGGGCTAGGCCCCACAGGCAGTAGCGCAGGTTCTCGGCGCGCTGATAGTTCACCACGATGACGGAAACGGTGGGATGGTTCATAGGGTATAGTCCTCGCTACGTAAAAGGGTTGCCATGAAAAAGTCCCATCGTATGAGAAGCCGCCGCAACGCGGCATTCTCTCGCTCCAACTTCATCACGCGTTCCCGCGCCCCACCCGTGATTGACTCGGCATAGTAAAAATGCCCGTTCCACTCGGCGATGGCCCGATGCTGCGTTGTGTGCCACGGCCCGATGTAATCGCAGTCCCCACAATGGATTGCGTAGTAGTACCCATGGACCTTTTTCTTATTGGGCGGAGGTTCCTTCCTAGTCACTGTGCTGATGTGCCCCCCACCACACCTGTGACATGGGAGTGGGGGGCCAGGAGCGTGTCTTGTCATACCTCCCCCTCCACCAGCAATCGCGCCCACGGCTGATCGCTGTAGTCGTACTGATAGCAGCGATGCAACAGAACCAGATGCTTTCTCCTGTTGACGGGATGCCCCGCCTCTTCATGGCACTCTCGACAGAGCGTAATCATGTTCTTGGGCTGCCAGCAGTCCTTGAGGCGGTTCTTGCCGAACATCGAACGCGCGGCGATGTGATGCACCTCCGTCGTCGGCACACCGCACTCACGGCAACGGAATTGGTCGCGGATAAGCACCTCGCGGCGGACTCTATCTTCCACTGGCTTCCTCAATCAGCGCATCTTCAATGGCACATATTGGGAACAGACGAGTAATGCGGTTGATGGGATGTTCCTTCTGCATCTCGATCAAGGCAATGGCGGCTTCTGGTGTGTCTGCGATCACTACCGTTCCCCAGGCGTATCCATCTTGTTCTACGCGCCATGCCCATGAAGGAAGTACCATTGTTCCCCCTATTCCACCCTTGCCAGCATGATCTTTCGCGCCCAGGCGCGCAGTCGTTCCTGCCGCTCACTGCCGATGGTATCCCAACTCTTCCTCATCAGTTGCCGTCCCGCCTCGACGACTTCGCGCGTGGGGTTGGCACCGATGACGCTCAACCCATCGAGATAGACGGGCCATAACTGCCGCGCCACCGCATCGACGAGTCCCTCCTTGCCCGCCAGCACGTGTTCATCTGAGTACAGCCATTCGTCACTCGGCAGCCTGCCCCAATAGGCGATGAATCGCCCCATGTTGACGCTCGATGTTTCGCGGCAGAACTCCTCTCCCGAACCGTGTTCGTAGTGGTAGGCCACGGCCCCTGGCGTGTACACCACCTTCCACCCCCTGGCGCGCGCCGCGAGGCACATGTGGATGTCTTCGAACTGGCCGCCGACATAGCGCTCGTCCAATCCCCCCACATCGTCCCACGTCGTGCGCCGAATCAGCACCAGGGCGAAGGTCACCGCATTTATCCAATCCCGGCGCACCTGCACCCTCGGATCGTCCTTGTCCGCCAGCCGAAACATGTGTGATGGCTGGCCGCGGGCGTTGATCGCCACCCCGGCGTGCTGCACTAACCCCGGTCGGCCAAAGCCCTTGTTGTTGGGGTAGAGTAATAGACAGCCGATGATACCCGCCCTCGCGTCGCGCATCTCCGCCTTGAGGGCCGGTAGCCAACCCTTGGTCACCTCAATGTCCTGATTGACGAGGCAGATGAAGGGTTCCGTGGTATCCTTCACCGCCCAGTTGACGTTGTGCGGAAAGCCCCGTGTGCCCGAACCGTTCTTCACGACGGTGTAACCCTCACCCTCAAGCCTGGTGAGATAGCCCTGCATGTCCGCATCGGGGGAATTGTCGTCGGCAATCACCACCCGATAGGCGCCTCGCGTGTGCTTCTTGATGGCTGCCAAGCACGCCTTCAGCAGGCCAGGCTTGTTGTATGTGGGGATGATCAACACGGTGGACGCGGCCACCTCAGTAGGGATCATCGCGCCGCCCGCATCAGTTCCATCCACGCCTCCGCGCCACTCCCCGGCTCAAGCAGCGGTTCCTGCCCCTGCCGCGTTCCACCCAATACGGCCAGCAGCGCCAGGTAACACTGGTGGCATAGGGCGTGTTCCACATCGCCAATCCGTACCAGATGCCCATGCAGGATGACGCCGCCTGTTGGGGATACGTCGAGATGCTGACAACGGGTGAAGTCCATCGTGCCCTCCTAGAAAAAGCCTATCGGGAAGAAGGCCTCGGGTGCCGCCTCCTCCCGCGTCGGGCGGCCCTCAGCTTTGGCGCGCCTCTCCTCCTCCTCCATCCTCTGCAACCAGGCGTTCATGTCGGCCCGCCTATCCATCTCCGCGTACGGGTCCGTCGTGACGAGTGTCGCCGGTTCCAACTCCCCAGCCCCAAAGCGGTACGTCGTGGCGTGTATCAGCCCTGGCCCCGCCTCGCCCCGCGACATGTCCACCATGCTGTATGCCTGCTCCAGCGCATCCAGCCCATCGCGGTGGGCGCAGAAGGGATACTGCTCCAACTCTTCCTTCATTAGCTGCTGCCCATCCACGTCAAAGAGGATGTAGCCGTTCACAATGTCGGGTTGCAGCCCATGGATGCGCACATCCTTGTTCATGTTCTTCAACTGAATCGGCATCACGGGCATGCGCACGCCATATTGTTCGAGGGCGTCGCGTGCCGACACGTTGCGATAGAACTCCTGCATCTGCACCGTTTCCATGCCCCAGCGCTGTATGCTGGGGTAGCGCCTCATCCACTCCGCCTGATCGGCGATACGAACGTGGGGCACGGCGCGCTTCAAATCGGCCTCAAGCACAAAGACGTAGTTTGTCGGCGCAAGGGCCAAGATGATGATGGCCGAGTAGTCGGCATCCTTGGACTTGCCCATGGCCGGATCGGTCACCGCGTACAACTTGCACGTCGAGAGGGGCACCGCCCCCGTCAGGCCAGAGGGCCTATCGCCCTCCTTATTCCAGGGCACAAGCCAGGTGTCCTTGGAGCCTGGCACCCAGCCCACCATCTTGCGGTAGGTGTGATACTGCTTGAAGTAGCGATCATTGGGGTCGACGGGGTAGTTCTGCAACTCGGTATTGAAGGAGGCCTCCCCCTCGGCAACCCTCATCACCATGCAGTCGTAATATGAATACCGTTCGGGCCATGTGACGCGAGTCCCCTTGAGCATTTGCGGGGCATGGGCATCGAAGAAGGCGCGGGCCTGTTCCTTGTTGTCGGGCAGGGCGCGGTTGGTGAAGATGGCCCGCCACTGATCCCACAACTCCTGGTTTTCGGCGAAGGAGAGCACCGTCTTGTACACGCGGCGCGGGTTGTAGGCCGGGTTGTCTAGCATCCACTTGATAAGGCAGTCGAAGTGCAGCACGGTGCCGATTCCTACCACCTTGGCGTCCTTCGCCCCGGCGCGTACTACGGAAGCGTTGAACCAGCGCTTGCTGCGTTCCCTGCCGGTGGGCGACATGACGGATTTATCCGACTCGGGGTCATCGATGATCATTAGGTCGGGGCGCGTCTCGCGGAACTTGAGGCCGCGAATCTTGGTCCCCGAGCCAAGGGCCATCACCTTGGCCTCGTCTCCCGTCAACGGGAGGCGCACCTCAATGTCATCGCTTGTCCAGTGGCTGCCCATCAAATCGCCGAAGTCATCGCGCAGGCGTTCATTGCCCTCGATTTCCGCCTTGAGGGTGGCGAGCTGCGCCCGTGACTGGGTTTGTGACTCGCTGATGATGAGGATGAACTTGCGATGAGCATAGCAGAGGCACCAGAGGACGAAGGCCAGGGTGACAATCGTCGTCTTGCCGAACCCTCGGGGCATGGCCTCCACCATGCGCACGGGGCCGGGCATCTCGATACAGTACTCCAAATCGGCCATGAGATCGCGGTGCGGCCCACACAGGGGCAGGGTGAAGTGATGGGGCAGATAATAGCGGGCGAAGAACTCCAAATCCGCCGCCCCCAACTCTACCCGCACCTCTCTATCGAAGGGCCTATCCAGCCAACCCATGCGTTCAAGGTCGGCGACCTGCCACTTGTCCAGCAGGCGTTCGCTTACCAGGGTAGCAACGTCGTCCATTAAGCCATCCCCTGGATGCCAGACAATACGGCCCTCATGCTGCTACCTCGTGGTCCGATTGCCCATCAGCATATTGATACCAGCGCCGCACAATCTCTCGGATTTTCGCCATATCTGCCATCATAGGTCTGCAACCCCACACCTGCGCGCTAACGGGGGCATTCGGTTCGCCCCATATCACCAACACGTGCCAGTTTGGTTGGCTGGCGAGCGCATCGAAGAGGATGGCTTGTCCTCTGGGGATATCTTTACCCGGCGACTTGGTTTCCATCAAAAGAAAGTGGCCCTTGCGTTCTACGAGGCCATCCACATCCGTGACGCGAATGCGTGTATTGCCAAAGCAGTCATCGAGAAAGCCCCAGTCCCACAGGTTATCGATAAAGACCTCTTTATTGCGGATAGTCATGACGCGCCTTCTCCACGATGGTGCCCCAAACGCCGAAGGCGTTGATGAATCGCTGTCTATGTGGCCCGAAGTAGACAAACACGCTGCCATGCGTGGAGCCATTGCCGCCCGCAGATGGCGACTCATAGTTGATGCGATGGTTGGTGAAACACAACAGCCCATCCCAAAGGGGTTGGAACCAATGTGTATCGGTGGCGTGGGCATTGACGAGGACTATGGCCTCGCAAACGTGGCCTGCCGCCATCTCGCCAGATAACTTGGCGATAAAGTCACCCGTTAGTCGCCCCCAGGGGGGATTCAGCCACACCCGTCCATTCCAGTCATGTGCCAAACCGTCCGTTTCTGCGGTGTAGTATGTGCTGGCGCGAATCCACGCCTGTGCCAGATCATGCGATGCCGGATCACAGTCGATGCCACCCATCACCGCCCGTGCTGCCGCGATGTAGCCCTCGGGGGTGTACCACTCGCTAGATGTGGACTGAGAGATCAGCAGGTGAGGCGCACCCTCGGGTTCCCGCGCCGCCTCAATCACCGCCCGCCGCGAGGGGATGTCGCCCGCCATGACGCGCCTGTCGATGTCGGGCACGAAGGGGCGCAATACATCCACCGCCTCGGCGAACTTGCCATCCCGCTTGATGGTGGGGGCACTGACACCAAGCTCGGCGGAAAGACGGTCGGCGGTGCGTTCAATGGGATCGTTTTGATCCCGTTGAATTGCCCTGTTGTCGTTGCCTATGGGCGCGCCAGGGGCTTTCTTCTGCAAATTGTACAGTCGTCCGCGCATCAAACTGGCCGCGTCGGGGTGCAGGTTGCGCCGCCCCAATTGATTGCGCAGTACCCAGGCAATCGCCGCCTCCCTGTCGGGAAGCGAGACTCCCACCGTGCGATAGGCCAGCCCGTAGGCATCACAGATGCGCTTGCGGTTGTGGCCGTCGAGAAGAATGTCTTGTTCGGCCCACACCACGAGAGCATCGCGGCACCCCTCGGCCAGCAGGCTTTCTTCCAGGGTAGCAGCTTCATCGGCGCTCAGTGGCGGGCAGAGGTTGGCAAACTCGGCATCGATGTGTGGCATAGATGTCCTATGATACTTGTAGTGCTATGGCGCTACTCCGGGGCAAAGAGAAACCCTTGTGCCCCCGCCCAAGAAGTTATGCGTAATATCTGAGGGCAAGAACTAGTGCAAATGCCATGAGACCCGCGAACACTAGGGCGACTGTCAAACCATTGATCGCCCCCGCAACTCCCTGCACGGCCTCAACCAGCGCGGTGTAATCCGTCATTCCTCAACCTCTTGATACTCGCCCTCAATCGCGGGCGGCTCGTCCACGTCCTCAATCGTCACCCGTTCGGCCACTACCTTCTTCTTCCCCCCCACCAGCAAGTCGCGCAGCGTCGGTGTCGCCTTGCCGGGTTGCACATCGGCGCCCTGTCCGTGGCCCACAGGTCCGTCCAGCATCCCCTTGAGTTCCGCCGCCATGTCAAAAATATCCCTGATGTCTACGTCCACGCTGGGCGGAAACAGCCCGGCCTCACCGACATGTTCCAGCTTCTGCGCCAGGGATGCCTTGCGCAGCATGAGCATCTCATGCATGGTACGCAAGGGATCGGAGATCACATCCAGCCCGCGGAAGAAGCGCGTGATGGCCGTGGTGGGCAGCATGTCCTCATCGGGAATGGCGTGATAGTAGGCGTCGATGGCCTCAAGGGGCACCGCTGCGCCGCGTTCCGCCAGGTAGACAGCGACCTTGACGGGGTGCCAGCCCGAACAAAGCAGACTGTAGATGGTGTACAGGTGAGGGCTGCCTTCCAGGGGCGTGCCCTCTGCCGTGGGGATGCTATGGGGGCGGGCGGCGGGCAGATTCTCGGCCATGTCGTCTCCATATGCGGCGGGGCCGCCGCCGTGTGCAGCGGCGGCCCCGCCGCCAGAAGAGGTATGAAGCGCGGGTAGTTGTCGATTGGATAATAGCGCACCTTGGCCCAGAAGTCAAGCGCTATGACTAGTGCGGCGTCACTGACTTCTGGCATGGCAATTCACCATCTGGTGAATGCGCCCCCTGGGGTGAATCCTGCTCCTCAGGGCGCAAGTAGCCCGCCGAGGCGCGACAGAGACACCAGGCGAAAAAGGCGGCAATCAGGGCGCTACCCAGGGCGATCACTAGGCACACGGCGGGCCTCCTGATGATGGAAACTCTTGTAATCGTCGATGGCTTCCTTGATAGAGGGGTATTCGGCGCCCTCAACGATGCGTAGGCCAGGACTGTATCGAGAGGCGGCGATCCTAATCCCCTCGTTTGGCGCCAGCTCCTGTATGGCCCGACCCAATTCGGCTTGGCCGTTAGCTCCCATTCGTGGCCCTCCCTGACCGCTATTGCCAGAACGTTAGCCCCATTTCGGGACAGAAACTCCCGTCAACGGGAGAACCTACCATCGTAACTCGAACTCCGTCTGATTGGCGGCGATGGACTCGGGCCACATGGCCCCCAGCCTACCCAAGCGATATGCCTCACTCGCGGTGAGGGGCCGCGTCGTCCAGAACTGCATCCTATCGCGCCCATTGTGGCCCATCGCCTTGATGGGGAAGTCGCGCAACACATCGGCCACATCATCCCGTTCCCACAACCTGTCAGCGGGCGGCGCAGCCGTCATTGACAGAATGGCCTGAATCTCCTCGCGGCCCAGGGGCCGGGCGGGCGCACGGCCTAACTTCACCGGAATGCGAATCGGCCCATCAAGGGGTTGCACGCCTCCGATACACTCCTCGTTCATCTTTGTCTCCAGCCTCATAATAATCGCGCAATATGAACATCGTTTGGCTGACGATACTCGCATTGTCTGTAATGATCGTCAGCCTGAACAAGAAGTCGGTTCCTCCCGTCAACGGGAGGTCCCGCCCAAGAGGGTGTCGCCAATGGGCAGACAGTCCGTGGCCCCCGCGTGATAGCGGAGGATGTAGCAGACGAGACCGGCTTCCGCATCGAGAAACCGATGGACGTTGATGTGTGGCGGCTGCCGGGGCCTTGTCTATCGCCTTTGGCGCGCACCCCAGTGGTGAGAAGAAGATGCTTCATGTGCCCCCCCCGTAATCGGGGGGCGGTGTCCCCCAGCACACCGCCCCCCCCCCGTGGCCCCTCCCCGGTAGCTCAACTTCCTACGGGATTGTCTGCTTAGATACGCCATCGACATGCGCGCCGACACTACGGCCCGGTATGGGAACGGGCCTTCCTATCGGGACGCGCCTT
>Ga0265297_10012157_pt1 | contig 10390 bp, 6 predicted proteins | sample Munlanlwell13791_FD_192502 | JGI IMG/M metagenome (GOLD analysis project Ga0265297, IMG submission 192502) | Leachate microbial communities from a municipal landfill in Southern Ontario, Canada - Leachate well 137-91 | ecosystem: Engineered > Solid waste > Landfill > Unclassified | place...
CCCACCAGCATACTTTGACTTTGTCAGGAGGAAGTACTAAGACAAATTACCGTGTCAGCACAGATTTCAGGGATGCAAAAGGTATAGACAGACGTTCAGAAAGGATGGAATATGGCCTTCGTGCTTCAATTAACCACACAACAAAGAGCGGGCTTTTCACTTTTACGGCTAATGTCGCGCCTAGGATCGTGAAAGCCAAATCTGCCGATTGGCATGTTTTTCACAATGCGATAGAGGCAAATCCGACCACACCCATTATGGATCCGGAAAATCCTTCCATGTACTTCAGTTTCTTTGGTCAGCAGGCAGGTTATAATCCTGTTGAAGAAATTATGACTGTAAAGGATGACCGTGAGTTAAAATTTCTTGATTGGGATGCCACTGTAAAAATGAATATTACAAGAGACCTTTCCACACAGCTGACATTTGCAGATCAGCAGAATGACTATTACAACAGTTGGTTTCGTCCTTCCACTAATACGGAAGGCATTAGCAAAGGCTGGGAGGGAGAGGCTTCAAAAAGCTATTCAAAAAACAGCCAGTATTCCCTTGAATGGCTGGCAAATTATTACAAGTCATTAAGGAATCACAACCTGAAGGTAATGGTAGGCTATTCATACCAGTATTTCCAAAATTCAGGGATGAATGCTGAAAACAAGAATTTTCCAAATGACGGCATAACATACAACAACCTTTCTCAAGGCGCCTGGGCACGTGAGGAAGGTTATGTGGGAATGGGCTCGTACAAGAACGATGCGAAGTTGATCGCATTTTTTGGGAGGATCAATTATGACTATATGGGCAAATACCTTGCTGCCGTCTCATTCCGCCGGGAAGGTTCCTCTAAATTTGGAGCAAACAATAAATGGGGAAATTTTCCCGCTTTTTCTGCAGGTTGGCGTATCAGTCAGGAGCCCTGGGTAAAAGAGGCCGGCTGGATCAATGATCTTAAGATTCGCGCGGATTTTGGAATTACCGGAAATCAAAATTTTGACAGTTACCTTTCACTCAACACAATAACGGGTTTTGGTGACTATTATTATAATGGTCAGTTTTTTACAGTCTGGGGACCTTCAAAAAACGTAAATCCTGACTTGAAGTGGGAAAAAGGGATAAACTGGAATGTGGGGATCGATTTCTCCTTCTTTGATAACAGATTGTCTGGATCAATTAACTATTACAAACGAACACAACAAGACCTTCTGGGAGACTATAATGTTCCCATTCCTCCCTATTTATATTCAACCACTTTTGTCAATGTAGGTACCATGAAGAACAGTGGTCTGGAACTGGATCTTCACTGGACAGCAGTGAACAATCAAGACTTCGTGTACTCCATAGACCTTGCCGGTTCGTCTATGAATAATGAGTTCGTGTCATTTTCAAATTCAGAATACGTAGGCCAGGATTACTATTATGTAGCGGGCACGGAAGACCCTTTTCCCTTTCATTATCTGCAGCGGATTGAAGCCGGCAAGAGGTTGGGCACTTACTATATGTGGAAATTCGCAGGTGTAAACAAACAGGGTGACTGGCTGGTATATGACAAAAACGGTGATCTTATACCCGGTTTGTCAGCTACAGATGAAGACATGTATGAAGTTGGAAACGGTCTCCCCTTATTTACAGCATCAATGACGCATACTTTCCGCTATAAAAAATGGGACCTATCCGTTTATTTTCGCGGCGCTTTCGGATTTGACATCTTCAACATTCACGAATTCTATTATGGGTTCCAGGATGAAGTGGGTAACATAATGAAGATTGCCTACACTAAAAATAAATTGTTCAAAGGCAATCCTGTCGTTTGTGACTATTTCCTGGAAAAAGGGGATTACGTCAAACTAGACATGCTTAATCTGGGGTATACTTTCAACCTGAATAATGATTATTTGAAAGGGATAAGAATCTATCTTACCGGACGCAATCTGTTGACTATTACCGGCTTTTCCGGAGTGGATCCTTCTACTTATCAGATAAACGGTTTGCAGCCCGGCGCTTCCGGGTCAAGAAGCTATTACCCGTCCAGTCGCCAGGTAATTGCCGGAATTCAGATAGATTTTTAAATATAAATCAAAGTAAAGATGAAATATTTCAGATATACGTTAACAGTATTTGCTTTTGTTCTTTTAGCAAACTGCACGAACCTGGATGAGACCATTTATGATCAGGTTGCCAGTGAAAATTACTACAACACGCAGATGGATGTGATCCGGGCAGTATTCCGCCCCTTTGAACACGCCTATTGGAGCATTCAATCCCGTCACCAGTTGGAAGGATTGTCGGGAGATTTGGTGGCAACGTGGAAAAAGGATGACTGGTGGGAAGACGGGGGACGTTGGAGCAGACTTCATTATCACACCTGGACCATTGAAGACGAGTTAATTAAAACAGAGTGGGAGGGCTGTTTTTCCGGGATAATGCAATGCAACTATGTTCTGGACGATCTGAATACTCTGGATCCTGAAAAATTCAATTTCAGTACGGAAGAATATAACAATCTTAAAGCACAGTGCCGCACGTTGAGGGCCTGGTTCTATATAAGACTTTTGGGAAGCTACAGAAATGTCCCGTTGGCCGTAAGTCGTGATGCGTCATTGAATTCAGAGGGACAGGTACCACCACAGGAAACATTTGATTTTATTGAAAAAGAACTCACCGAATGTGTTGATTTGCTGGATACCAAAGAAGGGGCAGCGGGAAACGGAACCGCACAGGGACAATGGAACAAGGCAGGTGCCGCGGCGCTTCTGGTGCGTTTGTATTTAAATGCCGGGAAATGGATCGGGAAAGATATGTATGCCGAGTGCGCAGCATTTGCGCAACGAATTCTTGATGGCGAATACGGTGCTTATGCTTTGGGAAAAACGTGGGATGAAGTATTTGATTGGAATAATGAAAATTCCCGGGAAGTGCTTTTTGCCTTCCCCTCAGCAAAAGGATACAGTAATTATGTCTATTCCGGGGATCTTTTCTGGTGGACTGTCCCTGCCCGCACCATCACAAATTACCTGGGCGACACAAAAGCCGGGAATGGTGACCATAATTGTAAATACGGATTGGCGCCGAGTTTCTCTCCTGACGGCAGGCCTTATACCACTGAATTGGGCAGGCCGGTGGCTAAATTTAAAAAATATCCCGAGGACTTTCGCCTTAAGCTTTATAAGAATCTTGGAGAAAGTAAACGGGAGGGGATGATGCTGTTTGGTTATCTTGATTATGTTGAGAACGGGACATCTAAGCGTGTAGTGTCTCCTACCGGTGATTACGATCTGTATCTTAGAGATGCCGTGGGCAATTTCAAAGGGTGCGGTCCGGATGAGATCCCGGGAGATGTTACGTCAGACATGTTTCACGGAGATCACAGCTCCGGCTGGCGTTTCATTAAGTATCCTCTTTATCAGGATACGGACGAGGGCCAAATAGAATCGGATTATGTAGAGATAAGACTGGCAGAAGTGATTTATTCTTTGGCTGAGTGCAAGTTCCATGCAGGGGAAATTGATGATGCGGCAAGACTTCTCAACACAGTGCGCCGGAGAAATTATCCCGCAAATGCTGTGGCAAATTATCTTTATGCACCGGAGGGTCCGGTGACACTTACAGAGGCCGAATTACTTGACGAATGGGGAAGAGAGTTCTTACACGAAGGCCGCCGACGTACGGATCTCATCCGTTTTGATACATTCTGTGATGGGATATGGTGGGATAAAACGCCTGACAAGGACAATCACACAGAAATATTCCCGCTTCACAGAGACGTGCTTAGCAGCAATCCTGTATTACAACAAAATGCCGGGTATTAGTATAACACTTTTAAATATTAGTTAAATGAAAAAAGCAAAAAAATTGATGATGTTGTTCCTCGCCGGAACACTCGTCTTGTTCACTTCCTGCGACAAGGATAAAGAACCTGAAGTAATTGATATTGAACACCATTATGAAATGGTTTATATGCTTGGTGCTGCAGCTGACGGCCGTTGGGACTCATCAGATCCGTTACCTATGACAGCAACGTCAGATGAAGATGTTTTTGTCCACGAATTAGATCTTGTACGCAGTGCTGAAAACAAACTTTTTAAATTTTCAGTTGATGTAAACACCTGGGATAAAGCTCATTTTCTTGTTCCGGCCCCGGGAAGTATGGAAGAAGGTCTGTCTTATGCATTCCTTAAAGAGGGTGTAAACCAATTGGCTGAAACATCGGAAGAAAAAGACGGTGAAGGGAATCTGCGTGACCATTTCTTTGGTATGGATAAAGGTACGAGCGGACGTTATAAATTGGAAATTAATCCAATCAAATTAACGTTGACTGCCACCAAGCTTTCCTCTTTGGATGATCCTGAAATTATTGAATGGGTAGAAGGAAATCTTTATCTTGTAGGTGATGCCGCTCCCTCGGGTTGGGAAATTGCCAATCCTACACCTATGATCCGCAACGAAAATATCCACACCTATGAAGGAGCGTTGAATGCCGGTGATTTTAAGATTGCAACTATTTTTGATTGGGGCGGAGATTTTTACCGTCCGGCGGTCGACCAGACCGAGATTAACAGTTCAGGCATAGTTGACGGTTCAGTGGTTTGTTGGAAGGAAGATGCAGAAGCCGGACACGGTGATCATAAATGGAAAGTTACAGAAGCAGGTAATTACCGCCTGATTCTTGATACAGAAACACTTACCCTTAAAGTGGAATGGTTAGTAGATTAGTTAGGTTGATTTTGGTATCTCTTGTGTCAGCATTGCTTTTTGTCAATGCTGATGCTCGGGATAGCAAATACACACGTAAAAACGTGGCTCCGCAATATTGGATTGCTTACGAATACTGTTATGATCTAAATCGTCCCATGACCGAATTGCGCTGGCAGTGTAATATTGACTGGATGGCGGAGACATTTCTGGATTGGGGGTACGATATGGTATCCAATGACGGCTGGATTGAAGCCGCTCAGACCATTAATGAAAATGGATATATCACCAAATACAACAGCGGTTGGGAACATGGGTTTGAATATTGGAATGAATATATCAAAAACAAAGGAATGAAAGTGGGCGTCTATTACAATCCACTGTGGATGACTGCTGCTGCTTACGATAATGATTGCTCCGTTTTGGGAACCTCTACTACAGCCCGTCATATTGCCGGACAATACTCATTTAACGGACAACTGTACTGGGTTGACGTGGACAAAGCCGGCGCAGAAGAATGGGTGAAAGGGTATGTGCGATATTTTATGGATCTGGGGGTATCATTTCTTCGTGTGGATTTTTTGGAAAATTACGAGAATCATTATGGAACTGAAAGGTATGAAAAAGCCCTGCGCTGGATATCCGAAGAAGCCGGTGATGATCTTTTTATATCCCTGGTTATGCCCAATTCATTCAATCAGGCAGCGACGGAAATCCCATACGGAGATATGTTCCGCATTAGTGATGATTGCTTTGCCGGAGACTGGGAATTTGTTAGTGCCCGCAGACGTGGACAGGTAAAAAAGAATTGGCCAATGTATGCCAATGTCTTTGATGGTTTTATCGCTTTTTCTGAAATATCAGGTCCGGGAAAGATCATGATGGATGGTGATTTTATGCGATTAAATAAATTGGCCGACAATGCAGAACGGCAATTCCTGTTTTCTCTTATGATCATGGCCGGATCTCCACTTGCAATTGCAGATCAGTATGATACGGCTACAGATGAAGTTGAGGCAATCTACAAGAACGAAGAATTGCTGGAGTTGCACAATATGGGCTTTTATGCAAAACCGCTTAGTACAGATATTCATGATTATGAAAACAGTTCCCGTTGGGTAGGCAGACTTCCCGATGGAGATTATATTGTAGGTCTTTTTAACCGTGAAGATGAAACGTTGCCATACGGGATTAATTTTGTCACTGAACTGGGAATTGCTTCAGGCAGAGCTAAAAATGTACGTGATCTTTGGACCCACACAGATTTGGGTAGTATGAAAAATAAATATGAAACAATGTTGGAACCTCACCACTGCATGATTCTTAGAATCAGCCCGGATCAGACTCTCCCGAATTCTCATTGCTTTGGATGTTCTAGTCGTCAAGACGAATAATTATGATACGATTTTTTTCACTTTTTACGGCTTTGATATTGGTGGTTAGCTGCCAGTTGCACACAAATTCAAAAAATGCCGTTGTGTTGCAATCTCCTGATGAGATGCTTACTGTAGAGTTTATACTTTCCAATGAAGGTAACCCCATGTATGCACTGAAGTATTCAGATAACTATATCATACTTCCCAGTGCGCTTGGTTTTGAACTACGTGGCAACATAAAAGCGACTGAGTTGAATTTTGGAAAGACCGTTAGCAAGACAGACTCAAGGCCAGCCCGGAAATTTAATGACCACTTTAAAATTGTAAATATTTACAGAAATTCTTTTGATGAGATATGGAATCCTGTATGGGGTGAAGAATCCGAGATTAGAAATCACTATAATGAACTGCTTATTGATTTAGTCCAGAGTGAGACTTCCGAAAGAATGTCCATCAGGTTCCGATTGTATGATGACGGTTTGGGATTCCGGTATGAATTCCCGGGCAATCAGAACTTGAACTACTTTGTAATAAAAGAAGAACTCACAGAATTCGCTTTGGCGGAAGACTATTTTGCATGGTGGTTACCGGGTGATTACGACACGCAGGAATATGAATATGTGGAAAGTCCCATCTCGCAAGTCCCGAAACATTTTCAGGATGCCATATCGGGCAATTCCTCCCAGACTCCATTTTCAACACATGGTGTCCAGACATCCCTCCTTATGAAAACCGAAGCAGGATTGTTTGTCAATATTCATGAGGCAGCACTTATTGATTATCCCTGTATGCACCTTCTTGTTGATCCCCGGAAAAAGGTCCTGATTTCGCATCTCACCCCCGATGCGCAAGGGTGGAAGGGATATATGCAAACGCCCTGTAACACCCCCTGGCGTACGGTCCAGGTAACCCCTTCCGCGGAAGCGATGCTGGCCAGCCGATTGATTTTAAATCTCAATGAACCTTGTGCTTACGATGATGTGTCCTGGATTCATCCGGTAAAATATATGGGTGTATGGTGGGAAATGATTTCAGGTGCAGGAAGCTGGTCCTATACCTCGGATTATCCTTCCGTAAAACTCGGCAAGATTGATTACAGGCAGGCGAAACCAAATGGCTTGCATGGTGCAAATAACGAGAACGTAAAGAAATATATTGATTTTGCGTCAACAAACGGATTTGATGCGTTGCTGGTAGAAGGATGGAATATTGGATGGGAAGATTGGGCAGATTGTTCTAAAGATTATGTTTTCGACTTTCAAACACCCTATCCGGATTTTGACATAGAAGCATTGAATGAATATGCCCATACCAAGGGAATTAAATTGATGATGCATCATGAAAGTTCATCGTCGGTACGTAACTATGAAAGGCATATGGAAGACGCGTACACATTGATGAATAAATATGGATATGATGCTGTCAAATCCGGTTATGTAGGCGATATTCTTCCCAGAGGAGAACATCATTACGGACAGTGGATGGTGAATCATTATCTCTATGCTGTCACTGAGGCTGCCAGGCATCATATTATGGTCAATGCCCATGAAGCTGTACGTCCTACCGGGTTATGTCGTACATACCCTAACCTGATTGGAAATGAATCAGCCAGGGGGACAGAATACCAGGCTTTTGGCGGTACTCAGCCCAACCATGTGACCATTCTTCCTTTTACCCGGTTAAACGGAGGCCCCATGGACTTTACTCCGGGTATATTTCAGATGGATTTGAGTACTTTTACAAACAATACTTCAAAGGTAAATGCTACCATTGCCAACCAACTGGGATTATACGTCACCATGTATTCGCCGCTTCAAATGGCGGCCGATCTTCCACAACATTATGAGCGCTTCATGGATGCCTTCCAATTCATAAAAGACGTAGCTCTTGACTGGTCCGAAAGCCGGTACCTGCAAGCGGCCCCGGGTGACTATGTTGTTATTGCGCGGAAAGCCAAAAACAACGGTCAATGGTTTCTGGGAGGAGTAACTGACGAACAAAAAAGAACCTTTGATCTGGAACTTGATTTTCTGGAGCCTGGTTGTAACTATGAAGCTACAATATATAGAGATGCGCCTGATGCTGATTACCGTACCAACCCCCAGGCTTATGAAATCGTCAAGCAAACGGTTGGCCGGGAAGATGCCATTACCATCACAGCAGCTCCCGGAGGCGGATTTGCAATCTCTTTTGCCGAGCTAACACCTGAAGAAACGCACTAAACCCACCGGGCTGTTTGTCGTTTGGTCATTGATGCTATTCCGTCAGTGATGCAACCCCGTCGTTAGAAAGTATGATGGCTGCCGGCTGGTCTTAAAGGCGGTGCGCCAAACACGTTTGGCGCGTATAAGAGGCGCTGCTCCGCAGCACCATACATTTTTATGGCTGTTGCTGCTTTGCAGGAGGGTGAACTGCGTTGCTGCTTTGCAGGAGGGTGAACTGCGTTGTGGGAAGGTGGTAAGTAACGGCGGTGTTGTAAAAATCTGCAATGGCCTAAATGTAAGCACATTAAAAGAATCACCCAGGTTTTCTCTACTTACCACCTCCCCCGGTTTTTGCTGTTTTTGGGCAATTTGAGGGGGAGGTAGTAAGTAGCAGCACTGTTACAAAAAACAGCAATGGCCTAAATGTAAGCACGTTAGAAGAATCAACCAGGTTTTCTCTACTTACTACCTCCCCTGGTTTTTGCTGTTTTTGGGCAATTTTCGGGGGAGGTAGTAAGTAACGGCGGTGTTGCAAAAATCAGCAATGGCCTAAATGTAAGCACGTTAGAAGAATCAACCAGGTTTTCTCTACTTACTACCTCCCCTGGTTTTTGCTGTTTTTGGGCAATTTTCGGGGGAGGTAGTAAGTAACGGCGGTGTTGCAAAAATCAGCAATACGTTCATATTGTATGAATTACGGCCGTTAACACTATTTTGACTACTTACCACCTTCCAGCACCAACTGTTTGCCCAAAACAGCCACTTCATCACAAAAGCTTATCGAGAGCACTGGGGAGCATTGATCTTTGTACATCCGGCAGGTTTAGCGTCTGTCAGTTGCTGCACCACAAAGAACCGGGAGCTATTTTGGTACGCCGAGGCTCCCGGTTCTTGTGGTGGCAGCGAATTGAATAAAAGGTACGTCGTACCCTAATCGGCGGGTATTTTTCACACTGCATTTACAAATCACATAAAAGTAAAATAAACTTGTCAAAAAGTAAAATATAATTTACATTTGTGAGACTAATTACTAATCCCGGATATTATGAAAAGAAAAAGAATCCTTCTTCCGCACAAATTTCAGGTTATCGGTTGGGGTCTGTTTTCCCTAGCCTTTATGTTGTTGCTATTTATTTTATTCAGATATGAATGGAGCACAAGCCATGAACACACGTTTCTTCCCATAGTGGATCAGTACAGCAGGTATGTAACATTCGTACTGTTGGTATTGGCATACGCATCGGCATTTTTTGTCGCATTTTCAGAAGAAAAGCAGGAAGACGAGCTGGTCAGGGAAATACGGTTTTCTTCAGTCACTCTGGTTGCGGCCGTCCTTTTTGCCCTGCTGGTTTTGTTTTCCTTGCTGGCAGCACTAGCTCAGGGTTTTCAGCTTAATTTTCTCACTAACCGCAGTTACATTGTAATGCATTGGATTTCGAACATACTTTTTGCCTTCTTTCTTTATGTTATTGTATTCAGAGTAAGACTATTCATTATAAAAAGGAGGTCGAAACATGAAGAATAACATAAGGGTAGAACGAGCCATAAAAAAAATCACGCAACAAGATCTGGCGGATTTATGCGGAGTCAGCCGTCAAACCATCAATGCCATTGAAACGGAACGATTTGTCCCGTCCACGGTGCTTGCCCTGAAGATAGCCCGGGTTTTCAGTAAAACCGTAAACGATCTGTTTATCCTGGAAAATGATTAGTTTCCTATCTTTGCCCCATGGAATGGATCTTTTCCCTGGAAAATATAGAGGAAGCGGCCGGGGCGCTTTTACAACATACCGGTTCTACGGGCGTGATTGCTTTTTACGGGCAGATGGGTGCAGGTAAAACCACCTTCATCAAGGCCTTATGCCGGGTCCTGGGGACAGGGGACCAGGTAAACAGCCCCACCTTCACCCTTGTCAACGAATACCTTTCTTCTGAAGAGATCCCAATTTATCACTTTGATTTCTACCGCATCAAAAACCTTCAGGAAGCCGTGGACATAGGCTGTGAAGAGTATTTTGAAACCCCCGGAACCCTTTCTTTAATTGAATGGCCCGAGTTGATCACCCCCTTGCTTCCCCCGGAAGCCTGGCAGGCCACCCTGGAAGTACTTCCCTCCGGGGA
>Ga0265297_10012158_pt1 | contig 10390 bp, 6 predicted proteins | sample Munlanlwell13791_FD_192502 | JGI IMG/M metagenome (GOLD analysis project Ga0265297, IMG submission 192502) | Leachate microbial communities from a municipal landfill in Southern Ontario, Canada - Leachate well 137-91 | ecosystem: Engineered > Solid waste > Landfill > Unclassified | place...
AATTATTTAAAGCACAGAAAGATTATCATTACCTGGTTGCAGGTTTTCAGGATATAACTCTCGATACAGCAAAGTTGCAATTTCATCTTAATGAGATAAAAGATGAAATCATTCAGCTGTTGGATCCTCAACATTACAATTTGATTGAAAAATTGTTTCTTCCAAGTGACAATAATAATCTGCTTAATTTCCTTCAAAAAACAAACCTCCCTTTTGATGTAAAAGGGAAATACAACTTAGAAGAATTTGAAGAAAACTTAAAAGAACCTGCTTCTTTGCCTGATTATATGCTGCAGTTCATGAAAGCTTATGTTGAAAAAGAAAAAATTTATCCCGACTTAAGTGATGAGAATGAACTTAACGCACTCTTTTATGAGTACATTTTGAGTGATGAAAATGACTTCCTTCGCAATTGGTATGAATTCAACATGAACATAAAAAATATCATGACGGTTTTGGTTTGCAGGAGACATGAACATTCATACGATAAGCAAATTATAGGGAATACGGAAACAACTGAAGTTATTCGCAAAAGCCAGGCAAGAGATTTTGGACTAGGAGCTGAATTAACTTATATTGATGAATTGATAAATATAAGCCGAATAGAATCGCTAATGGAAAGGGAAAAAGCGATTGATCAACTCAAATGGAAATATCTTGATGAACATACTTTTTTTGAATATTTCACTGTCGAGAAAGTCATGTCCTTTGTCTTAAAAACAGCCATGGTTGAGCGTTGGCTTTCCATTGACAAGGAATATGGCAATGAGATGTTCCGAACACTTTTAAATGAATTGGAAAATAGTTACAAATCGTCAAAAAAATATACTGAAGAATAAGCATACATATGAATACAATCGGTAAAGTTACGGGAATAATTGCCAATCTGGTCATTGTGGAAACCACTGGCAATACTGCACAAAACGAAATTTGTTTTATCAAACATGGCGATACCAGCTTAATGGCTGAAGTCATCAAGATTATCGGGAACAAATCCTATGTGCAGGTTTTTGAAAGTACAAGGGGATTAAAGGTTGGTGCAGAAGTTGAATTTATGGGGCATATGCTCGAAGTAACCCTTGGCCCTGGTATTCTGTCCAAGAATTTCGATGGTTTACAAAACGACCTTGATAAAATGGAAGGAGTATTCCTTAAACGCGGGCAATATACTTATCCTTTGGAACCTGAAAAAAAATATCATTTCACTCCTTTGGCAGTTGCAGGAGATAAAGTATTAGCCGGCAGCTGGTTAGGTGAAGTTACGGAGAATTGGATTCCTCATAAAATCATGGTTCCCTTCAAACTCAAAGGAGATTATACAGTTAAGAAACTTTTTCCTGAAGGAGATTATACCATTCATGATGTTGTTGCTGTTATAAGCGATGACGAAGGAAAAGATATTGAAGTGACCATGGTTCAAAAATGGCCGGTTAAAGTTCCTATTCGCGCATTCAAGGAGAAACCCCGCCCGTTTAAAATTATGGAAACCGGTATCCGTGTCATTGATACCCTGAATCCCATGGCTGAAGGAGGAACTGGCTTTATCCCCGGTCCTTTTGGTTCCGGCAAAACTGTTCTTCAACACAATCTTTCAAAATATGCTGAAGCTGACCTTGTGATTGTTGCAGCATGCGGTGAACGAGCCAACGAAGTTGTTGAAATTTTCACCGAATTCCCGGAACTTGACGACCCACGGTCCGGCAGAAAATTAATGGAAAGAACGACAATCATTGCCAACACGTCAAACATGCCCGTGGCAGCACGTGAAGCATCCGTTTATACTGCAATGACCCTTGCTGAATATTATCGCTGCATGGGATTAAAAGTTCTTCTTTTAGCTGACTCTACCTCCAGGTGGGCACAGGCATTGCGTGAAATGTCAAATAGGATGGAAGAATTACCGGGTCCTGATGGATTTCCAATGGATTTGCCGGCTATTATTTCTAATTTCTATTCCAGAGCTGGTTTTGTATATTTAAATAATGGACAAACTGGATCTATTACTTTTATTGGAACTGTTTCTCCAGCTGGTGGAAACCTGAAAGAACCTGTAACTGAATCTACAAAAAAAGCTGCAAGATGTTTTTATGCTCTTTCTCAACAACGTGCCGACAGCAAACGATATCCTGCTATTGATCCTATTGACAGTTACTCGAAATATTTGGAATACCCTGAAATCATTGAATTTCTGGATGCAAAAATTGGCAAGGATTGGGTTCCGAATGTATTAGTTGCGAAAAACATCCTGTTAAGAGGACGTGAAGCATACGAACAAATCAATATTCTTGGCGATGATGGTGTCCCTATTGATTACCACCTCAAATACTGGAAATCTGAAGTAATTGACTTCGCAATTTTACAGCAGGATGCATTCGATAAAATTGATGCCTCCACTTCTCTGGAAAGACAAAATTACATGTTGAAAAAGGTTATTGAACTATGTGAATTTGATTACAAATTTGATTCCTTTGAAGAAGTCAACCCCTATTTTAAAAGAGTAATCAACGCCCTGAAGCAGATGAATTATTCTGAGTTCAAATCTGAACTATTTAATAATAACGAAAAAGAATTTGATTCACTAATACAAGAAAGAAAGGTATAAAACATGGAAAAAGACACCAAAGCATTTCAGCGCGTTTACGCAAAGCTGTATCAGTTAACAAAAGCGACAGTTTCGTTACGTGCATCAGGCATAGGTAATGAAGAACTTGCCATCGTTGACGGCCGCCTGGCTCAGGTAGTGAAAATTGTTGGTGATTTGGTAACCTTGCAGGTTTTTGCCGGTACCGAAGGAATCGCAACAAACGCTGAAGTAACTTTTACAGGCAGTGCTCCAACTCTTAAAGTAGGAGAAGATCTTGTCGGAAGATTTTTTAACGCTTATGGGGAACCTCTTGAAGGAGGGCAGATTATTGGTGAAGAACGTGAGATTGGTGGCCCTAGCGTAAATCCGGTCAGACGAAAACAACCTTCTGAATTGATTGCAACGGGTATAGCTGGTATTGACCTGAATAACACTCTGGTTACCGGCCAGAAAATCCCATTCTTTGCTGATCCTGATCAACCTTTCAACCAAGTTATGGCCATGGTTGCCCTTCGTGCCCGTGCTGACAAAATCATCCTTGGAGGAGTTGGTCTTACTAATGATGATTATCTGTTTTTCAAAAATGTATTTGACAATGCCGGTGCCCTTGACAGGATCATTGGTTTTATTAATACTACTGAAAATCCTCCTGTCGAACGCTTGCTCGTTCCGGACATGGCCCTCACTGCAGCTGAGTATTTTGCAGTCGAAAAAAATGAAAAAGTACTTGTGTTATTGACTGATCTTACACTTTATGCAGATGCACTAAGTATTGTTTCAAACCGAATGGATCAAATTCCATCAAAAGACAGTATGCCTGGTTCTTTATATTCCGACCTTGCCCGTCTTTATGAAAAAGCAGTACAATTCCCTGATGGCGGATCTATTACTATAATTGCAGTAACAACATTATCAGGTGGAGATATAACACATGCTATTCCTGATAATACCGGCTATATTACTGAAGGACAATTGTTCCTCAGAAAAGATACCGATATTGGAAAAGTCATCGTTGATCCATTTCGCAGTCTTTCCCGTCTGAAACAATTGGTTATTGGAAAGAAAACACGCGAAGACCATCCTCAGGTTATGAATGCTGCAGTACGGTTGTTTGCCGATGCCGCAAATGCTAAAACAAAACTTGAAAATGGTTTTGACCTTTCGGATTATGATGAACGTGCCCTTAAATTTGCAAAGGATTATTCCAATAAACTGCTTGCCATTGATGTCAATATTGATGTAGATACCATGCTTGAAACTGCCTACGATCTGTTTAAACAATATTTCACTGAAGCAGAAGTAGGATTAAAGAAAGCATTCGTTGATAAATACTGGAATAAAAATTAGTCAATTCAGAAAAAATGGCGATCAAGTTTCAATATAATAAAACTGCTTTACAACTGTTAAGAAAACAGCTTAACGTAAGGGTAAGAGCATTGCCCACTCTTAAAAACAAAGAAGCTGCACTTCGCCTTGAAGTCAAAAAAGCTAAAGATACAGCAGATGCACTTCAGCATAGACTAAAGAAGAAACTTCAGGAATATGAGCACGCCATTCTGATTTGGGGTGAATTCGACAATAGTCTTGTTGCTGTAAAAGATATTGAACTTTCCATTAAAAAAATTGCAGGAGTTAAAACCCCTGTTTTACAGAATGTTTTCTTTGAAATTGGAGAATTCAGTATGTTCAGTAAACCATCATGGTATTTAGATGGAATAAATATTATCAAGGAATTGGCCAGCATAGGTATTGAACGCGAAGTTTTTCTGGAGAAAATGCATTTACTCGAACATGCACGACATAAAACTACACAAAAGGTAAACCTTTATGAAAAAGTACAGATTCCTGGTTTTCAGGAAGCCATACTAAAGATTAAACGCTTTATGGAAGATGAAGAAAACCTTTCCAAGGCCTCGCAAAAAATTGTCAAAAACCGTTTATTAGCTATGGAGGAAAGTGTATGATCGTACCAATGTTAAAATACTCATTTCTTGTCTATCATAGGGAATACTTAACATTTCTTGAACATTTGCAGCAACTTGGCGTTGTGCATATGATCGAAAAAAACAAAGAAATATCGGATTCTATTCGTGAGAAATATGAGTTGATCAAACAGATTACCTATGTGATTCGCTTTCTTCAAAACAGAGAAGTTGAAAAAAAAGAACCTGCAGAAAAAATTGATAAAGAAAAACGTTTTCTTGAAATAAAAAAACTTATTTCCGAATACGATCATAAAATCCAACAGCTCAACCTTCTCAATAAAGAAATATCACAAGTTCAATCTTGGGGAGATTTTTCAATTGAAACAATAAACAAGTTAAAAACTGAAGGGTTATTTACCAGATTTTTTACGGTATCTCAGCGTAAATTTTTGCCTGAATGGGAGGAAACTTACGCCATTTCTCAGATTGGAATTCAAGCAGGTTTGATCTACTTCGTTCTTTTCCAACGCGAAGGTGAAGAAATTGAACTTGATGCTGAAGAAATAAGAATGCCTGAACGTTCTGTTTCAGAACTTCTATTTCTTAAAGAAAAACTGGATGAAGATCTTAAAGGGATAAATGAACTCTTTAACAGTTATTCAGCTGACAGTGTGGATATCCTTACCGACTATAGATTAAGCATCATAGAAGCTACAGAATATTCAAAAGTTGTTGAAAATACTGTTATCGAAGCTGAAGACAAACTGATGCTGCTTGAAGGTTGGGTACCACAAACAAAAGAAAATGATCTTTTAAACTACCTGAACAATAGCCCTACCCTATTTATTAAAGAAGAAATACAACCCGAAGATAAAGTTCCAATTCTGCTCAAAAATAAAAGTTTTGCAGAAAAATTTGAAGTCATTGGCGAATTATATTCATTACCATCCTATAAAGAACTGGATCTTACTCCTTTCTTTGCTCCATTTTATCTTCTATTCTTTGGATTTTGCCTGGGAGATGCCGGATATGGGATTTTACTGGCAATAGTATCAATTTTTGCAATGGCCAAAGTGAAAAAAGAATTTAAAAAGATTGTTGGATTGGTCCTTTATTTAAGTCTCTCAACCATACTTTTCGGGCTCATAGGAGGCACTTTTTTTGGGATACCTCTATACGAAACCAACTTACCAATCTACAGCAATCTGTCAAAAATGTTAAGTGACAACGGCACAGACATCAACAATGTTCTTTTTTATCTTTCGCTGGCAATGGGAGGTATTCAGATAATTTTTGGTTTAATAATTAAATCATTCAATGAAGGGAAACAATTTGGGTGGCATACAGCAGTTGGAACATTGGGTTGGATTACCCTTTTAATTGGAATGATTGGACTGTTCATATACAGTTTCCTGACTGATACCCCTATGGAATCCTTGAAAATAGCACAGTATATAATTCTTGGAATCAGCGGAGTTATGATTTTATTACTCAATAATCTGAAAAGAAATATTTTAAATAATTTTGGCTCAGGACTTTGGAATACTTATAATATGGTTACAGGGCTCCTTGGAGATCTTTTATCCTATATACGTCTTTTTGCACTTGGAATCGCGAGTGGTATCCTTGGTTTTGTTTTTAATAGTCTTGCAATATCCATGAAAGGAGATGTACCTGGCCTAAATATCATTATCATGATCATAATTTTGCTTATTGGTCATTCAATCAATTTATTTATGTCCAGTCTCGGATCTTTCGTTCATCCCATGCGTTTAACATTTGTTGAATTTTATAAAAACTCCGGATTTACCGGAGGTGGTAAAAAATATAATCCTTTTAAAAAATTATCTTAACACTAAACTTAAACAATTAATAAGAATATGGAACCTATTATTTTAGCTTACATTGGAGTCGGATTAATGATTGGTCTTGCCGGTATTGGTAGTGCTTACGGAGTAACCATTGCTGGAAATGCTGCTGTCGGAGCCTTAAAAAAGAATGAAGAAGCGTTTGGAAACTTTCTTGTATTGTGTGCTATGCCTGGAACTCAGGGTCTTTATGGATTTATGGGATATTTTATCTTGAAAGGTTATCTCATTCCTGAAATTTCATGGATCAATGCAGGAGCAATCTTCGGGGCTGGTCTCGCACTTGGTTTTGTTGCATTACTGTCTGCCATCAGACAAGGGCAGGTCTGCGCTAATGGAATTTCTGCGATCGGATCAGGATACAATGTATTTGGCAACACACTTATCCTTGCCGTTTTCCCGGAACTTTATGCCATTATTGCTTTTGCTGCAACCTTCCTGATTTCCGGATCTTTATAATCGAAACCAGCAAATGAACTGACTGCAAGGAACTTCTTTGCAGTCATCATTAATTAGGTGCTTCGGACTCAATTATTTTAGTCGGAAGCACTTTCTTTTTGTATAAATCTGAAAAGAATTTCAGGTTAAAAATTTCAAATCATCAAGCCAGGCAGTCAGTAAAGTAAGTTCCTCTTTACCAATTACTCCGATTTCAATAAGTCTCCTATAACAGCTCAACAAATTCGCACCAAGAAATTCCTCCCCTTTTTTCAAAGTCAAGGATTCCAACTCATTTACAATACGCATATTATTCAGATATCCAGGAACCTCTTGCTCCAAATCTTTGATTAAGGAATGTTCATTACGCTCCTGCCAAACAGTGGGTTCATGAAAAAGCAGACACCAATCATTTTCCCACATAATGCGTTGAGCAATAAAACTCCTCCATATATCTGTCATTCGAAAACTGCAATATGACGGAAGATAAAGTAATGGAAAAGCTTCTTTAAACCATGTCGTATTTTGACTGTTAAATGGGCAATATGTTCCTTTACCAATGGCAAGACGAATATCACGTTTAAAATGAATAGGTAAAGGGAAAATAAGGCGAAAAATCGCATCAACATCAGGATTGCCATCCGCAAGTCCTTGCTGAACCGGACAAAATGTATCTTCGAAAGGTAATTTCTGAATTTCAGGAACTTTATACTGTAATTGTTCCAAAGCAAAACCACGTGGCCAGATATTTTCATTGGTAAAATAGCGATAAATATTTAACCATGATTGCTCCCTGGAAACAAAAGTCTGTTGTAACTTGCTCCTTTTGCCCCAAAAGGCTTCTTCAGGATAATTATCATCATCTGTTTCAATTATGATTTCATTTCCTTCAGAAATCGCAAGCAAATAACCGATGTTTTTTCGGGTATATGACTTCTCAGGGCAGAGCCTGGCAAATTCAAATAAAAGTTCACGTTGATGTTCAATATTATAAAATCTGCAATGATCCAGCATAAAAGATCGCGGGCTTTTTGTATCACCCATTACAAAAAAATCTATATTATGTAAATAAGCCCCATCCGCCAAGCTTTTTAACACTTTATTGGGAGCAGATATGGAGGTCACAATCAAAGCGCTTTTCTTATTCTCCAACGGCATTTCCTGTTATTTTTGGACTACAATAATCGTTAAAATCACATTAACCACATTCATTATTTTTACATGGCTTAAAACATTATGCTTAATGTTCCGTAAGGAATTTAAATAGAATTTGCATCAGAACATCTTTAATTATAAATTTGATGATACAAGAAAATCTGCATTGGAATAAGCAATTATCTGACAATGAGTAATAAAGAAATGTTTCAATATGCTGAGGTGATTTTACCATTCCCGTTACACAATACTTTTACTTACCGTATTGGCTTTTCTTTCACACAAAGTGCGGAAATTGGGAAAAGAGTTCTGGTTCAATTTGGAAAAACAAAAATTTTTACGGGAATTATTATTGAATTACACAACAGAACACCTGAAAAGTACAAAGTAAAAGAGATTATTGACATCTTGGATGACCATGCAATTATTTATCCAGTACAAATTATGTTTTGGAGATGGTTGGCAGATTATTATTGTTGTTCACTTGGAGAGGTAATGGCGGTAGCACTGCCTTCAAGTATGAAAATTGAAAGTGAAAGCAGTATTATATTGAATGACGAATTTCATGGTGAAGTGGGAGAATTGAATGATAATGAAATGAAGGTTATTGAAGCACTTGATCATAAAAAAATATTAAGCATTCCTATTATTCAGCAACTCACCGAGCTTAAGAATGTCCTTCCAATTATCAAGTCTTTATATCAACAAGGCATCATTCTTACAACAGAAAAAATTTCTGAAAGCTACAAACCCCGTATGGAGCAGATAATTGAATTGCACCCGGATTACCATAATGAAATCAACTTTCAGGAGGTTTTTCGACAATTGGAACGAAGCCCAAAACAGCTTGACGTGCTCCTTGCATTTAACATCATATCAAAGAAAAATACCATTGTTTTACTTAAAGAACTTGCAGAGAAAGCATCAGTTAATATTCAGATTATTAAAACACTGGTAAAAAAGGGAATTCTAGTATTAAAAAACATCAATGTCGAAAGGGTGACATTCGATTCTTTTCAAAAGGAGAATTTTGATCTGACACTGCCCCAATCTATAGCATATAAAAAGGTATGTCAGCTTTTTGAAGATAAGGAATGTGTTCTCTTACATGGAGTTACAAATAGTGGGAAAACCCATATTTACATGAAGTTGATTGAGAAAACCATTCAACAAGGTCGGCAAGTATTGTATCTTGTTCCTGAGATTGCTCTTACTACTCAACTAATCAAGAAATTGCAATCCTATTTTGGAGATAAGATCGGAATTTATCATTCACGGTATAATCCTAATGAAAGATATGAAATATGGCATAAAACATTGAGTGGAGGATATGATGTAGTTCTGGGCGTAAGATCTGCATTATTTTTACCCTTCAAAAATCTTGGTTTAATAGTGATTGATGAGGAACATGAAAGCACATTTAAACAACAAAATCCTGCACCACGTTATCAAGCCAGAGATTCAGCCATTATGTTGGCTGCTTTCTCAAGTGCAAAGGCATTACTTGGATCCGCCACACCGTCCTTTGAATCATTAAACAATTCAATTTTAAACAAATACGGATACGTAGAATTAACCGATCGTTTTTTGGATGTTCGACCTCCTGAAATTATCCTTGCCGATGTAAAAGACAACCAAATAAAGAAAAAGATGAAGGGGCATCTGACTTCCACTTTATACAAAGAAATCGAAGAATGTCTGAATCATAATGAACAAACTATTTTGTTTCTTAACAGAAGAGGCTACGCACCTTACATTGAATGTAAAACATGCGGATGGATACCTCAATGCAAACATTGTGATATCAGTTTGACTTATCATAAATCAACCCGGCAAATGAACTGCCACTATTGCGGATATAAAACAGATACTCCTTCCGTATGTCCAATATGCGGTAATGCTTCCTTAATAATGAAAGGATTTGGAACTGAAAAAATTGAGGATGATATCGAACTGCTTTACCCTGAGGCACGCTTCCTTCGTTTAGATTTAGATACAACTAAAAGCAAGGAATCGTTTAAAAAGATAATCGGTGCATTTGAAAAAGGAGATGCAGATATACTGATTGGAACACAAATGGTCACGAAAGGACTGGATTTTGAGAAAGTTAAACTTGTGGGTATATTAAACGCAGATCAAATGATAAATTATCCCGATTTTCGTGCTGCTGAAAGGAGCTATCAACTTATGGCGCAAGTTAGTGGTCGCGCTGGAAGACGATCCGAAAGAGGGAAAGTTATTATACAAACGTACAAAGTTAACCAACAGATATTTCAATTTCTGATGGAAAACAATTACCGGGCTTTTTACGAATCCGAGATCAAATCAAGGTTTGATTTTCATTATCCCCCCTTCACAAAATTAATAAAAATTACTCTGAAATCTTTCTCGACTGATTTATTGGAAAAAGGCAGCAATCA
>Ga0265297_10012159_pt1 | contig 10390 bp, 9 predicted proteins | sample Munlanlwell13791_FD_192502 | JGI IMG/M metagenome (GOLD analysis project Ga0265297, IMG submission 192502) | Leachate microbial communities from a municipal landfill in Southern Ontario, Canada - Leachate well 137-91 | ecosystem: Engineered > Solid waste > Landfill > Unclassified | place...
GTACCGCCTCCGGCAGGTTGAGGATCCTGAGCGTGTTCGCCACCGAGGCGCGATTCTGTCCCAAACGCTCTGCCACCTGCTCCTGGGTAAGCGAGAACTTGTCCATCAACTCCTTGTAGGCTTGAGCCTTTTCCAAGGGGTTAAGGTCCTCGCGCTGGATGTTCTCGATCAACGATATCTCCAGCATTTCCCGGTCGTCCACATCCTTAACGACGGCCGGAATTCGAGTCAGTCCGGCGATTTGGGCAGCGCGCAAGCGCCGCTCGCCTGCGATGAGCATGTAGCGGTCACCCGTTCGCTTTACAATCACGGGCGTCAGCATCCCTGTCGAGGCAATGCTGGCGGCCAGTTCCTTGAGCGTCTCCTCGTCGAAAGTGCGGCGGGGCTGAAGCGGGTTGGTCGAGATACGGTCAAGAGGGATCTCGACAGTCAAGAACGGTCTCTTGAGTGTGGCGGGAGCGTTGTTGTTAAGCAGCGAGTCGAACCCGCGACCTAAATGTCTTTCGCCCATTGCTTCAGGACCTCCTTGGTCAGTTCGATGTAGTTCTTGGCGCCGACTGATCTTGGCGCGTAGTCGAAGATGGTCTTTGCGAAGCTCTGAGCCTCGCTGAGAGCCACGTCCCGGGCAATGACGGTCGAATAGACTTCGCGCTGGAAATGCTTTACGACTTCGGCTCGCACCTCAGCCAGCTTCAGGCCGGGAGTGTACATCGTAAAGAGGATGCCGCAAAGTTCCAGGCTGGTATTTGCCTCGAGGCGGATGTCCTTAGTGACCTTGAGTATCTGCGTGAGGCCTTCCATCGAGAAGTACTCGCATTGGATCGGTACAAGCAGGTAGTCGCTGGCAATCAGGGCGTTCATTGTCATCAGGCCCAGCGTGGGCGGACAATCGATGATGATGACAGAGAACCCGTCCTTCAGGTTGCTGCATGACTCACGCAGCCTGTAGAGCTTGTCAGGGGCGTCTGCCAGGGTGGATTCGAGATCGAGAAGCGCGATGGCGCCCTCGATTACGTAGAGATTGGGTATGCCGGACTCGACGGGCAGGCTCGCGGCGGCCTCCGGCATAGTGAACAATGTGGTTGAGCTGTACTCGGGCATGGCCTTTGGCAGGCCCACTCCGGTTGTGGCATTGCCCTGCGGGTCGAGGTCGATCATCAGGACCTTCCTTCCGCTCATGGCGATACCCGCAGAAAGGTTGATGGCCGTCGTCGTTTTTCCGACGCCGCCCTTCTGGTTCGCTATGGTGATGATTCGGGTCATTCGACCTCCGGATGTTCCACGTGGAACATTATACGTACGGGCGAAAGGCACTGCAAGGTTTTTTCAAAATGCGCATTGAGGCGACTTTCTTCGGCCAAGTGCAGGGAATCGGCTTTCGCTATACTGCTTTTCGTATAGCGACCGCTCAGCATGTCAACGGGTATGTCGTCAATCGCCCGGACGGCTCAGTCTTCCTTGTCCTTGAAGGCTCAAGCGCCAGCGTTGAGTCTGCACTCGCAGCGATTCAATCGCACTTTGGTGGATACATTACCGAAGGCAGGTACAATACAGACTGTATCCCTGAAGGTCTGGGCAACTTTGAGATAAGGCATCACGGATGAGCCCCATTTTCCCGATCGCTTCCAACACTTTCCGAGAGGTATTCAGGCAACCGGCGTTCCTGTTGGTGCTTCTGCTTGGAGTAGTCGGACTGATCCTCGGACGATACCTGACACTCTTCGCTCTGGGCGATGAGGTTCGGATGTTTAAGGACATCGGGGTCTCAACCATTCTCCTCGTTGGACTGGTCCTCGTAGTTATCTCGTCTACATCCACCATCTTCGATGAGATCGAGAACAAGACCATCCTTACTGTCCTCTCGAAACCAGTCTCACGGCAATCCGTGCTCATCGGGAAGTTCACGGGCATTGCTCTGACCGTGTTTGTCGCCTTTGTCATGATGACGTTTGTCTTCCTTCTGGCCCTCTGGTGGCTTTCGAACTTCGAATACTCCCATTTGCCCAAGGGGCAGCCCTTTTTCGTCGTAGAAGCCCTGCAAGGGGTATATCTTGCATTCCTTCACGTCTTGCTCCTTGCCGGGATATCAACCGTCCTGTCTATTCACTTGAGTCTGCTCCCGAACATGGCGATCTGCTGCATCATCTTCGTTGCGGGTCATCTTTCGGACTATGCCTTTTCCGTGTTCAGGGATCCCAGCACCAACGCGATGAACCCGGTGGCTTTCGTTTTCTACATTCTGATTCCCAACTTCGAGCACTTCAACGTTTCCTCTGCCTTGATTGCCGGACAGACCATCCCTGGCACATACACCATGTTTGCCAGTTTCTACGCCGGGGTCTACCTGTTGATTCTCCTGTTTGTCGGAAACTACCTCTTCAAGCGGCGGGAATTGCTCTGATGCGCTACGTCATAATCAGCGACATTCACGGCAACTTCGACGCACTCAAAGCGGTACTTTCCGCCATCGATGAGATTGGCTATGACATGCTGGTCTGCCTTGGGGATGTTGTCGGCTACGGAGCCGAACCAAATGAATGCTGCGAGGCACTCAGGCAAAGGCGAGCGCGTGTTTTGGCCGGGAATCACGACCACGCGGCGATAGGGCTGCTCAACTTGGACTTCTTCAACGAGTTCGCTCGGGTTGCCACTTTGTGGACGCGGGAACAACTCACGACCGAGAATGTCGAATGGCTTAGAAGTGCAAACTTCGTCGAGATCTTCCCGGAATTCGCCGCGACACACAGTACACTGCATTCACCGGAGTTATTCAATTACATACTTACCGTCCTTGACGCACGAATGTCCTTCGATGTCCTTGACCGACGAGTCTGCTTTATGGGGCACTCCCATATGCCGGTGACCTTCTTTTCCACCTCACCCATCACTTACAGCCTGGACAGTACCTGTGAGGTCAGAGACGACGCGCAATTGCTCGTAAATGTCGGTTCGGTAGGGCAGCCGCGCGACGAGATTCCGCTCGCATCCTTCGCATACTATGATACCGAGGAAAAAGAGATTACGATCATCAGGGTCGAGTACGATCTGGAGTCTGCAGCGAGGAAGATCCTCGACGCCGGGCTGCCGGAAATACTCGCTTTTCGCTTGTTTAAGGGGAAATGATGAAATCCATCCACTGGCGTCGCTTCATGGTCACGTTGGTTCTGCTTGTCTCTGCCTCCGCGGCGACCCGTGCGGATTGGGTGCCGGGAGACTGGTCAGTAACGGGGGGCGGCAGCAACTCATATCTATTTGCGATAAACAAGCCCGCCGGGGATGGGGTCGCGACGTTGGACACCGGTTTCTGGTATGATCCAACCGGGGAGAAGTCGTGGATGACGTCTTCGGAACCCAGCTATTCCAGTACCGGGGGTGTGCTTTCGTTTTCGTCCTCTTTCCGCAGCACTCGCGAAAAACTCCGCGCAAAGGGTGAAGTCCGCCGAATGCAGGGAGACGGGCTCTATTTCTCCTTGTGTGGATCCTCGAGCGTCGAGATGCCGGATCTGTGGATGCGCTTTACTTTGCCTTTGGCATACTACTCGGAAAGACCTGTATCCGCTGATGACAACTTGCAGGGGCCTTATCTCTTCGACAAGCTTGTCTCCTTGCGCGCTACTAAGATCGTCCTTGCCGAGGGAAGTCCAGGGCAGTTCTGCATCGAGGCGGCCGCAAAGTGTGAATGGCGAATGATGCGGGTTGACGCTGGCGGGAGGCCAAGTCTTGCCGTCTACGTCAATCTTCTTGGCGATATGGGGCTCGCGCCCGGCAGACCTTTCTTCTTCACTGCAAGATTGTCTGCGCGCGATACCGCGCCGATGCCATACTGCTCTGTGCTTTTCACACCGGAAAATGCGACAGTCAAGAGATACTCGACGTTCGAGGCGGGATTTCAGTTCCTGGGTCTGCCGGTTACGAATCCCTACAGTTTCGAATCGCTCAATCTCTCCGCGGTTTTTTCGGACGAGATGGGCAATAAGGTCTCTGTGAAACCATTCTACTACCAGCCCTTTGTCGAAAAGGGCGAGTCAGAGAAGCCCGAGTTGAAGGCATCCGGGCGGCCATACTTCCTTGTGCGATTCTGTCCGCGAAATGCAGGAAGTTTCGTGGGCAAGCTATTTGCTCAGGCGGGTGAGCATTCATACACCTCCGAAGAGATGAAGTTCGAGGTATCTGATGGCGATGGCGGATTTGTTCTTGTTTCGCCAACCGACAGGAGGTACTTTATCCTCAGTTCCGGTCAGGCGTACGTCCCCGTGGGACTTAATCTTGCATGGATGAAGACATCGATGCCTTCCGAGTACTCCGAGGCGATCAAGAAACTCTCGGATAATGGGATCAACTGCACGCGAATCTGGAATTGCACATGGGGCATCAACTTGACCGACGGAAAGGCCCCTTGGGGACTAAATCAGGCGCAATTCTATGTAATGGACGAATTCCTGGCGAAATGCCGTGAAGAGGGCGTATATGCCATTCTTGTGCTGACGAACCACGAAGACCTGAAGAACAACATCGACAAGCTGCCCTATTTCGAGCCCAATGGCTCGGCAAAGGCGACTCTCGACTTTTTCCTGTCTCCTGCCAAGGAAACCTTCCGTTCACATCTGTCTTACATCGTCAACAGGTTTTCCTCCCAGTCATCGTTGATGGCATTCGAGTTGGGCAACGAACTGGACTACGTTGTTGACCGCGCAAAGCTGGCGTCGTGGAATTCCGAGATGGCCGAGTTGATACGCCAGACTGACATCAACAGGCACATGGTGACATCGAGTCTCGGCTTCAATATGGCGGACGCAGCATTTTGGCGCGCGTCGAACGTGGACTTCACACAATTCCACGGTTACTCGCGAGACATGGCGTTCATCGAATCAGATATGGAAAAGAGCGGTCTGGCGCTCGCCAGCTATGCTGCCGATAATCTGGAACCGCTTGGGCGGCCGGCACTTATGGCGGAATTCGGCTATTACGTCACCGATGAGCAATCGGGACTGAATGTCATTGATGTTGACGGTGTTCACCTTCAAAACGGTCTGTGGTCATCCCTGTTCTCGGGCCTCGCGGGAACAGCGATGAACTGGTGGTGGGAAGGCTATGTCATCAAGAACGGTCTTCTCGGTCGATACAAGTCAGTCGCGCGGTTCGTCACCAACATCGACTTCCCGCACGAGGCATTTGTTCGCGGCAAGGAGGAAGTTGGCGGACTCACAGTTCTGAGCCTTCGTGGCCGTACGACGCAACTATTCTGGTTCACCGCGATCGAAAACAACTGGTATGACCGCTTCGGACGCGGGAAAGAACTGGTGCAGCACAAGGGCATGATCTACGTCGTGTCCGGCTTGTCCAAGGGTCTCTACCGGGTGGAATGGTGGGACACCAAGACGGGTGTTCCATTGAACAGCTTCGAGTCAGGTGTCGAGGATGGCCGCATCGAACTGCGAGTTCCGGAATTCTCAGGAGACATCGCTCTCAAGATCACGGCTCTAAGGCAATAGGGCACCTTCCGCGTGAGGAAATACGGCGCCTTTCTTGTTGCGATGGTGATTCTCGCCGGAGGCTGCGCTCCTGCTGACAGGAAGCTTCCGCCCGTCGTGACAGTTGAGGAGTATCGCGAAGAACCGATTACTCCCGGACGATATCTGGAGTACCTTCAGTACCGCAGCAGACTTGGTGCTGCACTTCCCGGAGCCCCGGACATCCAGGTAACCCCCCAATCCATTTTGTCCAACGAATGCGGGGTTTGTGTCATTGTGAGCGTAGCTCGTTTCTATGGCGATGAAGCGTCGTACGTTGACGTGAAGAAGGAAGTGCTGGGAACCCATGCGCAGGGCACTTCTATTGCGGCAATCGAGCAATGGTTCGTTGACAGGAAATATTCGCATGTGCAACGCTACTACGGGGTCAGGGATGAGGACACGTTTGCGCGAGAACTGAAAACGGGCGCCTTGATTGTCGCTTTGATCTATGCGTTCCGCGACGGATTCGGACCCAATCACTTCGTCGTGGCTTCATGCGTTGAGGGGGGGAAAGTAAACGTTGTGGATTCGCGCATCGGGACGTACTCCGAGCCCTTGGAGTTTTTCCTGTCGCAGAGGAGTCTTATGCAGGGGCAGTGGATCGCTGTCAGAAGATGAGCAACAGTCCTGGAAAGCCTACTTGCCAGCCCTTCTGACCAGGAACTGGGTCAACGCCCGATCAAATGGCGTGGATGTGTCAATTCCCACATATTCGATTCGCTGACGAGAGCATTCCCTCTTGACTTCTTCGATGTGATTTCCCAAGGCTTGCAAGTAGGCGCCCCGAACAATTTCAGGGGCAACAGGTACGGCATCTCCGGTTTCCGGATCCACCATGTCAACAGGACCGGAGAAGCCAAAGTTGCGCTCCTGGGCATCGAGGACATGGAAGATAACGACATCATGGCGCGAATGACGCAGATAGGCGAGTCCGCGAGCAATTTCGTCAAGGGGGCTGAGCAGGTCCGAGAAGACCATGATCAGTGAGCGATGCCGCACGAAAGCCGCCAAGCGGCTCATACTGTCGGCAAAACGTGTACGGCCTCCCGGGCGGCTTCTGGCCAACTCGGTCAGAATCCGGGTGAGGTGAAGGTTCTTGCTTCGGGCAGGGAAGACAGACCGTGGGCGCTCGTCATAAGTGAACAGACCGACGGAATCCTTCTGGTTAATCATCAAGTACCCAAGCGACGCAGCAAGGCAGATGGCATACTCCAGCTTGGTCAGCGAGGTGGTGCCGTAGTCCATCGAGCCTGAGATGTCCACCGCCAGGAACCCCTCCAGAGTCGTCTCAGCCTGGAAGAGCTTCACGAAGTACTTGTCAGTCCGGGCATAAGCGCCCCAGTCGATGTACCTGGGTTCGTCACCCGGGATGTACCGTCGATACTCCGAGAACTCGACGCTGAATCCGTGGCGGAAGCTGCCGTGGAGGCCGCTCAAGAACCCTTCGACGATGAATTTTGCCTTCAGGTCGAGCCTGGATATTTCCTTGATGACTTCCGGCCTGAGGTATTTTTCCACGTTGGACATATCAGTTCCCTGAGACAGCCTCCTCAACCATGTCGCACCAGCAGTGCAGGAGCAATGTATGGCATTCCTGAACGCGCATTGTGCGCGCGGATGGAGCCTTTACAAGAAAATCGCACAGGCTTGACATCGCCCCGCCCGATTCGCCGACCAAACCCAAAACGTCGATTCCCGCAGTCCGAGCTACTTCGATTGCTCGCAACACGTTGCGGGAGTTACCGCTCGTGGAAAGCGCAACAAGAAAATCGCCCTTCCTGCCAAGAGCTGTCAACTGCCGGGCAAAGATCTCATCGAATGAGAAGTCATTGCCGCATGCGGTGATCGCCGAAGTGTCGGTTGTCAGGGCGATGCCAGCCAATGGACTGCGGTTGCGCTCAAGCCGGATAGTCAGTTCCGCGGCAAAGTGCTGCGAGTCAGCGGCGCTCCCACCGTTACCACAGAAGAAAACCCGCCCTCCGGACTTCAGACAGCGGGCGGCCAGTATCGCAGAGGATGCAAGAACTTTGGCTATCTGCGAATTCCCAGCCAGCGCGGCAACTGCTTTCAGGTGCTCGGAAAAGTGAGAATCATATTTCCCATGCATATCATCGCTCCGCGAAGAGGTCGGAAGTTGCTTCTTCGACAGGTGGGAAGGGCATTGCTTTGGCAATCTCAAGTTCCGCAGATATGAACTCGCGCACAGACCGCGTAATGTCGTCAAGTCGGGCTGCGGCAACTCCAGACTGTTCGAGCCGGGCTCGCACGCGCAAAATCGGATCCCGCTGTTGCCAGGAGGCTTCTTCCTCGCGAGTGCGATACTCCCGCGCGTCGGATTTTGAGTGGCCTTTCGTGCGATATGTCTGGGCTTCGATGAAGGCAGGGCCTTCGAGTGAGCGAAGGTGCGGAGCAAACCGGCCGACTGCCTCACGAACAGATTCCGGGTCATTCCCGTCGGCGATCAGCCAGGGCATATCGTAGCTTGCGGCTTTTGGGCCTATAGCCAAGCCGGACAAAGCTTTAGAGACAGGCGTTGACATAGCGTAAAGATTGTTCTCACAAAGGAAAAGGAGAGGCAGTTTCCAAAGAGACGCGATGTTCATCGTCTCGTGCCACACACCCTCGGCCATTGCCCCTTCACCAAAGTACGCCACGACAATCCGTCCGGTACGGAGGTGCTTCTGTGTCAGGGCCGCGCCTGCCGCAACGGGCAGCATTCCGGCAGTAATGCCGTTGGATCCGAGGTGACCTATCGACATGTCGCTGAGGTGCTGTGTTCCGCCCTTGCCTTTGCAGTACCCGCCAAGTCTGCCCAGTAATTCGCCGAACAACAATGAGGGTTTCGCCCCACGAGCCAGGAAATGCCCGTGTCCGCGATGATTTGAGACTGTCAGGTCCTCAGGGCCCAGTTCGGAAGAGACCCCGACCGGTACTGCTTCCTGCCCGATGCAGAGATGCGTTGTGCCGGAGATCAGACCGGAGGAAAACAGGCCTTCAATGCTCTCCTCGAAGTGCCGGATTATCAGCATCATGCGGAGATCACTCAGCGCGCGGTCGGCATTGAACACAGGCCTCCTAATTCTTCAGGGCGTAGAGGAAAATGTTTACTGCGATCTTGAAGCAATCGTCGGGCGCGTAGCCGCGGCAGAGAGGACAGGGATGGGAATCGAGACCGCAGGCAATGGAGTACTTGGAGTAGATAACGCAATATCGGCTTCCGATCTGGATTCCCTCCAAGTCAGGGCTGACCAGGTCAGGATACAGCTTCGCGACCATGGGGCGATAGGCCACTTGGCGGATATCATACCCGCATGTCATCAGAGAGGCAGTGAGAGGGATTTTCTGCAAGGGCTTGTCGGGGAGTACGCCTGCAATGAACTTGCGGAATGACGCATCGAACTCGACGCGGCCGCAACAGGCTTCCGCGAAGAGAGTCCCGCCGCGCTGCAGGAATTCTGCGAGCCTCTCACACGCCTTCTTGTCGAAATCGAATCCGAAATGGCCGGTTTCGAATAGAATCGGGTAGGTGTACAAATCCGTGGTGGAGAGTTCAACAGGCTCGGGTGCGACCCCGACTGTAACTCCCGCCTCATCCCTGATCTTCGCCATAAGGTGGGGAACGTCGAGACGATGCGGCTTCCACTGCCCGCCGTGGCGAATCTGGCCGACAACGACTGCGCCCCGTTGGGGTCTGTCAGGCCTGTCACTCATGGTTGCCAGGGAAGAGAACTCAACGGGATCCACTCTGTTTTTCAGTCTGCGGTCTCCCACAAGGAAGCGCAGGATGTTCGTGCCGAGTTCGAATGAGCTTCCCGCAGGATCTGCGGTAGTCCATTTACAGGAGTAGCTCCCCTTCGGAATGTAAAGGACATTGGTGCTGCATCCATCTGAAAGACCGAAAATAGTGGGCCTGTTGTCTGGCGGGATGTCGAACTCGAAATCGTATATCTCGTGATCCTTTGGCAGGGGCATCAGTGGAGAGTCGGGGAACATCTCGGACATCAGCTTGCGGAACGACCGGTCGAACTGGTCTGAATCAGAGCAGGCAACAGCGAGAACCGTGCCTCCGTTGTAGATGTACTCCCGCAGGATGCTGCGCTCAGGTGGGGAAAGGTCGATATCCTTCAGGCCGGAGATGAACAGCACGGGCGCCTCAAGAAGGTCTTCGGCGTTGACGCGCATACGCGCAAGCTGCCATGTGACGGGCTTTCCGAGTTCCTTGGAGATGTACTGTGTCAGATTTTCGAGATCGTAGTGGTCATTGTCCCAGTCATTTCCACGGCGTTCGAGCTTCTGAACCATCAAGGGGGTTCGGCCCTTTGCCAGGAATAGAAGGCTGAACGCGACTTCGGACGGATCCCCCGGTACAAGGCGTGAAACAATAACGGATGCGCCCCCACGATACCAGTCAAAGCCACCGAAATATCGCTTTGCGGTCAGAATTCCGGCCCTTTCGACGGAGTAGAGCATATATGAGTCCCAGCCGCCAATGCTTGAGTTGGGATCGAATTTACTGTCGAGCCACTTGACGCCGTTTTCGAAGGCTATGTCGACAATCCGGTCGGCGCAGTGGTGCTTTTTTCCATCTATGGCCTCTTGAGCCAGCCATAGTGAAGCAACACCGGCTGCAGTCATCGAACAGTAGGAGCCTATGCGTTCCTGATCTGTCCAGGCGGAGTATCCCCACCCGCCATCGCTGACCTGGGTTCTGCGGAAATGGTCCCGGGATGATTTCCAGATACTCACGGGAATCTGGATTCCGGCATCCTGGGCAGCTTTCAGACCGAGAAGAGCGAACTGCGTGTTGGAGTTGTCTCCCGTCTCAGAAATACCGCGGAAATCTCGGCCGGAAACGGAATAGCCCCACATGCCATTGC
>Ga0265297_10012160_pt1 | contig 10389 bp, 24 predicted proteins | sample Munlanlwell13791_FD_192502 | JGI IMG/M metagenome (GOLD analysis project Ga0265297, IMG submission 192502) | Leachate microbial communities from a municipal landfill in Southern Ontario, Canada - Leachate well 137-91 | ecosystem: Engineered > Solid waste > Landfill > Unclassified | place...
ATTATTTCCAGTCATCTTCATACATCCTCCTCGAATAAATTGTTCTGTTTCTCATTCTTTTTATCCAATTCAAATTGCTTGACCTCTTTGCGTAATTGCGCTTCCTGCTTCTTCGACATGCCGGTGACGTGACTATTCAAACAATTCCCAATTTCTTTTGTTCCCTTATTGAACATCGTACGACTTCCCGCAATGAGGACAAATAAGTTCTCCGTGATGATTTTTCAATGTCACAAGTTTTAAGTTTTCAATACTATTATCTTCTTTATTACAATTTATATGATGTACTAATTCCCACCTATTAAGTGGCCTTCCTAAATGTTTTGCCATCACATATCTATGTTCAAGTATAAATGTTCCATTCTTTGCCATGCACGAATAAGGGTCATCTCTGCTTATCCGTATTTGTATATATCCATGACCATATTTTACTCTGTAATTTTTATTGAAATTCCACCTTTCTTCACCAATGGTATCAGACATATATTTATTAAAACATTTCCTACACACACCAGTCGCTGTCTTTTTAAATAAGTCACTTCTACCAATCCAGTGATTTTCACCACATTTTGTACATGGATAAAAAATCTGCGAACCACGCTTTCTTATCCCAAATCTTTCAAAGAATTCCAACCTTGATAAAACTTCATATCCGTCAACTCTTATTAACCTTGATTTTCTATTACATATCGAACACAGAACTCCAGATTTATTGGGTCTAACCCACCGTTGCTTTTTACAAGACGGGCATGATTCCCACACCATTTCTCCCATATACTTATCGCCGGTAGTCATAATACCGAGTTGAGAGTTAATCTGCTTCCTTACTGCATTGTTGGCGCGGAATCCTTCCTTGAGATGTACTTCCATAATAACCTCCAAAATAGATATTATATTTTACAGGTTAAATTAATATCTATTTTAGAAGTTAAAATCAAGAACAATTTTCATAATTCCCTTTTGACCTTGTAATATTTTATCATCCAATCCAAGCACATTCTCGTTATATTCTCCCTATTGCCTACATAAACGTGAATATTGTAGCGTATTTGGAAACTGATAAGGCACTGCCGCACAAGCTCCGGTGATATGGCCGAGAATGTATAGGGATGATATAATTCCGATTCACGTTGAACCTCGACAACTAATCCAACAAATTCCATCTTAGCAAACCGCTTCATCTTAGCTAATGTCCGGTCACGTTCCGAGGTTATGTAACTTAACAGGTCGCTTATTCCTTTGCGTTCGATTGCGAAGGTGTCTCTATGGCTTCTCAGGGAATAATCACCATTATCGAGCTTCTCAGAGCATACGGTACACCCTTTTGGTAAGCGGCCAGAAAAAAGTCCGGCCTGTTCCCTCGTATCTTGCAAAATGACCATATCGGGGGGGAATACATGTGCTTTCAACTTATAATCGGATATGCTTCTGGCTATGGAAGCTGCTGTTCTGGGGGTAGCTCTCATTTAATATTGTTCTCCTTTAGTTGTTATTCTGCTAATTCAAATGTGTATCCTGCTGGCAACGGTTTGGGTACAGTAAACAAGATATTCTTAATTAACCTTTTCTCTTTGGCTGGGTTAACAACAAATGCCTTCCCTATGAATGTACAACTTGTGCCATCCGATAAAGTTATAATTACATTTTGGTACATGGGGACGGTGGTGGTAGTTTTCATTTTCAAGTCTCCTGTGATTGGTAATGTTTGGAATTTTATTGACTATCCTCCAATTCTTTATCTTCCTGCCGCGCTTTTTCAATTATTTTATAAATATTATCTAACTTGGTAGTACTTGTATCCCATGTATAAGATACTGCATCAATCTGACTTATTATATCTTTCACTTCCATAAATTACTTCTCCTTTTTTACTTATAGTTTATTTAATCTCACACAACTTGCCATCCATAACAAAAGTTAGCTTGCCGCTTTCGGAAATTTCAATCACATCTGGTTTTACTTTATGTTTCTTGCGATATTTTTCAATTTTATCGTTACATGTAACCTATTTTCGATTGGCCCTAATTTACTCACTTTCTTTCTTCCTTTCTTCCTTTCAGCCACGCCACTACGAGTTGTGGGAAGCGGTTTTTGTCGATGAGCCAGTTGGCAAACTCAAATGGCCTAAACATTCGATTGCACACCTGTGTTGCGTACCACTCTCCCTTCTCGTCAATCTTCTCCTTCAGTTCCCCGAAATCCTTCCAAGTGTCGAAGGTGCGATTGCACTGTTGATAATCGAGACATTTATTGCATGTACAATCGTCAGCATGAGTTTTGTATTTTGGATACCAGCACTCCCCCATGTACTCGGTGAGTAGCTTGCGATCTGCTTCAGTCATAGCTTACCTCCTTCAACACTTCGGTGGCTATTCGGGTCTTCTCTATCTATCCAAAACTGTACCTGAGACTTCCCTTCTAATACTGAATATGCAAACACCACTATGGGCAACCACCGTCCTGATTGTCCTATGTTGTCTATATACTTATGTAAAAGAAGAAGAGATAGACAAACAATTGCCTCCCAAAAAAGATGCTATTTTGGCATCTCTGAAGAATCTAACCACCGTGAAAGAGATGTTGTTTGAAATACCTTCAGAATTAGATCAAGTTTAGCGTCTATATCTTGAAGTAAGGCATAAATATCTTTTTCATTACATGTTGTATTAGAATGTTTTTTGTTCATGCTTAATCTCCTGTTTTGTGATTTTAAAAGCCATAACTACTCACTCAACCCGACGCCGGAACTCAGGCCGATTTTCCCCGCTCGCTTTGTGGCCGGCGCGGGTTACCTCTACGTTGTGTAGTAAGATAAACAGAACCATAAATGCTCAATAGAAATGTGAGAAAGGCTACGAGCAAAAATGAAACTCCTTGATACTGAGATAAAAAAGAAATTAGTAAATTCATTGGTAGCAGGCCCACCATTAGTAATGCTGTGGCTGCTACGGCAGATATACACGGACTTGGCCCCCTTAATCCCCAAAGAATGGTTTGCCAACATTCATCCAATAACGGCCATAAAGATAATAGTATTATTAACAATTTTAAATCTTCTGACATTTGCATATTGCGCTTACCTCCTTTTCAAAGAAAAAGAATATAAAACCCCAGAGCCAACAATTATGTATGGGTTATACTGGGATTATATGTTCAATCCACTATGCCCTTCATGTAAAGCACCTCTCCATCAAGAAGAGTTGGCAATATATCTTGTTGCCCAAAGAATCATACCAAAACTAATTTGCCCAAACGGGCATTTCACCAAACACTTAACAGTCAATGGTTTAAAAGAGCATCCAGATAAAATACGTTACGATCTTCTAAAGTTAAATAAAATGTTAATAGAAAAAGAACCATAATTATTTTACACAACAAGATCAATACAGCGGACTCGCTACGCTCCCCGCTGATTTCTACGTTAGCAGTCATATATGGTGCGTATTATGTCAGCCATTGTAGTAACAATTTCTTCCCGGACGTCGCTATCAACATCAGACAACGCATTCTTTATTCCGTGCCGGTCACTAAAATTATATAAAATTCCCAGTGCCGCCATTTCTGCTTTGTCTTTTGGTGGCCTGTCGTTATATGGGTACTCGATTCCGGCTGCTATGTCTCTTTGTGCATTACTCATTCTATTCCTCTACTGTTTGATTTTTAGTAATTATCGTTCAATCATTGATTCTCTTTTTTGCTAATCCATAATTGGTCTTTCTGACAATGGTATAGCCTCATTAGAATATTAAAGGCTGCCTGTGCTGCATGATAGCATCCGGTTTCCTCATCTATAGATAATGGCTCTAACTGACACGCCTCTAAGTGACGCATTGTGGCAGAAAAAAATCGTTCATCTGCTTCGTTGAAGGAATTAAGACAATTGTGCCGGCCATATCCCTTTTTTATACCAGCCTCAAAAACTGCCACAAGGGGTATCAAGACTGACAGTGGAAGTGCATGCCAATCCAGTTTCCCATCATCCCATTTTAAACCTTCCTTCGGGTGGTCAAAATCAACTTTATCCAATCCTACACCTCCTTCTGTTTTTGTTTCCACGGCTTCGGTGCATAAGGTCGCTTCTTGCCCTTCGGCCATCCCTTGCCATGACCTTTGCACTGACTCACCATTTCCGATTGTGGGGCAAACTCTATATTCCATCTTCTGCATAATCGAAGCAAGGTTTGTGTCGTAATCCCCATAGCTCCGGCTGCAAGACGTTTAGACATTTTCATTTCCGCAAACCCACGAATAACCCGTGACGGAGATTCATCAAATGATTGCCTAATTCTTGTTTCAGCAGGAATAGTACCCATTTACTTTTTTCCTTTTAATGGAACAATAGTAGTAACAGACTTTTTAAATTCTTGATAGCGCTTTTTACTTGTTGTTAGTTTTTTCTGCCATTCCCCATCTGAGACTGTGCCTAGGATAAAAAGAACTATATTTCTATCTTTTCCTTCTAATTGTAAATGATACATTTGATAATCCTTTCTTGTTATTTGTATGTTTGTTATATGTTAGATAAGTGTCGATATTAATTATCTCTGCGGCCATGATGTTCTTACCTCCTAAATAATCTTTTTATTATAGAGTCGCTATTAGATAATACGAATGTATGTTCACTAATATTATCTACAAGTTTAACTTCAAAAACACAATTGGTAGATTTATTTCCTACATCACAATATTTCCAGCAACTTTCATTTAAATCTAACTTTTCACAAATTGAACAATATGTTACTTCCATTTATATCTTCCCCCCCCTCTTACTCAATTCCACTTCCAATTTCCAATAATCCTGTTCATCCTCCAGCATTAATTCATCACCGTTAGCCTCTACAGCAGCTATGTCGAATAGTGCGTTGATGATGACAGTGTCGTCCATGCTTGATAAATGTTCCATATTAGCTCCTTTCAATTTACTTGTTATCTATATAAGAACCTATGAGGCACCATCAATGCGACTTTCTTGCCTTCCTTGGTCTCAAATAATACCCAAGCATTGCCCCCTGTGAATGGTGCTGGACCGGTAGAGATTATCTTAGAATCTTGCCATGTCGCTACAACATCACCGTTATCATTAATTTGTTGAATATCTACATGATCCCATCTTGTAGGGTTGCAAGCAGATAATAAACCAACGCAAATGACAACAAAAACATAATACAAAATCTTAGTTTTCATTTTTCTCACCAATCCGGTTCGGTTACAGGGTTAGGTGTTGCCGGTGCCGATTTATCTTTGGATACGAACTTAGTAGTCTCAGGGGTAGGCTCATCACATGTTTTAACCACTCCATCACCCTCGGCAACCCCTTCTGTGATAAATATTCCTGCCTTACCTAATTTATCATATTCATCTTTACTTTGAACCCGCTCAATAAAAAGCTGATACCCTTTATCCTTCACCATCTTGCTGAGTATCGCTAAGTTGTTGGAATCAAGGAGACTTCCATCCTTAATACGCAACACCCGCAATGTAGGATTCAATGCCATTGAGATAGCCATCGACACCATCAACTTCTCCCCATCGGAACACTGTTTTAGCGGGATTGAATTATACAGCAACCCATCATCACCAAATGATAGGTTAGGAATGGGAAGATTTGCAGACTGGATAGCATTTTGACGTTGTTCACGGATTGATTCTACTTTAGCATCCAATTTATCATAAGCAAATTGCACTGCTTTAAGTGTTTTGGATTCAAAAGCATGAAACATATTAGCCCGGATTTTCTTATTAGTTTCCTCAATACCGAAGATGTCAAGGTTAATGTCCTCGATATCAATGGGGGTTAGTAAGGCGATAGCCGCTTTTTCTTCCCGGTAATTATTAACCGTATCCACATAGGTGCTTTTCAGTTTAAGAAGTTTCGCTTCAGTATCCGCTACTTCCTTTTTAAGCCTTAAACCATCCTCCATCGTTCGCTTGTTGGCAGCTTCCCGATCTTTTATTGATTGATTGTGGACATTGGCTTTTTGGAGTTTATCGGCCAATTCAGCAAAATTAGTTTCTTCAGTTTGCTTGACATCGGGGTAGTAGGTTAGCGCATCTACCTTAATCTTGGATGCTTTAAGTTCTCTACCCTTTTCGGTACGTTCATCAAATGCTATCTTCTCATCCTGGTCATATTGGTTAATATCCACGCCAACCAAGGCAGCTAAGGTATTCCGCTGATCCTTCTCAGTCTTATTCATAAACTCCAATGGGTCAAAACTGATATGACCGATAAGTTTATCAAGGAATGACCGAGGTGTTTCACCTTTGAGAAGAGATACAGGTTCAATGACAGTTTCTATTTTGTCGTTAGTCACTTTAGAAACTATTGTAAATTTCGGTATGCCTGATTCTTCGTCGCCGTCAATAGTGAGTTTTATTTCTCCTTTTTTCTTACCTCGAAGTACCGGTTCCAATGGCGCACCCTTCTTACCCTTGAAACCCATTACGATAATATCCAGCAAGGAGCTTTTCCCTGCCCCGTTCAAACCTTTAACCTCGTTTACATCTTCCTTCGGGACTAAATGGATTGCATTAATACGAAGGATATTGGATGCGATCAACTCTATAATTTTCATGTTCATTCCCCTTTCATTTACCCCAATATTTGATTTCTGCTTCTCTTCTTGCCTTTGCCGCATCTTCAAGTAATTTAAAACTTCCGAGATAGTATGTTTTATCGCCAACAGCTAATTGTACAATATAATGCTTTCTTCTGTTTGACCATGAAACACCTCTAACCCCAGTGGTATTCCTTTTGGTTATTCTTACGTTACGCATTTGCTGGGATTGCGTGGCCCACACACAATTTAATGGTTCATAATTCCCATTTACATCTAATCTTTCAATGCTGTAATCAAGTGAAGGACGATCCCCCATATCTTTATAAAATGCCTCAAATGATTCTCGCCATCTATCGCAAATAGTTATTCCTCGACCTCCGTAATGCTTATAAAAAGGTCGATTAGGATCAGTACACCTACTAATCATACTAACCCAACTTGAATATTCAAGAGAATAACACTTTCCGTGCGTTGAAACCAATTCATCTCTATAACACCCGCATGATGTAGATAACCCATGAGTCAAGTTATATCCGTCAACTCTTTTTTCTTTCCCGCAATCGCAAAGGCAGAGCCATTTGAGTTGCCCTTGGTTGCTTCTTCCGCTAAGGCTTATTACAGTAAATCTGCCGAACCTTTTCCCTTCTAAATTAATCCCCCGTCGGTGTCTGGCCTCTTTCTGTAAACATCCGCAAGAACTGGTATTGCCAACTACTAAATTATTTCTTGCAACAACTACTTCATTCCCGCAATCACATTTACATAGCCATTGCGTTGGCCCCTTCTTCTGGTTACTAAAGCTATGGAATTTTATCACAACCAATCTTCCGAATCGATGGTTTACTAACTTTTTGTTTCCGCTCTCGATCCCAAAACGCCGATTTGCATTTAGGACAGATTCGGACTTCACTTCCCCTTGGAATCCAGACATGACTACACCTCCTACACTGAAGTTTTTGAATATTTATTTGCATGGTCATTAGGTATCACCTATAGGTAAATGTGTCAAGGATTATTTTAGCAAATTAATCACGTTTTCAAGAGATGAACAATCTTTACAATTTTCTCTGCTTTTAGGAGGCTGCAACATTTCTGCGATTTCCCTCGTAAGCGTAAGACTCCTTCTCACCATTCCCTTATCAACTTCCACCGGCACTACTTTGGCATTGAAACACATCGAGAATCCGTTTGTGATGATATTATTACACGCCGATGCCGCTGCGGTATCTGGTTCCATATAGACAAGGAATAGTTTCGCATCAATCTTAGTATCCTGTGTCATGAGGATATTATACACGTTCGATTGTACTGCGTATAGAGGAAAGAGCTTGTCCTGATTGTCCGTCCAACGCTGGGTTTTATAGTCAGGGATAGTCAGTGTTCCATCCGCCAATATCAACAAGTCATCAGGTGCGCCATGTAGGGTGATTTGAGATTTGGGGTCATAGAATGTATTTTTCGACCAGTGGGGAACAGTTTTATATGAAATAATTTTCCCGATTAATTCCATCCATTCTGGCAATCTAAGAACTTTTATCTGTTTATTCGGTGGTGCATTTTCACTACCAATGCCAATATTTGGTATAGTTATTGTTGTATTATTGACAGCATCAATAATATGATGAACACAGTGCTTTGTGTAGCTGTCAATCGAACTGAAGATGCCAGGGAACGTTTGCCACGGTAATTTATGTGATGTCTTGAGCTTAACCCAATAACACCGTGGGCAGAAGTCGGCCAAAGCGGTGTATCCGAGGTTCTTGGCTGAAATTTTCAATGGTTGCATGGCTACTCTTCGCCTCCTAACTTGCTTTCAATTTCTTCCAATAACTCCCCTGCATCTATTATATGATTAAAAATCATAGTCCTGTCGGTCAACGGGGTATCGTAGATTAACTTCAACGCCCGATATACCAAGGGACCGTACTTATTCCAACTCAAGACACGTTTTGCCATTTACAATTCCTCTCTTTCTTCCTGCTCCAAAAAATCAGCACATCCAACATTACAACTGTCACCCTCTTGATATAGAGTAGGGTTATCGCAGTTCCCTTTGTTTTGACAGTTATTGCAAGCTTCCCATGTGAGAGTGCCTACGGTTTTTAACCCCATTGGTTATTCTCCCCTTTCACATTCTACAAGTTATTAAATTTCAATCCGCTTAACTTCCCCCTTGTCGCACGCCTGAATGATGTCATGCAGCAGCCCACCGCACTTCTTAACATGAGTTACAAGTTTGGAGAAATCATCCTTGCTTAAAACCTTGCCAACTATGGTAGGTGTAGTATTTAACCCCACTAAATACAATGCCCCTGTCATTCCTGCCATGTGATAAGGGAAGTCGAAATACGTTTTCGCAATGACCTTGCCGTACTTATCAAAGATTTCCTCCAAACTAAGAAAATTCTCAAATCCAGTAATTAATATCATATCGTTCGGAAGCTTTTTGTAGAAGATAGTAGCGGGCTTACCTGTAGGTGCTTGATTCGTCATTACATTCGTAATTTTCTTATGGTGGCTTCGTCTCGGTACCGGGATGATTCTTGCATTCTTGTTACTGATGATATTTGATGCTTTATTTACTTTTGTTTCCATAATTATTCCCCTTTTTTCTTGACTAATTTCTTGATGTCGGCCTCGGTTTCCTTGATCTGGTCGCTATAATCTTTTGTAACTGATTTCTTCTCCAATTTAAGGTTAATTAGTCTGCGGGTAAGTTCGATAAGTTCTGTGTTTCCCATTTTATGCCCCTTTCAATGTTAATTGTTATATCCCTCTAAAAATTACGATTGCCAATGGCCACGGTAGTCCTTCTTTTGCATCTCCAAATTTTGGTCGGCCACGTACAAATCTAACTTCTCCGTGTTTCATAACCAAATCATGCCACCAGCCCGTATTTGTCCGGGATGGAATAAGTGCAACGGTTGTTACGCCTGATTTCATTTCCTCAACTGCCTTCTTTAACCATTGTACCATCACACGACCATAAGGCGGGTTCATCCAGCAAACACCGTTCCACTTCTGTGCAAGCCCATCTTCTTCCTTCGTAAAATATCTTAGGTGTAGGCCATTCTACTGTTGCACTCTCGAATTGTTTTTCTAATCTTGCCATGTAAATCATTCCCCTACTGGTTAATTCCCCACTCGATAGCGCAGGTTCGGGTTCCGTTATTCCTGCTTTTGAGTTGATTCGTCACTCCCTCAAGCTGCTTCGCTGCTACCAAGTGGAAAAGATGTTAACATGTTAGGTTAATAATTACGCAAACGGGTCGACCTCTTCCATTTCAGGATTATCCGCTGCCTTACCCGCTGCTTTACCTTCCCCCTTCCCCTTCTTGTCCGGGAACAGTGCCGCTTCCAAGCTGGCGATAGTATCACTCACCTTGCCGAATCCTACAATATTAATATAAGGATTATCCGGGTCTTTCTTGTTCTCGACATTCTTTATTTTGAATCGCCAGAACTGGTTCGGAAGCTGGGTCTTGATCAGCTTAATTACCTCCACATCAAACACGCTCTCATCACCTTTGAACTTCTTGGTGAACTTCTCAAACAGGCCGGTACAGCCCAGAATATCTGCGACCATCTGCTCGCCGCGCTTGTTCTCGGCCACGATGATGTCATGCTTTACTTCATTGCAATCGTCATCCTCGTCTTCGATAACCATAGGGAATTTCCAGTTCTTGTCACCCTGCTTGTTGGTCGATATAATTTCATCCCCATCCTTCTTGGTCTTCAGGTAATCAATCCCCTCCAAAAACTTACCAATGTGCCAGCCTTCATCAGGTCTCCTGAATCCAGTTTCCCATGTTCCACGTTCATTTGCTGT
>Ga0265297_10012161_pt1 | contig 10388 bp, 8 predicted proteins | sample Munlanlwell13791_FD_192502 | JGI IMG/M metagenome (GOLD analysis project Ga0265297, IMG submission 192502) | Leachate microbial communities from a municipal landfill in Southern Ontario, Canada - Leachate well 137-91 | ecosystem: Engineered > Solid waste > Landfill > Unclassified | place...
CTTTAAAAAATAAATAATCATCATATTTTAAACCCATGCCTCCGAGAATAATAATATCGATTTCAGCCTGGATAGCAATCCTTGACAAGAGTTCATTATACGGCTCTCCGGCAATTGAAAAAATCGGCAATTTCTGGGATTCCACCAAAGAATTAAAAACATCAATCATGGGAATGCCGGTGCGAATCATCTTATCGGGGACTATTCTTTTTACCGGATTAACCGGCGGGGCGCCAATCTCAACCATATCCTCTGATAATGCCGGGCCGCGGTCTAAAGGCAGGCCGCTTCCATTAAATATGCGGCCCAATAAATTTTCTCCTGTAGCAACACGCATGGGATAACCCAGGAATCTTACTTTATCTCCTGTGGATATACCCCGGCTGCCGGCAAAAACCTGCAGAAATATTTTTTGGGAATCAATACGGATAACCTGGGCCAAAGATACGCCGCGGCGGGTAGTGATTTCAGCGATATCAAGATATCCCACGCCTTCGGCTTCCACGGTAATGACATCACCGGCTATTTGAATAATATTAGTATAGATTTTTTGCATCTTTACTCCGTTTTCTGAATCCTGTTCTCTTCCAGGAATATCTGTATCTCTTCTTCCATTTTCTTAAATTCCCCGCTGTTCCAGGCGGCAGAATTCCAGGTGCGCAGCAATTGCCTTAATTTCTGGAAGAAATGCAGTGCCCCTGGCTTATCCTCCAATTTAAATTCTGAAGACAAAATATCATAAATAAAGTTAAATATATAAACCTGCCTTTCCTGGGAAGAAGACTCATCCACAGGATCGAAAGCATTCTGCTGCAGATAAACAAAATCGAAGAATTCTCCTTTAAGGTATTCAATATAATCCTTAAGAGATGTCCCTTCTTCTCCGATAACCTTCATCATCTGAAAGATCTCATGGCTTCTGCGTAAGATTTCATGGCCAAGGCCTTCTTTTTCCTGTTCAATAAACCCTTTATATTTACTCCAGCTGGTTAACGGGTCAATCGCCGGATACCTGCGAGCATCAGAGCGTTCCCGGGAAAGCCCATGGAAGGCTCCGACTACCTTAAGCGTAGCCTGGGTAACCGGTTCCTCAAAGTTACCTCCGGCAGGGCTGATTGTGCCCCCAATAGTGACAGAACCGGTGAGACCATTATGTAAACGGACCAGCCCCGCTCTTTCATAAAAAGAAGCTATACGCGATTCAAGATAAGCAGGAAAGGCCTCTTCTCCGGGAATCTCCTCCAGTCTTCCGGACATCTCACGCATGGCTTGAGCCCAACGCGAAGTAGAATCGGCAAGCAATAAAACATTTAGGCCCATCTGACGGTAATATTCCGCGATAGTTGCCGCGGTATAAACGCTGGATTCCCGAGCAGCTACGGGCATAGAACTGGTATTACAAATAATTACCGTCCGGTCGATAAGCGGTTTATTGGTGCGCGGATCAATTAACTCAGGGAAGGTTTTAAGTGTCTCCACCACCTCTCCGGCGCGCTCTCCACAGGCGGCAATTATTACTATGTCCACTTCCGCGTGCCGGCTGGTCAACTGTTGTAAAACAGTCTTCCCCGCCCCAAACGGACCGGGGATACAATATGTCCCGCCGCGGCTAACCGGAAAGAGTGAATCGATAAGGCGCATTTTTGTTACCAACGGCTCAGACGGCCTTAATTTTTCTTTATAGGCCTGAATAGGAATTTTTACCGGCCAGATCTGCTGCAAAGAAACATCATGTATTGACCCCTCTGCGCTTCTAATTTGGGCAATCGGCTGCTTTAAATTATACCTTCCCGAAGCAACAATATTTAATACTTCAAAACTTCCGGAAAAGGCGAAAGGAACCATAATATAATGCTTGAATATCTTCTCCGGAACAAAACCCAGCCAGCTTCCGGATAAGACTTTATCCCCTGGTTTTACCAAAGGCGTGAAATCCCATTTTACTTCATCAGGAAGAGCTTCAAGATATACTCCGCGCTTAAGAAAAAAACCGCATTTTTGCGCTAAAGCCGGAAGCGGGTTTTGCAGCCCGTCAAAAATCTGACCTAATAATCCCGGCCCAAGCTCAACAGAAAGCAGTTCATCGCTAAACTCAACCTCTTGAGCCGCCCTTAAACCCGCTGTGTTTTCATAAACCTGCATCTCCGCGCGATTTCCCCTCACGCGGATTACCTCCGCTTTCAAACGCTCCATCCCATGCACAATATAAGCTACTTCATTCTGAATAATATGCCCATCAACTTCTGCGACAACCATATTGGCATTAACTTTTACGATGCGCCCGATTCTTTTCTTTTTCATATTAGTTTCCGACTACCTGGTTAAACAAATATTCCTTATCCGCTTTTTGTACTTTATCCCAGCGATCTAAAATCTTCAGTTTTAAAAGATAAAACATAAGAAAATCAAAATCAAAATAATGCCCAAGGCTTAAAGATTCCAGAAAATCCCATCTTGCTCGATCCAGGATCTTTTCCGCTTCCAATACAGAAGAACTCCTATAAGCAGCCATAGCCACATGGCTTATATACGCTTCAGGTTCATCCGGAAAATGGATAAATTTCAAAACATCTATCTTTTTACGCCTGGCCCTGCCGCGGGCCAATTCATTCCTTAAAGCTATCTCAAAATTTACCCATTTTCCCAACATGCCTGACGCAGCGGCTCCCAGGTTTAAGATAGATACTTCCTTATAGCAGGCATCGCGCAAAAACTCGGCCTCTGCTTCCGGAATTAACCCTTTGCACTTAGCAAGAAAATCCTCTAAACCAAAAGGAGGCCGGGAAAAAAAACTAAGCATCGGCAGGCTGGAAATCAAATATATATAATAAGCTCCCATTTATTCTGATTTTAAAATTTTGTTCAGCCCGGGCTTTAAGGAACCGGCTATATACTCTGCCAAAGCCTGGGTGCTAAAATCAAATGTGGACTTACCGGAATCAAAGCTGATTATAAACCCGCCGTCAATTCCATCCGCGGAGTTTAAAATTATCTGTTTTTTTGTCTCTTCCGCCAACTGCATTAAAAATTCCTTTTCTATTTTATCCTTATCTTGCTGGGCAAGGGAAATAACAATCTGGCTGCCCAAAGAAAGGGGCGCGTTCTTAATCAAATCCCTGATAATCCTGGTTAATTCTTCCATATTCAAAACCTGGCGCATATTTGACTTAACCAGCTTATCCAGCATAGAATTAATTTCTTTTCTTAAGCTGATCAGCAAATCCCTTCCTGCCTGTTTTAAAGAGGCATTGGTGGAATCATCCAGTTTTTTAGCCTCAAGATTGGCCTGTTCAATAATCTTCTCAGCCTGTATTTTTGCTTCTGCAATTATTTTCCGGGACATGGAATCTGCCTCGGTCTTAATTTGCGCAGCCTGCTTTTCAGCCGCCATTACCCCTTCCTGCTGTATCCTGGCAATCAAATCCTTAATCTCTTCTGCCATATAGGTCTCCTAAAAGTTCTTCCGCTGTTACCAGCGGATTATCTGCCTTTAAAATTGGCCTGCCTATTACTAAAAAATCACTTCCTGCTTTTACTGCCTGGTTTGCGGTAGCTATCCTCTTCTGGTCATCTTTAACGGAATCATTCAATCTAATCCCCGGGGTCACGATAATAAAATTCTTTTTTATCTTCTTTCGCAAAACAGGCGCTTCGTTGACGGAACAAACTACGCCATCCAACCCGCAATTAATCCCCATTTTTGCCAGCGCAAGTATTTCTTCGGTTTTGGCGTTTTTACTGGTTAAAACTGTAACCCCGATTAACAGCGGCCGGCTCAGTTTAGAAACCCTCGCTTGCTCTCTTGCCGAAAAAACGGCAGCCTCCAGCATCTCCTTGCCTCCGGAAATATGCACAGTAAGCATTTTTACTTTTTGGCGCACGGCTGCTGCCACAGCTTTGGCTACGGTATTAGGAATATCGAAATATTTAAGGTCCAAAAAAACCTGGGCGCCTTTTTGATGCAGCATTTCAATAATCTTGGGCCCGTAAGCGGTAAAAAGCTGGCTGCCTACCTTAAAGATATTTATCTTAGGATAAAGCCTGTCTAGAAAACTTTTGGCTTCTTTAAGCGTATCCACGTCCAAGGCAAGTATGACTTTGGGACTATTTAATCCTCGCATGCTTTTAACTTTCCGGTAATATTACTCAAATTTAAGATACCATTATCCGCCATATATTTTTCTAACCCGGAGATAATTTCAAGGCTTGCCCTCGGATTAATAAAATTTGCGGTTCCTACGCTAATAGCTGTAGAACCGGCAAAGAAAAATTCCAAGGCGTTTTCTATATCCATTATACCACCCATGCCGATAATAGGAATCTTAATCTTATTATAAGCCTCCCAAACCATCTTAACCGCTATCGGCCTGATTGCCGGACCGCTTAATCCGCCAACCCAGGACCCAATCTTGGATGCACGTTTATATACATCTATACTCATGCCGGAAAGCGTATTAATTAAAGCTACAGCATCACTTCCTGCCTCTTGCGCGGCTAAAGCAATGTCTGAAATTGAGGTTACGTTAGGAGACAATTTAGTAATCAAACATTTCTTGGTAAGTTTACGCACCGCGCTGACTAATGCGGATGTTTCCCCGGCATCCTGAGAGATTAACTTGTTTTTCTGCATATTCGGGCAGGAAATGTTCAATTCAATCGCGCAAACCTCGTTTATTTTATCCAACTGTCCAACCAAAATATAAAATTCACCGGGATCATCTTCTGCGGCGATACTTACAATAATGGGAATACCCAGTTTTTTTAAAAAGGGAAGTTTATTTTTAATGAAACTGTCTATGCCGGGATTTTCCAGGCCTATAGAATTAAGCATGCCGGCAGGAGTTTCACAGGTCCGGGGGGAAATATTGCCATGCCGGGGTTTAATGGTAATGGTTTTGGTAACAATAGCTCCCAACTTCTTTAAATCCAGGAGCCCCTTAAACTCTTCGGCATATCCGAAAGTCCCGGAAGCAACCATCACCGGGTTCCTTAAAACAAGGCTTCCTATGTTGACGCTCAAATTTGGCTTGGCATGTTTTACCAAATCAGCTCCTTGCCCATAAAAACCGGGCCATCCTTACAAACTCTTTTATATCCGGTTTTAGTAGACACAACACATCCTAAGCAGACGCCGAATCCGCATGCCATATGAGTTTCTAGCGAAAGCTGGCTGGCAATATTATTTTCACGAGAGATCTGAACAACAGTTTTTAACATTGGCTGCGGCCCGCAGGCGTATATATGTTCCGGTTTGCCTGTTTTCTGGTTTTCGGATAAGAATCCCTTTAAAAGCTCCGTAACCCTGCCCTTAAACCCCAAGGATCCGTCATCCGTGGTTATAATTACCTTACAGCCTAAATCTTTAAACTCTTGAGCACAAAGAACCTGCTCTTTATTCCTGGCGCCGATCAAGACCACCGGTCTATGAGATTTTATCTTTTCCGCCAGAAAAACCAAAGGGGCCACACCCATGCCTCCGGCAACTAAAATAGTTTTCTGTTTATCTAATTTCTTGGTTAGCCGGTTATATTCAAAACCATTTCCCAGCGGTCCGATAACATCCAAGAAAGCACCGGGTTTTCTCTCAGATAGAATCTGCGTGCCCTTACCGATAACTTCATAAACAAGCTTAACCTGCGTTCCGCTTACGCTGTGGACGCTGATTGGCCTTCTTAATAATGGGTCAATTCCATTGCCGGTTTTAACCTCTATAAACTGCCCGGGCAAGGCGCTCTTAGCAATTATTCGAGAATCAAATTCTAAATACCAATAATTACATTTGAGCTTTTTATTGGAAATTATTTTAGCTTTTAGCTGTACCGCTTCCATCTTTTTTATTTGTCCATCTGCTTAGTAAAATTACGAAAATTATAAATAAAACAAATGTCAGGAACAACCAGGCGGATTGGTAAATATACACCTTAAACCCCTTACCAGAAATATCCTCCCAGGATTCTACCAATAAAGTCAATAAAAGAAGCGTTATAATTGAACCGATTTCTTTTCGAAACCAGATTAGCTTTATAGGTAAATACTCGCTTATATCTAAACTGGCTATCGCAGACAACGCCGGAAGAATACGCGGCACCTTCTTGCAATAATCTTTATATGACTCGGGAAACAAGGCTAAAAGTTTTTTTTCCTCTTTATATATAAGCATTATATACCGAATAACAAAAACTATAATGAAAATTACCGCTGTCCACCATTTGAACACTGCCAACACCACGCCTAAACCGATTAAAAGTATCCCCAGATACATGGGATTACGCACTATTTGGTAAGGACCACCTTGTATTAATGCCTGGCTTTCGCAAGAATGTTCTGCTTTATATCCGCGGGCAGAGACGCGGATTATCTGGCCTAAAAGAATAAAGGAAAAACCCAAAATCTCAACGTATTCCTCTATTCTTCCGGAAATATTGTTCCGAAAGAAAAACCTGGGGAAAAATACAACTATAAGCGCCGCGCAGGACATAATTATTCCGTTAATTTTAAGTCGTTTTTTCATAATCTATCTCTGGCACTTGGGGCAAAAATATGTGCCTCTGCCTCCTTGAGTAATCCTTTTAATTAAACTCTTGCAAACAAAACAAGGCTTATCCTGCCTGCCATAAACACGATGGAACTTAACATAATTTCCCTTTTTACCGGATAGCCGCACATAATCATCGATGGAAGAACCACCGTGCGTAATCGCGCTGTTTAAGACCTCTTTAATTTCTTTATACAGCGCTTTTTTTTCTTTATCAGTTAAGTTCGATGCAGACCTCCACGGGTTAATCTTAGCCCGAAACAAGATCTCGGCAGCATAAAGGTTACCGATCCCTGAGATAAATGATTGTTCCAACAATAAAGGCTTGATTTTGGTTTTCTTCTTAGAGAGCATATCCTTAAAATCGTCATAAGTCAAATCAAATGGCTCAGGTCCAAGCCCTTGAACAAATTTTATTTTTCTCCAGTCATCAACTAAACGTAATTCCCCGAATAAGCGCTGATCATTAAAATCCAGGATTTCGCCTCCGGAGAGATGAAAAGCCACCCTGCTATTCTTGGATCCTCCGGGGTAAACCAACTGGCCGGTCATCTTTAAATGTATAGTTAAGGACGAACCATTCGATAGCTCTAAAATCAACAGTTTCCCCCTGCGTAATATCTTTTTTATAACCAGCCCTTTGAGATTATTTTTAAATACAGCCGGCGAAGGCTCCCGTATAACCATGGGATTATGCACGCAGACCCTGATAATTTTTTTGCCCAGGATTACCTTTTGTAAATCCCTCCTGATTGTCTCTACTTCCGGCAACTCCGGCATATTCTTACCTACTTAATTTTCTTCCCCTTGACCTTATGATACTCCTGCAACGATTTCACGCTTAAATCTTTTTTCATGAACATCTCGATCCCGTTTACCGTTGCCTGGGCTCCAAAGATCGTAGTGGTATAAGGTATGTTGTAAAGGATTACCTGCGAGCGGATCTTGACCTCATCCTGACGGGGTATCCTGCCTGAAGGAGTATTAATAACCATCTGGATCTTGCCGTCTTTCATCAGGTCCAGGATATTCGGCCTGCCCTCGGTGATCTTAGGCAGCACCTTAGCCGGAATATTATTTTTTTCTAAAACCGAGGCTGTACCACTGGAGGCGAAAATATTAAAACCTAAATCTTTTAATTTTTTGGCGATTGCGATCACATCTCTTTTATCCCGGTCATGCACAGAGATAAAGACATTTCCTTTTTTGGGAATCTTTTGTCCTGCGGCAATCTGGCTTTTGATATAAGCGCTGGAAAAATCCGCGTCAATCCCCATAACCTCTCCGGTAGATTTCATCTCCGGACCCAACATTACATCTACTCCTGGAAAACGGTTAAAAGGAAAAACTGATTCTTTTACTGCCACGTGCCGAGGTATGGTCTCTTCAGTAAAACCTAAATCCTTTAATTTCTTGCCCAACATAACCTTAGTTGCCAACTTTGCCAGGGGCACACCAATAACCTTGGAGACCAAAGGCACGGTACGGGAAGCGCGGGGGTTAACTTCCAAGATATACACCTTGGCATCCTTAACCGCATATTGCACATTCATCAAGCCAATGATATTTAATTCTTTGGCTAAGCGGTAAGTAGCTTCTCTTATCTTTTTTAAGATCTCCGGAGATAGAGTGTAAGTAGGCAGAGACATTGCCGCATCACCTGAATGCACCCCTGCCTGTTCAATGTGCTCCAAAATTCCACCGATAACAAAAGTCTGGCCGTCTCCGATTAAATCCACGTCCACTTCGATAGCATCCTCCAGGAATTTATCAATCAATATAGGATGTTCTCCGGAAACTTCGGCCGCCTCCTTAATGAATCTTTCCAATAACTCTGCGTCATAAACAATCTCCATAGCCCGGCCGCCCAATACATATGAAGGCCTGACTAATACAGGATAGCCAATATTACTGGCTACCTTCTGGGCCTCTTCAAAAGTGAACACTGTTCCGCTATTCGGCTGCAACAACCCCAATTTATCAATCATGTGTTTGAAGCGTTTGCGGTCCTCGGCAATATCAATACTTTCAGAACTAGTCCCTAAAATATTTACCCCTGCCTGCCTTAAAGCCACCGCTAGGTTAATCGGAGTCTGACCGCCAAACTGCACGATCACACCTATGGGTTTCTCCAATTCGACAATATTCATGATATCTTCAAAAGTCAGCGGCTCAAAATAAAGCCGGTCAGAAGTATCATAATCGGTAGAAACTGTCTCCGGATTACAATTAACCATAATACTATCTACACCTTCCTCTTTAAGCGCATAGGCAGCATGACAGCAGCAATAATCAAACTCTATGCCCTGACCAATCCTATTTGGTCCACCGCCCAAAATTATCACTTTTTTGTTCTTGCTTGGCCTGGCCTCATCCTTAGTTTCTTGTGTCGAATAGAAATACGGCTGCTTGGCGTTAAACTCGCCGGCACAAGTATCTACTAATTTATAAACCGATTTTGAATTATTCTTTTTATGCAGTTGCCTCACTTTCTCCTCCTTGGTATTCAGCAGAAAAGCAAGTTGAATATCGGAAAACCCGTCTGCTTTTGCCTGCGCCAATAGTTCCTGCGGTATATTGGGTTCATCTTCTGTCTTATTGTTTTTATAGCGCTTAATTTCTTCTTCCATCTCCACCAACTGTTTCATGTTATCGATAAACCAACGGTCAATGCGGCTTAACGCGTAAATTTCATCTATGCTTAATCCGGCTTTCAACGCATAACGTATATAAAAAAGCCTCTCATCGTTGGGAGTAAAAATTTTATCCTTAATTTGTTTAAGCAAAATGCTATCCGCGTTTTTAAGCATTTCATCGCTGATCTTATCCCTACCGTCAGCGCCAAAACCATACCGCTTTATTTCAATTGAACGTATACCTTTTTGCAGGGCCTCTTTAAAATTCCTACCGATAGACATTGCTTCTCCTACGGCCTTCATTGACGTATTTAATACTCTTTCGGCATACGGAAATTTCTCAAAAGTAAACCTGCATATTTTAAATACACAATAATCCACTGTCGGTTCGAAGAATGAGGTGGTTTTACTGGTAATCTGGTTCATTACTTCTGGTAAGGTCAGGCCGATTGCTAATTTTGTGGCAATTCTAGCAATCGGAATTCCCGTAGCTTTTGATGCCAAAGCCGAGGAACGGGAAAGCCTGGGGTTAACTTCAATAATCACAATCTTGCCGTTATCCGGATTCTGGCCAAACTGAATATTAGCCCCTCCGCCTGATATGCCGATCTTACGGATAATCTTTTTGCAAAGATTAACAAAATTGCCGTACTCCTCGGCAGTCAAAGTTTGGGCAGGAGCGACAACAATACTATCTCCCGTATGCACGCCCATAGGATCGACGTTTTCCATAGAAGTAATCATAATCACGTTGTCCGCGCAATCGCGCATTACTTCAAATTCAATCTCCTTCCAGCCTAAAACCGATTGTTCTACTAAAACCTGATGCACCGGGCTGGCCTCGATTCCCTTGGCCAAAAAAACTTCCAATTCCTCTTTATTATAAGCTATAGCTCCTCCGCTGCCTCCCAGGCAATATGCGGGACGCAGGATTAAAGGGAACCCTATATCTAAACCAATCTTCATTCCTTCCTTAACAGTTGTAGCAATTCCGCTCTTAGGAAGATCCACTCCAATCTCCTGCATTGCTTTCTTAAAAAGATCCCTGTCTTCGGCGCAAGAAATAGCATCCACGGAAGAACCTATGGATTCAACCCTGTATTTCTTAAGAACCCCCTGTTTCATTAAAAAGAACGCTAAATTTAATCCGGTTTGTCCTCCAAGAGTAGGTAATATAGCATCCGGCCTCTCTTTAGCAATTATTTTCGTAAGCACAT
>Ga0265297_10012162_pt1 | contig 10387 bp, 7 predicted proteins | sample Munlanlwell13791_FD_192502 | JGI IMG/M metagenome (GOLD analysis project Ga0265297, IMG submission 192502) | Leachate microbial communities from a municipal landfill in Southern Ontario, Canada - Leachate well 137-91 | ecosystem: Engineered > Solid waste > Landfill > Unclassified | place...
ATGGGAGGATTGACCTTGATTTGGAAGATAAGGATTACGGTCGTGCCAGTCAGCAATATACTGATGGAACAAGTCCCAGAACTATTTTGGGGGACATTAACCTGTTTTATAGAAAAGGTTCCTTGCCAAAACGATCAGAATTTCGGGAGGATACCGGGGTGATTAAACTAAAAGAGTTGCTTCTTAAGAAGGTAAAAGGATTGGAATAAGACCTTTTTGCACTATATTTATAACCGATGCCATACGTCTGTTATAAATGGAAAGATGCGGCGACATTGTGGAAAGCGGCAAATTGGAAATGGAGTGAATGTAAACTCGTCATTGAAGTTGTCGGCGGTCCCGGTGAAAAAGCATTGCCGCAATGGTTATGGGAAGAAGTGCCGTATGATCCATACGCCAAAGAAAAGCGAAAGCGGTTCATACGATTGTTAGCTAAAGTTAAAGGATACCCTGATTTTGAAAAACAAACCGAAATACGAGATGACATCAAATTAACAGTTGAGGATGTGAGAATGGTCGTTAAAGCCGTTCTCGGTATCGACTTAAAAGTTGAAAAAGAAGATTTGAATTATGGCCTACTCCCTATATACCGACAGAAATGAGAACTTCGAATGCGACGTAGCCGCAAAGAATGCTGATCTCAAACACGCACAGGCCCGACTGGTCGTTAAATCAGAAGATGTTAATTTGATGTTCGAAGGAAACATTCATAATGGACGTTGTGTCATTCCCATCTGTAAAATGAAGGGACTTCTGGCGGAAAATACCAAGGGAAAAATGCATCTCGAAATTATTGTGGATGACACTTACTTTAGCCCATGGAAAGACAACTTTGTAGTGGAGGAACACACGTCCGTCAAAGTTCAGGTACATGAGCAGAAAAGAAGCAAACCCCTGCTCGAAGCCACGCAGCCAAAACAAATAACAGAAAGCCATGGAGAAATCGCATCGCCAGAATATCAACTCTACTACTTATTTGAAAGATTTGGAATACAAAGGAAAAATTTAACAACTCGCAAAAAGGATGTTCAACAGATTATTCGAGAGTATTTCGGAGCAAGTCCGGAATTGGTAAAAAACGGCAAAAGATATGTCCACGGGGCATTGGCGTTGCTAAGATAAGTTATGAATTATGAGATTTCCATCCATCTACAAAATAGTCAATAAAATAAATCAAAAGTATTATGTTGGAAGTTCTGTTAATCCAACCCAACGATGGAACAACCATAAACGGCATCTTTGTCTCAATAAACACGCTAACGACTATCTGCAACGGGCGTGGAATAAATATGGAAAAGATGCATTTGATTTCATAATTGTCGTTTCATTTCCATCTTCTTTTTCTGAGCAGCAACTTCTTTCAGAGGAACAAAAGTGGTTAAACAAAGCAGAATTTGACCCATTGACCTATAACTTGACTTTTGTTGCTGGAAGCCCAAATTCTAATATGAGTGAATATTCAAAGAAGAAACGTTCTGAATCCCTTAAAAGAGTTGTTAGGACACCAGAATGGAAAGCGAAAATTTCACGCTCTCATATGGGGTTACACCCAACCCCGGAAACTTTGCAAAAACTAAGAATATCCCATTTAGGGAAAAAACATACTCCAGAACACATTGAAAAAGCCACAGAACCACGACGAAAACACTGGGATTTTATTTCTCCTACAGGGGAGTCCATTCATATTTATGATTTAAAGCGGTTTTGTCGGGACAATGCATTGAACTCTGGTAGAATGTATGATGTTTATAGTGGCAAAAGAAATCATCATAAGAATTGGAAAGCATTTCCTTTGAGGCAAAAACCAAAATACCGACCAACACCCGAGCACATTCGGAAAGTAGCAGATGGATGTGCTAAAGATTATGTTTTTCTTTCCCCGCAAAACGAGAAAATATGTATTCATAATTTAGCAAAATTTTGTCGAGAAAATAATTTACACTCCAAAACTATGTGTAAAGTGTTTCACGGGAAGATTGTAAATCACCGGGGATGGAGGAAATATGCGGTTCAGTGATAAAGATTTGTCGGATCAATATATATCGGCCTCCTATGAAGATGTGCTGCAACAGTATATCACGTCTCCAACAAGTTATGTTCTCGATGGGTTTGGTAATGTAGTTTTTTCTATTCCCTCGTCTTCTATTGGGGGAACTCTTGTTTTATCAAATAATAGTGGAAGTGCATATGTTTCGAATTCCCTTTTGTTTAATACGGCCTCATCGAACCCTGCGTGGCAAGAAGGATTAGTATTTTGGGATAATATTTACGGAACCCTCGCCGTGAATGGTAAACAAACCGAGTCTATATTTCGAGTTGGAATAGAACCGTGGATAACAGTAACCAATGATTTTATCATTCCAAATAGCGGATCTATAATTTACGCCAGCGCATCAACCGCTAATATCGTGCTGACACTCCCCAATGTAACGACGGTTGCAGGACAGTTTTTCCGAATAAAGAAGATTGATTCCACTGGGTATGAAGTAATTATAAGCAGCAGTGTGAACATCGATTATGACACCGAACTAAGATTGAGCCAGCGGGGGTCTTCGGTGACTCTTCACAGCAATGGAACCCAATACTGGATACACTAATTATGAGCTACTTTGAGAAAATTGGAATTTACGGGGCCGATAGCCCGAGCGTTGATGCCTTCGGGCGTTGGAGAAGTGCCACTCCAACCACATTATTTGATTCAAAATTCCTTCATTCGACTTCTTCACTTTTCTGGGTCGAAAAAGGTTATACCGGAGCCACATCCAGCCATAATTCCTATAGTGCATCGGTTTACATGAATGTAACCAATGTTAGCGGATCAAGGATTGTTAGACAAACCCGAAGACGTTTTAATTATCAACCGGGGAAATCTCAATTGATTGTTAATACAGGTATTTTTGGAAATGGTGTTCAAGGTGTCATAAAACGTCTTGGATATTTTGATTCGGAAAACGGCTTGTATTTCGTTCAAAGCGGTTCAAACTTTGGAGTGGGTTTACGAACAACTTCGACCACGGGGGCTCCAGTTGATACGTTTTATTCTCAATCGATTTGGAATTTAGACCCTATGAATGGAACCGGTCCTTCCGGTGAAGTTCTTGATGTAACAAAAGCCCAAATCTATTTTTGTGATTTTGAATGGTTAGGAGTTGGTCGAGTTCGATATGGTGTCTACATAGCCGGAATCGCACATTATGTTCACGAGATTACCCATACGAATGTTTTGAACACCGTTTATATGTCTACACCAAATCTTCCGGTTCGATATGAAATTACAAATTATGGAACCACTGCTCCCTCAACGTTGGTTCAAATCTGTTCCACCGTTATTTCCGAAGGAGGACTGGATGCTACTGGGGTTGGAACAAGTATAAACAATGGCATAACCCCGCTTTCTGTTGCTGTGGGGTCAGAAAGAATGTTGTTGGCTATTAGAAAAGACCCTCAGTTTAAGGGCACTTACATTCTTCCACACGCAATAAACATTGCAACCCCCGATACCAATGATGCCCGATGGTCTATTTGGGTTAATCCCACGATTACCGAAAGCATGTCTTGGCAATCGATTAACGGAGTCAATATTCAATACGCTACTGGCTCAAATCAAACGGTAACCGGAGGTAGTTTGGTGTCAAGTGGATACATTATTGGAGGGACAAATCAAACGGCGGGTAGTACTGTCGATTCAAGCTTGCCTCATTTTCAGGGTCTTGGATTTGATCTTGATAACAATCCAGATATACTAGTTCTTTCGATTCAATCAATTGGGGGAACAAATACTTATCTAGCATCTTGGGATATTCAAGTAGAAAAATAAGTTTTTTTACCATAGATTGTTTATGAGGGGAAATCACACGGGTTCTATATTTATTCATAGAATATATGGCATTAGACCAATCCCCAAACAAACTAGAATCAGTATGGGTACAAAGAAATACTGAAAACCAGTTTTACGAGCAAATCAATATCTCCGGATCTGATTTGATCGTTTATCATTCGTCCAGCGGAGAGATTCAAGCCGATAAGATTTCCGATTTTGCTACGAAATATGGCATCGGGGATACTTCAAAGGTTTCTTTGGTAGATACGACAGCGGGTTATTTAAGTGATAAAATCCAAGCCGGGTCAAATATTTCTATTACGATTCTCAATCCCGGTGCTAACGAAACGATGAGTATTTCCTCTGCCGGGGGAGCCCAAGCCGATCAAGCCACATTAGCCACTCAATCTCTTTATTCGACCCAATCTCTTTATGCCACATCTTCTTTAACCGCTTCCTATGAGCCTTTTAATGGTAATCGATCTATTACTCGTGGACCTTATACTGGAATCAACCTGGGAACAGATAGTGTCATCGGTTTTTTGGATGCGTTCTTCTTTCCGTTTAACACTGCCTCGATTTCAATTAATAGTGGAACAAGCTATTATGAAACCGGCTCAAGTCAATCGGTTACAATTAACGGGTCAGTAACGGCTCGAAGCGAAACGGTATTTGGAAGTGGAAGCGTTCGACGAAATGGAATTGATTGGTATACGTTCTCATCCGCTTCATCTTATTCGACTAGCGATACAGTTGCCGCAAGTTTGAGTTATCGAACATATATGCAAGTAGGAAACAACGGCAGTCCTACACTCATAAACTCTTCCTTGAAATCGGCGGTGTTTATCTATCCATATTTATGGGGAATGAGCACTGTAGCGGGATTATCTGGGCAAACACTGTATAATGCAATGTTAACGAAATCCATAACTTTGGAGGCAACGAAGACGGCAACACTGAATGGTGTTTCGACGTATATTTATTTCTGCTTTCCAAAAAGTTATGGGTCTTACACCTATCACGAACTTTCATCCATTAAAGACCCAAACAATTTCGAAATACTTTCTTCCTTTGAATATTCTTCTTCGGTCGAAGTAACAAGTTCGGGGTTAGCCGCCGATTGGAATACATTGTATAACGTGTATCGTCTGACACTACAAGCGAATCCAAACGGCGCTTTCATATTCACTCACGGTTCAATTGTGGCATAAACTATGGCTATCTCAGTAACAGATGGATTTGTAATCACAAATGCGACCCCGGTGGATGCTCGTCTGGTATTTACGTCCAGTTTGCCTCTTTTCCTCAGCGGATCAACGGATATTCTTCCGGCGACTCGGCGTTATATTGGGATGGAAGTTTACATTTTACCACAAACATGTTCTTATACATTGATAAGCGGAACTCCTAGAGGCGGGGGAGGAATTGATAATGCGGTATGGATTACCGGAAGTGTTACGTCCAGTTTTGCATTAACTGCATCTTACGCTTTAAACTCGACTCCTGCATCGGGGTTGGAAACCGGAAGCACGTATCCCATAACTTCTTCCCATGCTCTTACTGCATCATACTTGTTAAATCCGTTCGGATTGGAAACCGGGTCAACGTATCCTATTACTTCTTCTCAGACAATCACTGCGTCCTATGCATTATCTTCCTCTTGGTCGAAACAATCAGATACCGCTTCTTTTGCGTTGTCAAGTAGTTATTCCAGTATTGTTATTCAGGAGCAACTATATACAACTCAATCGATTTGGTCTACTCAGTCGCTTTTTGCTAATAGTGCATCGTTTGCATCGGCTTCTTTAACGTCCAGCTATTCTTTATGGGCCGAAACAGCATCATATGCTTTTGTGACAGATTCGGCGTCTTATGCATCCACCTCGGAAAGTTCCAGCTATTCCGAGAGTTCTTCATATGCAAGCCGAGCCGCAAGTGCAACATTATTGAACGGAGTTTCAACGGCTGGAAACGCTGGAGACAATAATTGGATTGAATTGGAAAATGGAAACACCGATAGCCGAGTAACTTTTAACTCGGCGGCTAACACTTTTATCATTGGAGGTATCGTTCAAGCATATATACAAGGATCTTCTAGTTATGCTCTGACTTCCAATACATCTTCCGTGTCGGTTAGTTCTTCTTATGCATCTACAGCTTCACAGTCCGATTCGGCTTCGTATTGGGATTCGAGTTCCATTAATAACTGGACTACTAACAATTTTCAGCATAAGATTTCTACCGGTTCTTCGTTGCCAATAACCGCATCACAAGCGACCAATTCCGAATATCTTCGTGTATCAAATGATGTTTCATCAAATGCACAAAAATATTTTGTCTTTGCCGGGGGAATCGGTGATAGTATTGCGTATATTGCCAGTGCCAGTGTTTCGGTTAATCCTAGTAATGCAACTATAACTGCTTCTGGATTCTCTGGCTATTTAAATGGAAATGCCACCACTGCTACTACTTCTACTACTTCTACTACTGCTTCGTATTGGGATTCAAGTTCAATAAATTCTTGGGTCGATAATAATTTCCAACACAAAATAGCAACCGGATCACTCTTGCCGATCACATCCTCACAGTCGATTAGCTCCAGCTATGCACCGGTTCCGACAAACGTAGAAAGTGCGTCCTATAGCCTTTCTTCTTCGTATGCTGACCGTACCTTCTATGCCGAGCAAGCTAGTGCAGCGACATACGCAACGGCGGCGGGGATGGCTGACACCGCTTCTTACGCCAAAACCGCTTCACTCTGGAATTCAAGTTCTCTGTTGACTTGGATTCAAACCAATTTCCAAAATAAAATAGCCACTGGATCGCTGTTGCCGGTTACTAGTTCTCAAACTATAAGTGCCTCATATGCACCGGTTCCGACAAACGTAGAAAGTGCGTCATATGCAAGATCGGCTTCACTGGCGAGCGGTGTCAGAGTAAACGCCAACAACGTCTGGAATTCGTCTGGACTTACGGCTGGATCTGTAACGGTTGGCGAAAGTATTGATCTTGGAGCAAATATTGTATTGAACATTGCCGACGGCAAAATTAACGCAGCAACATATATTACTTCGCCACACTTTTATGGAACGGCTAGCTTGTGCGAAACCGCTTCAACCAGTGCCACGGCAACCAGTGCGTCATATGCTTTGAGTACGTCATATGCTTTAACGACAACCGCATTGAATGGTTACACCGAGTCAAGTTTCCGAAACGCCAGCAATTTGTTACTTGGTTATGTGCCAGTATCACGACTTACCGGATCGTATTATATCGCAGTTTCAACCGCAAAAACCGCAAGTCTTGCTACAACGGCACAATTTGTTCGTACGGCAAATGACTTCTCATCGAATACTTCAAAATATTTGGTGTTTGTTGGCGGCACCGGAGACGTTGTACCGTATATTTCAAGTGCCAGTTTGGCTTGTAATCCAAGTAACGCCACAATTACGGCTTCTGGTTTTGCTGGTGACTTGTTTGGTAACGCAACCAGTGCTGACACCGCAACCAGTGCCAGTTATGCACCGGTTCCGAGCACGGTTGCCACGGCTTCATATTGGAATTCAAGTTCTCTGTTGACTTGGACTCAAACCAATTTTCAAAATAAAATAGCTACTGGATCACTTTTACCGGTCACCAGTTCACAAGCAATTTCGGCTTCATATTGGAATTCCAGTTCGGTCAACAGTTGGGTTAATAACAATTTTCAAAGCAAACTAGCCACGGGATCGTTATTACCAGTTACTAGTTCTCAATCGGTTACCGCTTCATACGCTCCAACAAATCCAAATGTTCTTATTACCCTATCTCCTCCGGATATTGCTATCGACCCCGGAAACGGAGCTACCGCTGGAAACGGTGGAGTTTCTATTGGGAGTGATGCTGCTGCTGCTGCCGGATCGGTTGCTGTTGGAGAAAATGCCGGTGCTAATGCTGACGGTGCGGTTGCGATTGGAAGAGAAGCGGCTGGTAGTGGAACCGATGCAGTTGCCATTGGTTCAATGACATTTGCTTTACAGTGGGATGCTACCGCCATTGGTGCTGGTGCTATAGCTCGACACACTAGTTCAACGGCACTTGGGGCGTTATCAGAAACAACGAAAGACGGTCAAATTCGCATTGGTTTAAGCAATCAAACAGCATCCATCCCAGGAATTCTCGAAGTAGAACAAGGTATATTCGCAACTTCGAGTTATGCAATAAGTGCTTCTTATGCTGTAACCTCGGCGTTTTGGAATTCGAGTTCTCTGTTGACTTGGGCCAATGCTAATTTCCAAAATAAAATATCTACTGGATCGTTTTTACCGGTCACAAGTTCACAAACTATAAGTGCGTCATTTGCACCCGTTCCGACAAACGTAGAAAGTGCATCCTATAGCTTTTCTTCTTCGTATGCCGACAGAACGTTCTACGCTGAGCAAGCTAGTGCAGCGACATACGCAACGGCGGCGGGGATGGCTGACACCGCTTCTTATGCTAAAACAGCATCTATTTGGGATTCCGGTTCGTTGTTGATTTGGATTCAAACCAACTTCCAAAATAAAATAGCCACTGGATCGCTGTTGCCGGTTACTAGTTCTCAAACTATAAGTGCCTCATATGCACCGGTTCCGACAAACGTAGAAAGCGCATCATACAGCTTAACTGCTTCATATGCGTCGGCTGCTAGAATGGCTGACACCGCTTCTTACGCCAAAACCGCCTCACTTTGGGATTCAAGCTCTTTGTTGACTTGGGCAAATAATACATTTCAATATAAGATAGCGACCGGATCACTGTTACCAGTTACTAGTTCACAAGCAATCAGTTCTTCATACTGGGATTCAAGTTCCATTAATACGTGGACTCAAACCAACTTCCAAAGTAAAATATCTACAGGGTCGGTTCTTCCGGTTACATCCTCACAATCCGTTACGGCATCATATGCCAGCACATCCAGCACATCCGTTACATCCAATACTTCTAATACAGCAAAAACTGCTAGTGTTTCGGAAAAAATAGCGGTAATGAACGACGACGGCGGGGAAATTGTTTGCGACGTATTATTCGCTGATAATAATCTTGAGGGTAATTATTATTCGGCAAAAGCAACTAATAACTTCACCTATTTCCCGGTGGCCAATATATTGACAGTTGGTAGAGTCAATGGAACTGCTTCCTATGCTGATAGTTCGGAAACTGCATCATATTGGGACTCTAGTTCTGTTAACACTTGGGTATCAAACAACTTCCAATACAAAATAGCAACCGGCTCAACCCTTCCCATTACATCTTCGGTTTCAATATCCGCAAGTTTTGCAACATCGGCGTCGTGGGCTCCATCGGTTCAATTTGGATTATCCACCGGATCTACTTATCCGATAACTTCATCCTGGGCATTGACCGCTTCGTTTTGGAATAGCTCCAGTATTCTTACCCTTATTGGGACTAAGCAAAACAATATAGCAACCGGCTCGACCCTCCCCATAACTTCAAGTTGGGCTATCAATGCAATAAGTTCATCTTACGCTTTAAAGGCGTTGTCTGCATCATACGCCGCCGTAGCGTTTTCTTCTTCCTACGCATTTTCATCGTCTTATGCATTGTCTGCATCTTATTCCCTTTCATCGTCGTATACTCTATCGTCCTCATACTCTTCAACCGCCAGTTATATTTCAAGTGCATTTACGATTGTGGGAACAGCAAGCCTTGCTTTATATGCTTGGACGGCTAGCTATATTTATACTCCTTTTGGCGTAATGTATTTTGTTTCCTCAAGTATAGCGGCGAATAATACATCCTCGATTTTGGTCATCCCAATTGCAACTTTCGATGGTTGCTTCATTAATTATATTGCCAATGGAAAACCTAATTTAAGAGCAGGGCAAATCAGTTCAATCTGGAGTGGTTCTGTTATTAATCATGCCGAAACCGCCACAACGGATTTGGGAAATACAATGGGGCTAACTTTTAATTTCGTCTTAATAGGTTCTGATGCGGTGTTGCAGGCAGAAAACTCCTCCGCAACAATTTATCAATTTAAGGCAAGTATAACCAGCATGTGATACTATTTATAGATTACAAAGCACTCTTTGGATAGTGAAGAAGAGGATCAATGGCCAACGAATTTGTCATCAAAAAAGGACTCCTTGTACAAGGAGGTCAAACGCTTGTAACCGGAAGTGTAAACGTTTCGGGTTCTATCACGTCGCTTGGGTTTACTGGGTCACTTCGAGGAACTTCTTCTTATGCTACACGAGCCAAGGATGCCGAAACATTACAGGGTATTTTAACTGCGGGAAACGCAGGAGATAATTACATCGAATTTGTAAACGGAGGAAGCGATAGCCGAATATCGTATAATGATGGAGGTATCGCATTAACAATATCTCCAACTGTATATGCTTCATTAATCCACGGAAATTTAATTGGAACGGCTTCCTATTCCACTATAGCAGAATCAGCATCATACGCTCCAACAAATCCAAATGTTCTTATTACCTTATCTCCTCCGGATATTGCTATCGACCCCGGAAACGGAGCTACCGCTGGAAACGGTGGAGTTTCTATTGGGAGTGATGCTGCTGC
>Ga0265297_10012164_pt1 | contig 10386 bp, 8 predicted proteins | sample Munlanlwell13791_FD_192502 | JGI IMG/M metagenome (GOLD analysis project Ga0265297, IMG submission 192502) | Leachate microbial communities from a municipal landfill in Southern Ontario, Canada - Leachate well 137-91 | ecosystem: Engineered > Solid waste > Landfill > Unclassified | place...
TCGCCCCTTTGGGGCGGGAAATTAAAACATCTGCTTTTATATCAAGCGGACACTCTTTGTTTAATTTTTCTCTAAGTTTTAAAGGAAAAAAAGTTGCCTCATTCCAATTTGAAATGAATTTTTTAAACACCGCCTCTTTTGCCTGTTTTATCCTAAATTTTGGCTCTGTTGCCAAAATTTCCTCTAGTTTTTCTAAATCCATAAGCTTAAATATACACCAAAATGCTAATTTGCAAAATAGTCTTCTGAGCCCAAAAAATAATCGCCAGAATCATTTGCCGGAGTTTCAACATACTTTTGATTCTCTGCCCCAGGCGTCGGCACACAAATTTCCCAGTCATTAGTAGAAAAATCTAGTCTGCACAGGCTTCTGTCGTTGTCCGGATTTTGTCCAATCAAATTCAACTCATCAGAAACTTCCTGATCTGAATTTTTAAAGACAAAAAAATTGCTATTTGTAATTGCGTAGTTCGTAAAAATATCACCCAATTCTGTAAAATATCCGTTTCTTGCGATTAAAAAGTATCCTTTTGCTGTAATAGTTTTATTTAGAAACAAACTCTTTGGGGCATAGCTTCCCCAACTAGAACTCCCCGATGTTTTTCTTTGCAAATACCAATTAGTCAAATCCACGCTTGAATTATTGGGATTATAAAGTTCAATAAATTCTTGCTTCTCGTCAAACTGGGATCCAATTTGTATCTCACTAATTAAAATATTTTTTAAAGCTGGCTCAGCTTCTTCGCTATTTTCTCCGCCACCGGAGACAATAGTAGCTGGTGGGGCTACTGTAAAAAATTCGTCTGAGATTTGTCTGCTTGGATTTTTCAAAATAAGCGAATTGTTTTCTGTTATTGTTAAATCCTCGTCAAAAATATCAGCCAATGGGTTAGTTTTTGAAATTAAAAAATAACTTTGAGCAAAAATTATTTTTCCTTCAAACTTTGTTGAAGAAACACAAGAACTCCAGGTATCAGATGTTTCTGTTTTTCTTTGCAAATACCAGTCGGTTAAGGCAACATTTTGGTCAGTTGGATTATACAATTTTATAAACCTGTTTTCTATGCCAATTTGGACTTCAGAAATTAAAATTGTGGGGTAGTTTATTAAGCCCCCACTTTTGTTTTCCTCAACTTTCTCTTTTTCCAAAATATCCTGCTCGTCTTTATTTTCCTCACTTTCCTCTTCATCAATCTCTTCCTCATTTTCTTCTTCTATTTTCTGTTCCTTATCTGGGTTTGACTCAGCAACAAGCTCATTTACTTTTTGCTGAATTATATCTAATTTTTCTGCAATGTCATCCAACAAATCTTGTCTTTCTTGCTCGGTTATTTCATGCACAATAATAACGGGCGTTTCTTTCTCAAAAATTTCTTCTCCAATAGTATTTGAAACTATATTATTTTTTTCTGGCTCTTCTTCAAAAATTATATTTACATCATCAGAAACAGGCAATGAAGCCTGTCCCAAAACCTTGTTAAAAACATAAATGTAATTATTTGAACCCAAAAATAAACCAAAAACAAAAAATCCCGCAACCAAAGTAATAAACAGGCTTGCCAGAAATGCAAAAAATTGCTTTTTTGTAAAAAGCTTTCTCATATTTAATTATTCTATTCTACCATAAAAAAAATTACCTGCGCTATGAGCAGGCAATTTTTATTTTTTATTTTTTATTTTTTGGATTTGGTTAATTTGGGAAAACTTGGCGCTTTTGGCAAAATCCGCGGAGTGTTAAAAACAATCTTATCGCCGGCTGTATCAATCAAAACCCGCGAACTTTCTGCAATTTCATTAGTAACAATTTTAATTGAAAGCGGATCCAAAATTAGTCGCTGAATTACCCTCTTTAATGGTCTGGCTCCCAAATTTGCGTCAAAACCCTCTTTTACCAAAATCTCTTTTGCTTTTTCCGATATTTCAATTTTTATTTCTTTTGTTGCCAAACGTTTTGCAACTTTTGACAATTCCAAGTCAACAATTCTCTTAATTTGTTCTTTTTTCAGATAATTAAATATCACAATTTCATCAATTCTGTTCAAAAACTCCGGGCGGAATGAATCGCGCAAAGAATCAAATATTTTTTCGCGCATATTTTCTCTTTCAACCAGCTCTTCTCTGGTATTAAATCCAAGCGACGACATTTTATTAATGTAGTCAGACCCCAGGTTTGAAGTCATTATAATAATTGTATTCTTGAAAGAAACCATTCTACCTTTTGAATCTGTTAATCTTCCGTCCTCAAAAATTGCAAGCAAGATATTAAAAACATCAGGATGGGCTTTTTCTATTTCATCCAGCAAAAGCACAGCATAAGGTCTGCGCCTTATTTTCTCTGTTAATTGTCCTGCTTCTTCATAGCCAACATATCCTGGCGGAGAACCAATTATTTTTGAAACTGTATGGCGCTCCATATATTCGGACATGTCCAGCCTTATCATTGCCTTTTCATCATCAAACAAAAATTCTGCAAGAGCTCTGGCTGTTTCGGTTTTTCCAACCCCTGTTGGTCCCAAAAACAAGAAAGAGCCAAGTGGTTTATTTTCTTCGGAAATACCGGCTCTTGCGCGCCTTATTGCCCTTGAAATTGCCGAAATTGCCTCTTCCTGGCCAATTACTCTACGGTTTAGGGTGTCTTCCATTGCTTCCAATTTTTTGGCCTCTTCAGTAATCAAGCGAGTTACAGGAATTCCTGTCCATCGTGAAACAACTCCCGCCACTTCTTCCTCTGTAACCTCTTCTTTCAAAAATCTGTGTTCTTTTTGTATTTTTATTAATTTTTGTTCGGTAAAAGCCAGCTCCTTTAACAAGTCAGGGATTCTTCCATATTTTATCTCAGCAACTTTTTCCAAGTCTGCCTCTCTTTGGGCAATTTCTGTTTGGTAAGACAAATTATCCAGTTTTTCCCTAATATCTTTTATTTTATTTATCAGTTCTTTTTCTGCTCCCCATTTTAAGCGCAAAGCTTTTGTTTTTTCATTTAAATCCGCAAGCTCTCTGGCAATTGCTTTTAGCCTTCTGTCGCTTCCTTTTTCTTTTTTTAGCGCCTGCTTTTCAATTTCCAATTTTGTAATTGCCTCATCAAATTTTTCCAACTCTTGAGGGTCAGATTCAATTTCCAGCCTTAAGGCGCTTGCTGCCTCGTCCATTAAATCAACTGCTTTATCGGGTAAAAATCTGTCGGCAATATATCGGCTTGCCAAATCAACAGCAGCTTTAATGGCCGAGTCTTTAATTTTTACTCCATGATGAACTTCATATTTTTCTTTAATTCCTCTTAAAATTGCCGTTGCATCTTCCACATTTGGCTCCTGCACAAAAATAGGCTGAAATCTCCTTTCCAACGCCGGGTCTTTTTCAATGTATTTTTGGTATTCCTTTAAGGTTGTAGCTCCAATTGCCCGTAATTCACCGCGAGCCAAAGCCGGCTTTAATAAATTTGAAGCATCAATTGCGCCCTCGGCAGCTCCTGCTCCCACCAAAGTGTGCAACTCGTCAATAAATAAAATATATTTTCCCGCAGACCTGTTTATTTCTTTAAGCAAAGCCTTAATTCTTGTTTCAAATTCACCACGATATTTTGTGCCTGCAATTATTGCTCCCAAATCCAAAGAAATAACTTCTTTGTCTTTTAAAAACTCGGGCACATTTTGCCTGGCAATTCTTTGCGCAAAACCCTCAACAATTGCTGTTTTTCCAACTCCGGCTTCTCCAATTAAAACAGGGTTATTTTTTGTTCTGCGAGAAATTATTTGCATTAATCTGCGAATTTCATTATCTCGGCCAATTATTGGATCAATTTTTCCTGAAGCCGCCAAGCTTGTTAAATTTCTTGTGTATTTTTCTATCACCTGATATTTTGCTTCGGGCTCTGGGTCTGTAATTCTTTGACCTCCTCTAATTTGGCTCAAAACTTTTTGCACTGCTTCGTAATCAAGTTTTGCATTTTTAAAACTATTTAATTCGCCTTGCGATAAAAAATTTGTTTTTTCCAAAACATCTTTTGCTCCTGATTTTGTATCCAGCAAAGCTAAAAACAAATGCTCAACAGAAATAAATTCATCGTTCATTTTAATGGCTTCTTGGCGGGCTCTGTCCAAAACTTTTGCCATGTCTTGCGTTAAATAAAACTGGCCAAAAGCTTGAGGCGTTGCAATTGCTGGAATTTTTGCAATTTGAGCATCAACTTTTTTTAACAAAACAATTGCGTCAACTCCAAGTTTTTGTAAAATTGTTGTAATAATGCTTCCTTCCTGCATAAGCAAAACCGACAGCAAATGCAAAGCGTCAATTTGCTGTTGCCCTTTTTCTTGAGCCAATTGCTGTGCCTGCATTAAGGCATCTTGAGCTTTATTTGTAAAATTATTTCCTCCGTTCACCCCGTTAGAAGCCTGTTTTATATAGTGTAAAACTAATTTAAACAGACTTTGTTTAGTTAACGTTCCCCCGCTTGTGCCTTTTGCAAGGCTTCTAACGGGGTTCATCATATACAATAATAGTCCAAAATTGGTCAAAAATCAAGGGCAAAAAAGCGGTTGGACGTGTCCAACCGCACACACAACAGGAAGGCAGTTTTAGCAATTCAGGCCTTTTGTCTGGATTGCTCCTCAAGCGCCATGAATTCCCAAGCCTCCTTAAGCTCTGTCTCTTTAGACAACAGAGAAAAAGGCTCGTATTCCATACTTGAAATTCCAGGAACCCTGCTTTTTACCACAGCCAAATTGACATCGCCATGGCCAAGCGCAGCAAGAACTATCTGGTTGCCCAGTCTGCCTGCCTGAACATCAAAACCCGCTGTTTTCAAGATTTTAATTGCCACGTCAAGGACGTGCAAACCAGGGTCAGGATTTTTTTTCATCCTGATAATAAGGCAACTCCCATTTCCGTTCACTGACATGATATTCTCCTCCTGTGCTAAGAAAGAACAAAACGAGCTTCCGGAAAGAAGCTCGTTTGAATTTTTTATTGTTTTATTTTTTACCTTTTTAAAACACTCAAACCAACCTCTTTCCTAAAGAAGCTAAAAAAGTAAAAGTAAAAGAAATTTTGGTTGGTTAATGTTTTCATATCTATTTTTTATCTTACCTTTCTCCAAGCGTTGCGTCAAGAGTTATTTCTTCACCATCCCCGCCTTGACTCGGCGAGGCAGGCCGTAAAATTTTTAAACTAATCGTATCTCCTGGATTATATTTCTGAATTATAGTTGCCATTGAGTTGTTTTTTGTAATTTCTTCCCCATTTATTGATAAAATAACATCTTTTGCCTTAATTCCTGCTTTGTCTGCTCCAGAGCCAGCAGTTACAGCCGGCTCTCCTTTTGGTCCCTTCAAAACCAGTGCTCCATTATCCACAGTTAAATTATATTTCCCTTTTACATCTCCATCAATTAAAACATATCTCACGCCCAAAAATGGATATACAATTTTGCTCGTTGAGGCAACCTGGCTAATGTCTTTTTTTGCTGAATTTATTGGAATTGCAAAGCCAATACTTTGAGCTCCCTGCGCCATGGCTGTATTAATTCCAATAACTTCGCCTCGTAAATTTACCAAGGGTCCGCCGGAATTTCCGGCATTAATTGCCGCATCTGTCTGAATAATTCCTTCCAAAGTTTCCGAAAAACTTCCAATTTGGTCAGAAGCGGAAATTGTTCTTGAAAGCCCAGACACAATGCCCACAGAAACTGTGTTAGAAAACTGCCCAAGCGCGTTTCCAATGGCAATGGCTGTTTGGCCAAGCTGAATGCCTGAAGAATCTCCCAATACAACTGGCTGAAATTTTTTATCTTCTGCTTCAATTTTTATCACAGCCAAGTCCTGCACCGGGTCAAGAGCCAAAACTTTGGCAGAATATTTTTGACCATCGCTTGTATAAACTGTGTAATCTGCTGCGTTATCAGAAACTACGTGTTTGTTTGTCAAAACCAAGCCATCTTCAGAAACAATAAATCCAGACCCTGCTCCAACTTCTTGCAATTGTGTTCCATTTTGCACCTGTTGCGGAATTAAAATACTAAATGGAGAATCCGGACCAAACGGATTTACGTACTGCTGTTCGTAAACCGGAACGTTCTTTGAAATAACAATGCTTACCACAGACGGGGAAACGCTCTTTGACGCATCAATTATTGCCTGTTCGTAAGAATTATCTGAAACATAAACCCCCGCAGGCGCTGGATTTTCTACTTCTTCTATTTCTTCTATTTTTTCTAAAGTTTGCTGGGGTGTTAAGTATTTTAAAATTGCTTGTGTTTGAGAGGGAAAATATTGAAACCCAACAGCTGTGACTCCAAAAATAATTAAACAAAAAGCTACAGCAAAACATGCAATTGCCCAAAGAAATTTATTCTTTAAAAATTTCAAAGTTTTTTCTTTTATTTCCGGTATGTTTGATTCCGGCAAATTATACATGCTCATAATATTTTTAATACGATTTATTTTTCTATTTTGGTTTCATTATAATGGTTAAATTTATATTTGAAAATATCTGTTTTAACCGGCCCCAAAAAAATGTTATGCATTTCGCACAAAAAATATCTTGTGCCCACAGAAACCCAGCCATCGGTTTTAAAGCGTCTGTCTGAAACAAAAATCCTTACAGACTTTAAAATTCCGCACTTGGCTTTTGCTATTTTTTTAGCTTGCCTTGCAAAATAATGGTCTTCTGATAATTTTACTTCTTCATCAAATCCGCCCACCTTGTCAAAAACTTCCTTTTTCACAAAAATTCCCACAGCAGCATATGGCAAAATATTCTCCAGCAGAACAATTAAATTATTGTAAAAGGTATTTACTAAAAATAAAGACATTTTGCTTTTTGGAATTGGAATAAGCCGAACTGTGGCTAAATCAAGCGCCCTTGCATTGAATTCCTCAAAAGCTTTTTTAAAAAAATTATCCGGTAAAACAGTATCGGCGTCACAAATAAAAAGCAACTCTCCCTTGGAAACTTCTGCGCCTGCGTTTCTTCCTTTTGCCGGCAAACCTCCGTCAACAATTTTGCACCCGTAATTTCTGGCAATTTCCAGTGTTTTATCGGTTGAGCCGGCATCGGCAACTATTATTTCATAGTCTTTATCTTGCTCAAAAAACGCCTGCTTTTTTATGGATTCCAAAAGCAGACCCAAATACCTTTCCTCGTTCAACGCTGGAATAATAATACTAATCATATTTTTTAAAATAATGTTTTGGCTTGGTTCCAAATGTCTGGCTGGTTTTGGACGGTTTTCATCCAATACCACCATTCTACTCCCCAAAAGTAAAACTTATCCATGCCGGTTTGTTTGGCAAAATCAACATTTTCTTTAAATATCTCTAGATTCATCAACTTTTCCTGCTCTTTTAAGGATGTTTTCATAAGCGCCCCAGAGGCCCATGGCTCTGCCTGCAATTCTATACAAATAACATCTTTGTTAAATATTTTTTTGATAATTTCAGATTTTCTGGCATAGGTTGACGCATTCAAAAAAGCATAATCCATATTAAATCCAACTGTGTCGGTTAAATGCGCCCATGCAGACCTGTACATTGTAACCCCAACCACATCTGCAATTTTTGCAGCGTCTGCCCATGTTGATTGTTCGCCAGAGTCGGAAATAATTATCTGCCTTGAAGGATCAAGTGATTTTACCAAAGCAACTTCTTTTTTTAAAAAATCTTGGCTTTTATAATACCAAGCAGGACAATTTCCAAATCTAAACAAAGGCTCGTTTTCCACCTGCCAAAAAGCAATTGCCTTTGAATTTTTATACCTTTGCACAACTTCTGTTATGTAGTTTAATAACCCTTCCTGTTGATCTTTTTCCAACAAATTTTGCGCCCACAAAGGAGTGTGACACTCTGGCCATCTGCCGGTTTTAATCCCAATTACATAAATAATTTTTACATTGTTTTTCTCTGCCTGCTCTATTTGCCAATCAATGTCCTTAAAATAGAATGTGTCCTTTTTTCCTTCAACCAAATTCCAATTTGTATGCAACTTAATGTTCTTTACGCCCAAATCATTAATAATTGCAGAATATGTTTCCTTCCAATTAAGCTTCAAGTATTCGGCCTGCGACTGTGAAAAATCCACTCCCCAAGTTATTTTATCCTTTACCTGAGTTTTACCTGCAAAAAAATAAACTGCAAAAGCTGTTACTGCAACAACTATAACTGCTACAACTGCTAAAAAAATTATCCTAAAAATTTTACTCATTTATTATTCTCTCAATGTTATATGCCCCCATTTTTTTAATTTCAATAAATCCCTGCATGGCAACTTCTGCCAAATCTCCTGCCTCTAGCAAATCAAAAAACCATTGGTCTGCATATTTTGGGTTTTCCTGCAAAACTCCTGCGCCAACATGCAAAAGCCATTTTCTGTTAAAATCTTCCTGCGAGCCAATTGTTGGCGCAATAATTATTGGCAAGCCCAAACCAGCATAAAAGGATAACTCCGAGGGTTTTGTCCACAAAACGTCTGTTTCTCTTAAAGCCTCGTCAAAATTCTTAAAATAGTCATCAACCGAATCAGCCGATAAAACATGAACCCATCCGTCCAGCTTTAATCCTTTAATATTTTCTGAGAAATATTTTGTCAACTCGTGTCTTGTGCCAGTGGCAATTATAAACCGCAATTTTTTTTCTTTAATTTTGTCCTTTAGACTGTTTATAGCTTTTAAACAAATATCTTTTTGGGCTCCAGCTCCCCCAATTGAAAACATTATTGTTAGCGGATGATTTGATTTTGCAGGCAAAACTCCCAAAGCTCCGTTAACCAGTGGCGCATACATTTTTCTGTATTTTCCTTTTGGATCCAAATTTAAAATCCTGTTACGCATATCCTCTTTTAAAACTTCCATATCTTCTCCGCCAATGTTTTCCTTTGGCAAGGGATAGCCGGTTAAAAAAATATTTTCTGGTTTTACTCCATAAAGCTTTAGTCTGTCACGAGTCCATGTGTTTGAAGCAAAATATTTAATTTTACTTTTTTTAGGATCCAATGGAACCCACGCCCTTGAAATGTCGGCATCGCAAATAACGCAATAAATCTGATTTGGATACTCAAATTCCTCTGCCATAAAAGCTGGCGTAAAAAATGTGGAAACCAATGGTAAGGGATTTTTTTTAAACTTGTTTATCAAATCCTTCCCCCAACTTTTTTTAATGAAATAAAAAATATTTTTAAGCGCGTAATTTGGACGAGACAAGTCCCTTTTTGGATAATATGTTAAAATTTTCTGGAATTTATCCATAATATAAAAAGACACATCACCAATAAAGGGGACTCTTTTTAGCCTTGAAACCAGCTCATACAAATAACGGGTTTGCTCCCAAACCCTTCTGTCTTTTTTAGGAATGCCCTGATAGCTATTGGCGTTTATAACTTTCCCGCCAAAAGCAATATCTTTTAAAGGATAGGCTGTGCGCTGGTGACCATAGCCCATGTCAGCAGCCACAACCCATGCCTTTTTTGTTTGATTTTTTATTTCTTTATTTTCCATTTCAATTACCTTTTTTTATTCTACCATATCTGCCACTATTTTTTAATACAGGACTTCATAAATTTCGTAACCTCTTGAAAAACAACTATAATTGTGCCATAATTAATTTTGTTTGAGCAGACGCTGGATGTCGGCTCTGAACAATAAGTTCGTTACAAAAGGAATATGTGATGCCAAGAGCGTATGGTGTGTCAACAAGGCAAGCAGACACAATCGTTGTTTGGTGTAGCGACCACCGTCTGCAAAAGACTTTCTACGATTTTGTCATGAGAGAGCTTGGCCTTGAAAACGGTCAGTTCTTTCTAGTTTCGGTTGCAGGCGGCGGGTTTGCGCTGTCCGAACCAACGCTGAAAGAAGATTTCGACGGTGCTAAGTGGCAGATTGAATTCTTTCTGCACCACTCCAACATCAAGCGGATTGTCCTTATTGGACACGCAGACTGCACGTTTTACCGCGTTATGGGACTGCAGGAGAATCAGCCCAGACATTATCTGCTATCGGCCAAAAGACAAATTGAATGCACTTTTCCCAACCCGAATATCGCCGTAGACTTATTCTACGGCGAATTTTGCGGAGGAAATATGGTGTTCAGGCCCGTTCACGAGCCCCAACTTCAGCGCGCGTGAAAACGCATAAAGGCAGATCGCCTGCCTCGTCCCTCCCCCAAGCAATCTTGCAAGGGGGAGTTTTTTTATACAAAATTTTGACTGTACTTTTTATTTAAAAATCTTACTAAAAATCCAATTACCAAGTAAGATATTAAAAGCCAAACCCACGAGACGTTTTGCACAATCCCCATTGCCCAAGGCTGAGAAAAAATATCAATAATTTTTACAAAATAGATTAAAAAAATCCAGCAAGGAAAAGATAAAATTTGTCCCAAAATATTTGAAAATGTTCCG
>Ga0265297_10012165_pt1 | contig 10385 bp, 8 predicted proteins | sample Munlanlwell13791_FD_192502 | JGI IMG/M metagenome (GOLD analysis project Ga0265297, IMG submission 192502) | Leachate microbial communities from a municipal landfill in Southern Ontario, Canada - Leachate well 137-91 | ecosystem: Engineered > Solid waste > Landfill > Unclassified | place...
GCCCGGAGATATCTCCGATGTTTTAAATGACGAAGGAATGCCCAGAAACCGCAAGGAAGTGGGGGAGGCGGCTAGAAAAATATTTTACACAACTAGCCCCGGTTTGGATTCTTTTCTTTTGGCGAATGATTACATGGACCAAGGGAGATATAAGGAGGCCTCCGATAGTTATGAGAAAGCAATCGAATCTGGCTTTTTAAAGAATATTATCAGTATTCATCCTAAAAATATCTGGATATATTATTCTCTGGGAGCAAGTTATAAAAAACAAGGAAGATTCGAAGACGCCGAAAATGTGTACAAAAAAATAGTAGAACTTCTTCCCGATATCGGATATACGGAATTAGCAACACTATATAAAGAGCAAGGAAAAAATGATTTAGCTAAAGAATATTCAAATAAAGCCAGGAAATTTAATAAATGGTACTATAACAAGATAACCCGGCGCAATTATCAAAGGCTAAAGAAAGCCCTCGATTTACGAAAGATAAAACTGGTAAGCGTGCAATATGCGACTTTGAGCCTTGAGCCTTTAAAAAAGATGCTTTATCCCCAAGATGACATCATTTTTGTGGATAATGAACGGCTATTTAAAAAAGCTATTGAACAGGGTGGGTATAAAAAATATTTTGTGGACGCCTGTTTTGGCAGTTACGGACATTGCACAAGAGAAGGCAATAAACTTTTGGCAGAAAATATAGCCAGCCATATCCTGCGTGAAGTATTTAATAAATGAAAAACCGCAACCTTCTAGCTTTTGTCCTGATTATTCTATTGGGATTTGCCGCTTACGCAAATTCGCTAAATAACGGTTTTGTTTATGACGATGAGCTAGTTGCACAGGATAGGAGCTTCCTATCTTCGTGGGATAATTTACGTTATTTTCTCTCTCCCGTTTACTTTTCCGGCTCAGGAGAATACACCTTCCGGCCGGTCCTTACCCTGACCTATCTTTTTGATTATACCCGCGGAAACGGCAAACCGGAATCGTTCCACCAAACCAGCCTCGTTTTTCATATCATCAATGCTCTATTGCTTTATTTATTGCTCTTACAGATTATTCCTTTTTTGGATAAAAGGTTAAACTTCAAATTAGTTGCTTTATTAGCTTCTCTTATATTTGTTGTCCACCCGATACAGACAGAATCAGTCGACGGGATTGCTTTTCGTGAAGAGATACTGGTTGCTTTTTTTTCCCTGATTTCGCTCCTGTTCTTTATAATGAATAAAATCAAAGGAAAGGCTTTCCTTTTAATTATTTCCCTAATCAGTTATTTTCTTGCCTTATTATGCAAAGAGTCGGCGCTTTCCCTGATCCCAATAATATTCTTGGTAGACCTATTTTACGAAGATAAAACCAATAAAAAAGAAAGATTTACCTCCCGCTTCAAATTGCACTCTTATATAGGTTATTTTGCAGTTTTAATTACATACATATATATCCGTTTTTTCTGGATGAAGGGGGCTGGAGAGATCTCGGCATTGGTAAATACCACTTATCCGGGAGGCAGTCTATACACCTCAATACTTACCTCAAGCAGGATTATTTTGAAATACCTGGCTTTATTAGTTTTTCCGTTCCCCCTTTCCGTAGAATATTATAATTATTATATCGTTTATCCCTCGCGTTCTTTTTTTGAACCTAAAACTTTTGCCAGCCTTATATTTTTATTTTCGTTATCGGTATTTTTAATCCGTAATTTCTGGAAATACCGGTTGTTTACCTTTTCAATATTATGGTTTTTTATCTGGTTAGGCCCGGTAATCAATCTTTTGCCTCTAAACCATCCTTTGGCCGAACGTTATTTATATATACCGGCTGCCGGTTTTTTTATTATTTTATCAGTTGTAATAATTAACCCTCTTTATTTTAAAGCCAGAGCAACCCTAAAACAGAATATAAACAAAGTTCAAATATATTTTTTAATCTTTTTATTTTCCGGGTATTTAATTTTGACTATTAACCGTAATAAAATATGGAAAAACCCCATAATTTTCTGGAATGAAGCTATGAAACAGCCGCCGAATAGCGCCAGGGCCTATACAAATTTAGGCTACGCCTATTTTAAAAAGGGAATGTATGATGAAGCCATTAAGGCTTATCAGCAATCAATCAAGGAAAGTCCTGATTATGCTGATCCGTATATGGATTTATCTTTAGTTTTTTTAGAGTTAAGAAATTACGACCAGGCACAGCAGAATATCGAAATAGCTATGCGATTAAAACCCGGATCTGCCTTAAGCCACAACCAGCAAGGCAGGATTTTTTTGGCCAAGAAAGATTACTTAAAAGCCCAAGCTGAATTTGAAAAAGCCATTGAGATAGAGCCTTTTTATGCTCCAGCTTTTAATAATTTAGCTATCTGTTATTTTAGGCAGGGCGATTACGAAAAAGCTATTGAAGGATATAAAAAAGTCCTAAACCTAAATCTAAGGCCAGCGAGTGTTTATGTAAACTTGGGCCTGGCCTATCTTTTAAAGAACGATTTATCGTCTGCCGAGGAAAACTTCTTAATTGCGCTTAAAATCGATCCCCAGCTTGTTGACGCTTATAATAATCTGGGAGTAATTTATTTACGGCAGGGCCGTAATGATCGGGCCAGGGATGCCTGGGAGATGGTTTTAAAGATTGACCGGGGCCATTCAGAAGCAAGAAGAAATCTGGAATCATTAAAGACCCCTAAATAACAGCCTGTCTGATAGATAGTCAACCTTAAAAAGAGCTTAAATGAATAAACATAAGCAGGTTTATTTAACTTTTATTTTCGGATTATTCTTTGTCTTGATCTTACTTGAAATAGGTTTGCGTATTGAGGGCAGTTTTGAACGCATACCTTTGTCGACAAGGAATAATAAAAAAAGCGGTTATTATACAATACTATGTCTGGGTAACTCACATACTCGAGGCATCGGGGCCGCCTACGGCCAGGGTTACCCTGAACAACTGCAAAAACTTTTTGATGAAGGAACTAGCCGGGTTAGGGTAATAAATGCCGGCAGGAGTTCCCAGAATTCAGGGGAACTGCTGGAGGATCTGGAATACAGCATAGATAAGATAAAACCCGATCTTATTATTCTTCAAACCGGCCAACCGAATTTTTGGAACCGGAATAAATTCGGAAAGTATTTAAAAAGAGAATATTCCGGAATGTCTTTTAAAAAGTTTATCTTTTTTTCAAGCGATGTTTTATATAATAGCGGAGTTTACCGGCTAAGTTTATTATTGGTCAGCAAAATAAAAGAAAAGCTTCGCTGGGTCATAATTGATAAGCATAGCCTGCCTGACTTGCATTCTTACGGTGTTAATTCTGCGGTTGCCTGGATAGAGCAGATAGAAAAGAGATATGACTTAGACCCGGCTTATAAGATAGACCCGGCAAGGGCTGCAGAAGTATCTGCTTTTTTGGAGGGAAAACTTAAGTCTAACCCGCGTTACTCCTACCTCTTCTATCGTTGCCTGGGCGAGCTTGACCTCTTTCAGAATAAACATAAATCGGCCGCAGAGCGGCTTATTAAAAGCATGAAGGCAATCATAGACATGGATTATAACGGAAGCCGTTACTACCTTACTTATGTATATAAGAAATCAGGAGATCAGGGAGTAGATAAATTAATAGACGCTTTTGAGGGCTCTTCAATAAAAATTTTCGGTTTGGATTATTACCGCAGCAGGTATTATCTTCAACATATATATAACAATTCCCAAGACATAGAGGTTAGACTTTTAATAGATAATTTCGAAATGGCACTCAAGGATTATTGGAGTAAGCCTGCCAAAAGCCTATTTTTCACAAACGATCAAATTTATAGTTGGCTGGATTCGGATTTTAAGGAAATTATAAAAATTATCCAGAATAAGAAAATCAGATTAATTATGCAAAATTTCGCTCCGACTGAGCACATGACTGAGGGAAGAGAAGCAAATTTATTTAACAGTTTATACCTGCCCGGGGTTGCCGCTAAATTTAATCTACCTTTTGTCGACAACAACTCCATATTCCAAGCAATATTAAAGTCCGCAGATAGTGATCGCAACGACATCTTTACGAAGGAAGGGCATTGCAATATGAACGGCTATAAGATAATGGCCCGCAATGTATTCGAAAAAATTCAAGAAGAAAAAGTAATTCCTCTAAACAAATAAGGTTTTAAGCTTGAAAGGCCGAGGATAGGGCGTATAATATTAATATGGCGATGAAAAAGAAAACTACCCGGAAAAATGCAGCCCAGAAAATAAAGGTTTTGATCCTGGGCTTTTTTATTGTTTTTATTGCTCTTGAGATAGCCCTTAGGTTTGGCGGTTTGATATTTATAAAAATGCAGGACTACCAGAACCTGGCTTCTTTAGGCGATAAAACAGTTAATTACAGGATAATGTGTTTAGGTGATTCTACTACTGCTTTGGGCGGTAAAAATTCTTATCCTTTGCAATTAGAGAATATCCTTAATCAAAGAAGCCAAAGAACGCATTTTAGCGTTATAAATAAAGGGGCTATTCTGGTCGATACTTCCTATATCTTGCAGCATTTAGAAGAAAATATAGCCAGGTATAAACCGGATATGGTTACGATTATGGCCGGCATTAATGACCAATATTCGCCTTATACAGGCGAAATGCCCCAAAATCAGTCCCTATTTGATAAGTTAAAAACGATAAAATTTGTAAAGCTGCTTATAAGGAACCTGAATAGCAAAGCTAGCGGTCAAGACCGGCCAAGGGCCTATCCTATTGAAGATGACTTAAGAAAAAGAGTAGAGGTTAACCCTTTTGATGGGGCGGCGTACATAGAGCTTGGCAGGTTTTATCGGCAGCTGGGCAGGTATGTTGAATCTGAACAGGCGCTTACAAGGGCCGCCCAAGTTAATCCCGCGGATTATATTGCTTATTTTGAAGCAGGCATGACTTATCTTGACCAATCCAAATATATGCAGGCAGAGAATATGTTTAGGAAAACCAGAGAATTAAATCCGCAGTATTTCATGGCCTCCATGCAGCTGGCCTTTACTTATAAACTCGAGGGTAAGTATAAAGAGGCTGAGCGGATTATTTTAGAGGGTATAAATGCAGATCCCGAGACTAATGCTTGGGGGTATTCCGAATTAGGTTTTTGCTATAAGTCTGAGGGGCGTTATGATGAAGCCGAGGAAATGTTAAAGAAGTCTACGGAGGTTTTGCCGCTATATTTCTGGGCATATGCGGAGCTGGTTGATTGTTATAAAATCCGGGGTAAATATGATCAGGCAGAAAATATTCTTAAAAAAGCTATTCAAGTTAATCCCGAAGATGAGAAAGCTTTTGCCGAACTGGGTAGATTGTATAAAGTCATGGGTAGGAGCAAAGAATCCGAAGAATTCCTGGATAAGTCAGAGTTTTTAGCCAGTAAAAGGTATGGTTCAAAGACCAAATACAATTACCATATGATTAAACGGGTTCTTGACAGCAAAGGGATACGCTTAGTTTGCGTGCAATATCCCATGCGTAGCGTCAAACCTCTCCAGCAGATATTTAACGGTGAGGAAGGGATTATTTTTGTGGATAACCAAGAGTCATTCCGGGAAGCTGTGCAAAAATACGGATTCTCCCAATATTTTGATGATATGTTCGCAGGTGATTTCGGGCACTGCAATGCCAAAGGAAATAGGCTTTTAGCGGAAAATATTGCCGGGGCAATTTTAGGCCAGAAACAGCGTTAAAATAATAAATATCGGAGGTATAGAAATGATCTGCAAGAGGTGCGTATTACCGGAAAGTAAGCCGAATATCTGGCTTAATGAGGAAGGGATCTGTAATATATGCCTGGAATATGAAAAAGAACGGAAACAACAAAAACAACAGCCAACCGATACGCCTCTGGAAACTGATTTTATAAAATTATTAAAAATGTATAAAAGCTCGGGAGAATATGATTGTCTAGTTATGTGCAGCGGAGGCAAAGACAGTACCTCAGCCCTTTATTATATGAAAAGAAGGTATAAATTAAACCCGCTGGCTTTTACATTTGACCATGGGTTTGAAACAGAAGATGCTTTGGAAAATGTCAGAAACGCAGTAGAAATATTAGGGGTCGATTTTCTTTTATTTAAAAGTAATTATATGCAGGAAATGTTCTCTGAAATCGTTAAAACTAAATCAAAGGCTGTTTTATGCCATCCTTGCAGCATTTGGTATATGGACCTTGCTTATAAAATGGCATTCAGGTTTAACATTCCCATGATTATTGCCGGTTGGACCAAAGGCCAATCTACAAAACAACCTTTAATGTCGAGGTGCGGATGCAACGTGCATCAGCCGGAGTTCAGCTTAATGGGAAAATCTACAGAAGAATTCCTAAATAATTACTTGCAAAAAAACCCAAAATACAAAAATTTTCCGAAAAGTATGGAAGAAGTCCTGATTAGGGCCAAGACAAGGCAAAAATGCGTTGTTTTATCGCCCCATTGGTTTTTACCTTTTAGTTCGGAGATTTACGTTGAGACAATAAAAAAAGAACTGAAATGGAAATTGCCGAAGCTAAGCTATCCGTTAAATACAACTAATTGCTATCTTAATTTTATTTCAGTCTATAATTCGATGAAAGATTATGGATATACGCATTACCATGTTGAAATGAGCAAGCTTATCAGGGAAGGGCTATTGACCCGCGAAGAAGCATTAAAGGACCTGGAGGTCAATTTTTCTAAAGAAATGTTGAATTCGATTGTGGAGAAATTAGGCTGCCAACTCGATTGATTTAACCATTTTTAACCCGCCGTTTCCCTTTAATTTAATAACTATTTTTCTTGACAGTAGTGGCAATATTTAATAAAATATCTTTGTTTTAGATAGTAAAATTTTACTATATAATTTGACAGGCATACAACCCTTTAATTTTGATAAGGTTAAATCATGGTTTGGGAAGCGCAAACGGAAACTAAATTCAAGAGATTGATTTCAAAGATACCGGTATTCCATCGCCACATTGCTGAAGCTGTAGTCAGGGCCCAGGCGGAAAAAACCGCCAAGGAACGCAATTGCAGCCAGGTAGAGGAGCCGGATGTGGTCAGCGCATTTTTTTCCGATGTCCCTTCGCCTTTTTATAGCATGATGGTTCGTATCCTTGATCAGACCGGGTTTGATTATAAAAAATACGGTTTTCCTAAAAGTAAAAGCTAATGCGTATTGCAGTTATCGGAAGCGGTGCAATCGGTTGTTTAGTCGCCGGGTACCTTAAGCAAAAAGGCGAGGATGTAAGTTTAGTCGGCCGGGGCAACGCAGTAAAAGCAATTAAAGAAAAGGGCCTGACGATTACGGGAGTAAGGGGAAATTTTTTAGTCCATCCGGTTATTTCCGAAACCTTAAACTATATCCCGGATCTGGCTATTCTAGCGACTAAGACGCAGGACATAGATTCTGCTTTAAAAGACAGCGCGCACCTTTTAGAAAATTCTTTATTACTTACTACTCAAAACGGCATCCAGGCCGATAATATAGTTTCCAAATACGCCCCCAAAGATAATATAATTTCCAGTATTGTTATGTTCGGGGCAACTTCGATTGAGCCGGGAAGGGTATTGCATAATTTCGAAGGCAGCTGGATTCTAGGCAGCTCTTTTAACCCGAATCCCACAGAATCAATGTTATCTTTGAGCCTGGTTTTAAACGAAGCTTTTCCGGCTATAATCAGCGAAGATATTGTAGGAATGAAATATTTAAAGGTTTTTGTTAATGCCAATAACTGCCTGCCTGCGATTATCGGCAAAAGCATGCAGGAGGTTTTTTCCGACCTGGTTATCAGCCGGATCAGCATAGCTATCTGGAAAGAGGCTTTTGAAATTTTCGATAAACTCGGGTTAAACCTGGTTTCTTTGCCCGGTTTTCCGGTTGAAAATATTACTAAACTTACTTCAATGCCTAGTGACCAGGCAGCCAGCATTTTTTCCCATCTAATGGGAAGTTTAAGCCGGGAACCTTTATACGGGTCTATATTGCAAAGTATAATGCGGGGAAAACTTTCGGAAATCGACTATATCAACGGTGAGTTTGTCCGCATTGCCGAAGAAAACAATATGCAGGCGCCTTTAAATAAAATTTTGGTCGGGATGGTCCATGAAGTTGAAAATAGCGGCAGGTTTCTCAGCAAGAATGAATTAATCCAAAGGACAAGCGGCCTAATTTAAAATGGAAGAAGAAAGAGAAGTAAAAACACCTTTTCCCCGCCTGAAGCTTACGGTGACCGGAGTTTTCGGGGAATGTTACCACGGTTATAAAATCGGCGATGAGATTATCCTAGAAGATTTTACTCATGGGCCGAAGCATTTTTGCTTAGGCTTGGCGCATGCCCTTTTCCCGGTAGCTTATGCTTTAAGCTTTGGAGCCAAATTCGGTTTCCGCGACAACCAAAGGAGTTTATTAGTAACCTGCCCCGACGGAGGTAAGCTAGAATTTAAGGCCGAAATACTGGATAAAAACGGTAATTTGGAAGTAGTTGCCCGCGACCCCGAACATAAAGGGCCGTCCCCTAAAAAAATGACCATCGAAGTGGTCCAGGCAAAAGGAAAATGCGCTTTTGGGTATAAGGTAGGGGATAAATGGGATACCGTCGGTTTAAAATGTATCCCGGGATTCTGCGGGGCCGCATTTCACACCGCTTTTCCCGCATTGTTTGCCCTTAATTTCGGCGCAAAATTTTTCTTTATGGAAAATCCGGACTCAATTGATACGGTAACCTGCCCCGACGGAGGTAATATAATTTTTAAGGTTGCCAGGATAGACACCCCGCGCTTATAAGGAGTTGCGCGGGTGTGCCCTTGTGGGCTAGGAGAAATAAAAGACTAATGGCTAAACGCAGAGTAGTGGTAACCGGTATTGGGGTAATTTCACCTAATGGTATCGGTAAAGATAAAGCTTGGGAAGGTTTTTCCAGCGGCAAAAGCGGCGTGCGCAAGGTAGACGGTTTTGACGTATCAGTTTTTAACACTAAGATTGCCGCCGAAGTAAGGGATTTTGACCCTTTTAAATTAGGCCTAAAACACGAAGAAGTTATGCGAATGGACCGTTATGTGCAGTTTGGTGTAGCTGCGGGAAAAATGGCCGTAGAAGACAGTAATCTTGATTTTTCCAAAGAAGATACCCAGCGGGTGGGAGTTTGTTTAGCAAACGCTATCTGCGGAACAAAATATATGGAAGAGGAATTTGCTTTAGTCACCGAAGACGGACGCCAGCCGATTAATCCTGTTTTGGTCCGGCCAGATTTGTATGATGCGGCGATGTTTAATACTCCTTCAATAGAAATCAGCTCCCGGTATGGATTAAAAGGAATTTGCAATACGATTTCTACGGGCTGCACCGCGGGTACGGATTCTCTTGGTTTTGGTTTGGAAAGCATCCAGGACGCAGAGCAGGACGTGATGATCTGCGGGGCTGCCGAGGCGCCGCTTACTCCGATAACCTTCGGCGCTTTTGACGTAGTAAATGTCTTGAGTGTGCATAATGATGAGCCTGAGAAAGCATCGCGTCCGTTTGATAATAAACGCGATGGATTTGTGTTAGGTGAAGGGGCGGGAATTTTGGTATTGGAGGAATTAAGCCACGCTTTAAAGCGCAACGCCCCAATTTACTGCGAAATTTTAGGTTTTGGCACCAGTTGCAATGCATTTCATATGACTGACCTGCCTTCCGACGGACGGGCAATGGAAACCTGTATCGGCCTGGCCTTAAAAGACGCCGGCGTTAAACCTCAGCAGATTGACCATATCAACGCGCATGGTTCGAGCACCCGGATGAATGATATTTTTGAAAGCAATGCCTATAAGGCGATTTTTGGCGATTATGCTTTTAAGCTTCCGATAAGTTCGTTAAAATCGATGATCGGCCATCCCTTGGCTGCAGCCAACGCTATCGAGATGACAATAGTTTCGATGATTTTTGAAAAAAATATCCTGCCGCCTACGATAAATCAGGAAGAAAAAGATCCGCAATGCGATTTATACTACATACCAAACCAGGCGATCCAGAAAAAAGTAAATATGGTTATGAAAACCTCAAGCGGTTTCTCGGGGATTCATTCGTCACTAATCTTTAAAAGGTTCGGTGGATAATGGAAAAAATAGCAATTACAGGGATTGGTGTAGTAAGCCCTTCGGGAATCGGTAAAAGGCAATTCTGGGCCAATATCAAAGCCGGGCGTTCCTTTATTAAGAAAATCACCCGTTTTGATGCTTCGCTTTATCCTTCGCATATCGCCGGGCAGATCGATGACCTGGATAAATACAGCCATATATCGGAAAGGCTTTTAAAAAAAATCGACGCCTTTTCGCACATGGCCTTGGTCGCTTCGGAGACGGCCCTACAGGATGCGGCTATAGATATCAAAAACGAAAACCCTAACCTGGTCGGTATTTTTCTG
>Ga0265297_10012166_pt1 | contig 10385 bp, 4 predicted proteins | sample Munlanlwell13791_FD_192502 | JGI IMG/M metagenome (GOLD analysis project Ga0265297, IMG submission 192502) | Leachate microbial communities from a municipal landfill in Southern Ontario, Canada - Leachate well 137-91 | ecosystem: Engineered > Solid waste > Landfill > Unclassified | place...
ACACACGGCCGACATACCGTCCCTCGCAACGTAGAACTTCTTCGCGAGATCCATGAGATTATTGGTACGGAGGTAGGTGATGACATCGTCGATCGTACTCATGACGCAGTGGCTTGCTGCCTGGCCGACGAAGATGACGGCATCGTAGTCGAGCATCTCTTCGACAAGGCGCGTTCGTCGCTTGCCGTCGTCGAGGATCATGCCGTCTTGCGTCATACAGACTTCGGGTCCGAGCGCCGAGAAGCATTCGGAGAGGAATTCTCCGCCTTTGATCTCGGATCGGTTGTCGGCGCGCCGCGCATACGCGTGGAATGCGGTCGCTTCGAGGATCGTTCCCATCTGCGCATGTCCACTCGTGCCGATAATGGCGTGCGGAGCCCAAGCGATGAGCGTCTTCTTGCCTTCCCGCTCGAGCTTCATCGCGTAGTGGATGACGTAGGCGTTCAGCCACGAGGCGTTGTCCCATCCCATGAGGTTTGCCATCGCGGGGACGACCTCCACCTGTCCGCCCGCGATGAACTCCAGGGGGATGACCGTGTTCGCGCTGATCGGCGTCCCGTCCGCGTACTGCCAGAACGACGGGGTGTGGATGTGAAAGAACTCGTGCGTATCGAAGATCCTCATGATCGAGTCGATATGGGCGAGTTCCCGGTAGATAAAGGTCGCCGTCCGAACGCTGTCTTCGATCGCGCCGGTGCCGGATCTGCCGCCGACGAAGAGGGCGCCTTGCGGGTGGCAGAAGTCGCGCAAGCTGTCGATGTCGACGACGAGCACACGCTCGTCGGATGTTACCGCGTCGCTCAGGCCATGCACTTTTCTCCATTCATGCGCGGCCGATCGAAGCATTTCCATGTTGGGATCGTAGTTCCAGTTGCTCGCGTTCGCGGGATCGAAGAACGGGGGCATCGGTAGGAGTTTGGACATGGCGCGTTCTCCTTGCACTCTGAGGTTCTCGAAAGGTCGGGGTGAGGCCGCGATGCGAATCGCGGAGGTTCGAATCGGCCTATCTTTTAGGTCCGATGCGGGCCTCCGCGCACAACGCGAATGATCGTGAGCGAAGCGGGGACGTCACCATTGTTTTACGGTTTTGTCAATTCTATTGTTCGTGTCCAATTGAAATTGTATTTCTTACACGAAGTAGAGCCGATCATGATCCGAACGCACGCAGCGTTTCTCGCTAGAGGATGTCGACGTAGCTCGGTTTCCGCTGTTTGAACCGATACAGTTTTGCCGGCCGGTGGGCTCCGCTGCCTTTTTCACCCGTCGGCTCCAGGAGACCGGTTTGGAGAAGGACTTTTTTAATGAAGTTCCGTTTGTCGAGTGACCGTCCCAGAATAATTTCGTACGTATTTCGGAGTGCGCTCAATGGGAATGCCGCAGGGAGCAGGGACCACGCGATGTTCGCATACCCGATTTTTGCGCGAATGCGCTCAACGGCCATGCGCGTGATTTCGGCGTGGTCGTACGCAAGTTTCGGAAGCTCATCGACGGGCCACCAGCGGACATCTGCGTACTTCGACGTTGTGTGGAGCAGAATGGATTCATGAGGGACAAGGGCAACGTAGGCAATGCTCACGACGCGGCCAAGGGGATCGCGCTTGGGATCGTCGAAGGTCCCGAGCTGTTCGAGGAACGCATCCGTGATGCCTGTTTGGTCCTTCAGGATTCGCAGGGCAGCGGTTTTCGACGTTTCCGTTGTTTCAAGGAGTCCGCCGGGGAGCGCCCATTGATCCTTGAAGGGATTCTTTTTCATCTGGATGAGGAGTACGCAGAATGTTCCGTTATGAATCGTAAAAATTGCTGCGTCCGTTGCAACGGGGATTCGGCTGCCGATAGGGTGATTCTGCATATCTTCGTGTAGCTTAAACACTAAGTTATCCACTGTCAAGGGACGACTGCACCAACCCCTCTCTCATCGCCGTAGTATAAAAGCAGGCCTATTCCTGAATAGCCTGTAAACTCTAATTTCCAAGACTCCGTTCTTGACAAGTCCTCAATAAAGAGGTATAAACCGGCTAGATCCTTGAAGCCGGGACGAAAAGTCCGGTTTTTTAGGCCCAAATACACATCGCCCCGTCAGAAAGGCCGGGCTGGGACGTTCAATCTGAAGAGGATCGCATCAAAGAAGAAGCTTTGAGCAATCCGTTTCCACGACAAGCATGGGACCTAATCACAGGAAGACGCAGGTCTACGGACTCGCACTCTCCTGCTATAAGGTTTCTTGGAGACGGGTTGCTCGAGGCTTTTTGCTTTTCAGGGATTGGAGATGAGCGATGAGGGATTGGCAATGCGGTTGAAAGAGAGAGCCTGTTGAAAAATTTGATTTTCAACAGGCTCTCTTGATCCAATCTCCAATCCCTTCTCTTACTCCGCCGCTGTACTCGACGTTGATCCGCTCCCATCCGACAGCTTCTCCACGCCTACGAGACATACGGCCTGCCACGGTCGGTAGTGCGAGAAGAATGTTTCTTCATGGACCGTACCGTCCGCGTACTCGACTTTGTATGGAAGCTCGGCGTTCGCGCCGGCATGGGCAGACTCCGTGCATTTCGTTTGGCCGGGTTTCAGGTCGAGCGTTTCGATGACTTTTTTCGGGGGAGCGGGCGTTGTTCCGGTGATCTTCGGCGGTCCGACCGTCGCCCTGCGGCCGTCTTTCGTCCCCCAGAATTCGTACGTGACAATATCGCCTTTGATGTACGCGTGGATCAGGATGTGCGCCGAGGTGTCATTGACCCATTTCATGTCCGGAGCGGGGTCGTAGATCGTTGCATCCGTGCCTGCGGGTTCATAGTAGCTGACGCGGTATGAGTGATTCCGGCGTTCCGTGATTTTCATGCCTGCGTTCAACGCGGACCGGAACATCGTCGTGCCGATCTGGCAGAGGCCGCCGCCGAGTTCGGGCGTCGTCTTATTGCCCTTGATAACGAGTTCGGGGAGCCAGCCGTTCTCCGCCGTGATTTCTCCGAGCGTTTTTAGCATCGAGAACTCCTCGCCCGGCGCGATGATCGTTCCGTTCACTTTCATGACGCCGGTCGCGATGTTCTTGCGGCGGTTCGATGGCGATCCGCCGAAGTTCGACGTGCCGATGCCGATGATCTCTTTGATGCCGAGGCGCTCCGGGTCGTTTCCGCCGAGCGCGGCTTCAACGCGATGGGCGATGATCGGAAAGGTCGAGGTCGTCCAGATGCCGTCGAGGAGGCCGTTGAGCGTTGCCGCATCATCGATCGCAATCCCGGTCGTTCCTGCTTCGAAGTCCATGATTTTTCCGTCCGTGACTGCGAACGATCCTTTTTTCGCTTCGACCTCGATTGGGGCGAGCTCGCGGATGCTTTTCGCGAAACGCTCGGGGTCGATCGTGACCGACAGACTCCGGTCCGACTGAACGGCATTGATCCACTCGGCAAAACGTTCTTTCGAGACGTCGTACGTTGTGCCGTCGTACGTTAGCGTGATCGGCGCGCGCGCGAGGAGCGCTTCGGCATCGGTCTTCAGCGGTCGAATGTCGTCCGCGAAGAGCTTCGGTTCGGCAACGGCATCCGTCAGTTCAATGGGGGAGAAGCGGAGCGCATCGGCTTGTCGGTGGAGCGCTTCAAACGCGGGCTGCCAGCGGATTTCTTTTCCGGATTTCGCATCGATAATGTCGATGCGCGGCGTGGCCGCGCCTGCGTTCCAGCCAATGTCGATCCGCGCGTCTTCCGCTGGCGCAACCAGGTCGCCGATTGATTTCATGACCGCGTTTCGAACGCCGTTTTCGTCGACCTGCGTAGCCGCGGAGAGTTTTGCTGGGTGGGCGCGCGCAATCCAGCGCGCGAGCGTGTCGCGGATGGCATTGCCGCTGCGACCGAAGCTCATTGCCGCGACAACGGCGCCGTCAACGTCGTACGTCACATAATCCCGCGAGAGGTCGGGGTCGTTTTGGGCAACGGTCGATCCGCCGAGCGTAATATCCCGCCCGCCGTACGCGAAGCGAACGCCGTCTTTCATGGCATGATCGATCGCTGTGTGAAGCGCGTCGCGGGCCTCGTTCGTCGTTAGCCCGTCGAGACGCACGCCGAGGACCCGGACGCCGGGGAAGATACGGTTCGCGTAGAGCCGTTCATACCCGAAAACGCCGAATGCACCGAGTCCGCAGAGAACAGCGAAACTGGCGGCCGCGACAATCGTCCACATGATCGCCGTATGCGCCCCTGCGGGCGTCGCCGGTCGATGCTCTTCATGATGCTCCCCCTCAGGCTTCGCTGGATGTTCGTGTTTTTCCTTGTGCTTCGACATATCGGAGAAAGAGGGAATAGGATGGATGCAGGGAATGGATGGATAGATGGATAGATGGTTAGTGTTGGTGTGCTCAGCCGCGTCCGACGCGGCTGAGCACAATCCTTATATTCCCATCTGCCTGCACGCCATAAAAGGAATTGTGCGCGCAACGCACTCCAACCCTAACCATCTAACAATCCATCCATCTATTCCCTAATCTTCACCTGAATACTCCTCTCTGCCGCCTCGGCGATGGGGAGGCGTATTTCGAGGACGCCGTTTTTTAGCGAGGCTTCCGTTTCGCCGGCCTTTACTTCGTACGGGAGGACGATCGAGCGGCTGAAACTGCCCCAATAACATTCGTGGTAGTACCAGTCATCATCGTTGACGTTTCGGTCCATTGAGCGTTTGCCGCGGATCGTGAGGAGGTCTCCGTGAACGGAGATGTCAAGGTCTTCCGGCTTCGCGCCGGCGACCGTCGATCGGATGACGAGGCTATTCCCGTCGCGGAAGACGTCGACGGAGAGCTGTCCTTCTTCGAGCGGCGAGGCCCAGTCGGGAAGCTGCGGATGGGATGGGGCAAACATATCTGTCGCGTATGGTAACCCGGACCGGTCTAGACGTCGAGGCTTCATTTAGGGAATAGATGGATGGATGGTTAGATGGTTAGGTTTGCGCTACGCGCACGATTTTGTCTTATGGCGCGCAGGCAGGTGGGCATAGAAGGATTGTGCGCAGCCGCGTACGACGCGGCGCAGCACACCAATACGAACCATCTAACCATCCATCCATCTATTCCCCATTCCTGCGTGCTATACTCCTTTCATCCTCCGTGCCCATTATGGGAGGTATCGACGAGACGCCGCAGAAACGCTTTTCAGCATCCCCCACGCGAGAACAAAAAATCACGGTGGGGGTATTGATCGTATGCGGAATCATCGCGCTCGGTTTGTCCGTACTCCAGGTTCGGCGAACGCTCAATCGGCCCTTCACGGCATCGCTCGAAGAGTTTATCGCGTTCCAGCGCCTCCTTGGTCCCTCGGACGCGGAGAAAGAGCGGAAGCAGCAGGAAACGGATACGGATGGCGACGGTATTTCGGACTGGCAGGAATTGAACGGCTATCACACATCCCCGTACCTTGCTGATTCCGATTCCGACCGCGTGCCTGATAATATTGAGATCGCGCGCGGGACGGATCCGAACTGCGCGGAAGGTGAAGCATGCGGGTCGCTGTTCGGGGCCGCTGCCGCCGGAACGTCAACGGTCACGGCGGAGAGCCTCGGCGTTACGACGCCCGCTACTGAAGTATCGACGGGTGTGCCGCCGCGTGATCCGGAAGCGATACGGACATTCCTGCGGATGCGTGGAATGAGCGACGCGGAAATTGCGCGGTACTCGGATGCTGAGATCCTTGAATCGTACGATGCGGCAGCAAAGGGAGGAGACGGAGCGTCCGCGTCTCAATTTGAACAAACGAATGGAGCCACACTTTCACCGTAAAACGTTTTTGCGCCGATCCGGCGCACGCACCAAGGCTACCGTCCTCCTTGGATTGTTTTTCGCCGTGCTCGCATTCACGAACCCGTTTACGGCGGGGATCGTCGGCGTTGTCCATGAGGCGAGAGCGGATGACAAGGCACTATGGTTGGCATCGGTCGGGCCACCCGTCGAACCGCCGGTCTGTACGAATGCAATCTACGCGAATCCAGCGCTGGGCGTATGCACAGATATCGGCGTCGCGCAGCGCACGGTGGATCGTATTAAGAACGCCGTCTATTTCCAGCTTCTTACCGCAGCCATCTATGGGTTCCTCGATGCGGCCACGTACATGGCCCAGACGGTCGCGTATGACACGGCGTCGTGGATCGCTGAAGGAGGGCCGGCGAGCGGACCGCTCTTCTATGGGAAGAGTTTCGGCGACTACCTGGGCGATACGGCGAAAGACGCGCTCGGTGAATTCGTCGTCACCTTGACCGAGGATTTTACGGGTCAGTTCGGATTGAACTTGTGTACTCCGCCGTCATGGCAGGCGCTCAATCTTCAGCTCGCGCTGTCGATTCCAGACCTCATGATTCCGTTGAAGCGGCCCACGCCGAAATGTCCGTGGTCAATGCTTACGCAGAACTGGGAGACGGCGGCATCGTCGCTCTCGAACCCCGAGGCGCTCGCGAATATTGGTGCAACATTCCAGTACGGGGGGAATGACCTTTCATACGCGATCAATATCCACACGCCGCTCCTCGACGCCGTTGCCGGTAAAGAACAGGCGGCGATCCTCGATCGGCTTGAAGGTTCGGGGTACAAGGCCGTAAAGGACTATGTGACCGGCGATATTCAGACGCCGTCACAGACCGTGCGGGAGCAATTTCATTATCAACTCATTCAGGCTCCAGCGGAGGTCCAGAACATCAAAACGAGCGCGATCGTCATGAACGCGTTCGAGCTCGGTTTCGTCGAGATTGGCAAGGCAACGCTTTCGACATTCGTGAATACGCTCGCGTCGAAGCTCCTCTCGAAAGCGATGAAGGGGATTTTCAAGCCGTCGTCCGAAGGGTCAGGCGGTTCGATCGATCTTACGAATCCATTCGCGGCCCCATCCCTTTCAACGCAGTCGCGGCAGATCGCCGCCGAACAGTTCAGCGATATCCTCGCGCCGAAGCTGTCGTCTTCCGAAGAGGAAAACATTCTTGCGGAGCTCCAAGCGTCTTGTTCCGGCGTGTCCAGAACGAAGTGGTCGTGTGCGATCGATGCAAATCTCGCGCTCGCGCTCACGCAGGGCGGCATGACGGTCCGCGAGGCGCTCGACAGCGGCTTCATCAATCCGAATGCGCAGCTCATCCCTTCCTCGGACATCGAACAGAATCGGGATCCGACGTGCGCGGCGAATGGCGATCGATTCTGTGCCGCGAACCTCCGCAAACTCCGCCTCGCGCGCATCATTCCGATCGGGTGGGAGCTCGCGGCGGATTCTTCGTCGAATCAGCAGCGCTGCTCGACCGGCGCTGGGTGCATTACATTCGGGGAAGTCATCTCGAAGTTCGACGACTGCAATTACGATACGGAGAACGGAGGGACCGTGGCCGGCGCCCTGGATGACGCGCATCCGTGGTGTCACCTCATTGATCCGAATTGGGTGCTCGCTGCGTTCCCGTCGAAGTGCCTTGTGAAGGGGTATGGCAATGCCCTCGTTTCCGGCACCTCTGAGCGATTGTATGAATGTCAGGATTCCGTTTCCTGTCTCCGGCGCGACGCGGATGGGAATTGCGTCGGCGGGTACGGGTACTGTCTCGCGGAGCAGCCGTATTGGCAGTTCGACGCTCCGCTCTGCAAGGAGCAATTCGTAAGCTGTCGCATGTTCACGCCGCGCGGGACGAACGCGAAAGCCGTAGGGTACCTCCGCAGCACGCTTGATTATGGGAGCTGCGACGCGTCGAATGTCGGGTGCATGTGGTACGCAACGACGCGGAATCCGTCGGCTGGCGAGAATGCGTGGACGGCAACGTATAACGGCACGCTTGGGCGCGTCTACTTCGACGCGACAATGACGAAGTGCGACGCGAAGGACGACGGGTGTACGGAACTTAAGACGGCAATCCCCGGCGGGCATTCGATCAACTTGCTGCAGAACGGTTCATTCGAAGTGCCCGACCCGGATGCGTCTGGCGAACAGCTTGGCTGGCGTCGGTTCTCTGACCGAATGATCGCGGACGGGTCGCATATCAGCGCATTGAACGATGCGGTGCCGAATGTTACGGAGGGCGAGCCATCCGTCGATGGGGCGCGCGCGATCGTCGCGCCGCCTGCGCCGTCGATCGGCCAGCTCGTTCGGTTCGATTCCTCGCATCAGTACACGGTGTCGTTCTACGCGCGCCGCGGCGCTGCGGCGCCGGCATCGGCCGGTATTACCATCCAGTTTTACGGCGTCCAGAACGGTGATCCGAATCTCGCGCCGTCGAAAGGCATTAATCAGCTCACGGCAACGAATTTCTTCAGAACGGCTGGATGCACGAACGGCGCGTCGGTGAGCGGCGGAGGCAATGATCAGGCGAACATCGCGATCCCTGCGACAATCGGAACCGGCTGGCAGCGATTCCAGTGCTCGTTCGTTCCGCCCCCGAATGCGGCATGGGGAATCCTCTATCTTATTGATGGCACAGCATCGGCGCCATTCTTCGATGCGGTGAAGCTTGAAGAGGGCGAACTGGCCACGCCGTTCGGCGAAGGTCTGAATCCGGAACTCGAGACGATCCACATGAAGATCCCGCCGCCGGAGCTTGCCTGTTCGGGCGAAGAAACGGATCACCCACTCTGCGCGAGTTTTGCGGGTGTTTGCCGTGCGAACGAAGCCGGATGCCAGGGGTATCGTTTGCAGCGCGAACCGGGGAGCCCGGAAATTCCAGCCGTCCTTTCGAGCGTTGATCGCTGTCCGCAGGAATGCGTCGGATACGGCGAATTCCGCAAGCAGGCATCCACGTTCGACTTCACGCAGAATTCGGTTGATCCGCGTCTGCATGATCCGGCCGATGAGACGATCGTCTACTTTGTGCCGAGTACCGCGCGATTCTGTTCCGCGGAGGACGTGGGGTGTGAAGAGTTCACGAACCTCGGCGTTGCGGATCAGGGCGGGGATACGTCCGTGGCGTACAGCTGGCTGAGGGCTTGCCAGCAGCCGAGCGATGCCGCGCAGACGTACTACACGTGGGAAGGGTCGGAGGAAACGGGGTACCAGCTCCGCACGTGGAGCATGGTGCGCGACGTGACGGCGCCGGCGCCGCAGGGGCCCGCGATCATCGAAAAGACGAGTCCGGACGGCATGCTGAAGACGCCGGAAGAATGCAACGCGGAAACATATACGAGCGCGTACGACGCGGACTGCCGTCAGTTCTACGATCCGCAGGGCAACGCGTTCTATCGCTACGAGTCGCAGACGATTCTTGCCGACGCGGACTGCCAGCAGTATCGACTCGATCGTTCGACGAATGCGGATTGCGCGCTAACAGGTGGTGTGTTCAACCCGCAGACAAGCGCGTGTACGTACGAAGCGCTGAGTGCGAAGTCAAAATCGTGTTCGGTGTCCGTTGCCGGGTGCCGAGGGTACCTTGGGACCGCCGGAAAATCGCAGGCGCTCGCGTACAGCGAAGACTTCATCGACGATGCGGCGCTCCAGAACATGATCCCGTCGGCGAACACGGCGATCGGGCGTTCCGAAGAGTCCGTGCTTGTGGGGGACATGTCGCTCCGCATTGCGCCGGTCTCAGGCTCGCAGGTCCAGTTCGACGTTCCGACCGAACCCGGCGTCCTCTACGAGATTTATTTCTGGGCGAAGCGTGCCGGGACGCCGCAGACGGCGAGCATCGGGGCGCTCATCGGAGGCGCAACGGTACAGATCGGATCTCCGCGCCTTACGTCGGAGTGGCAGGTATTCCGGTTCGGTCCGTGGACGGGAGATGGAACGACGGGGGTCACCTCAACGCGCATCGTATTGTCGAATTTGGGGACGAATATCGCGTACATCGACAAGATTCGCGTGGAACGCGTGTCCGACGTGACGTACGCAATTAAGAATTCGTGGCAGACGCCGGCATCATGCGATCGGACGCCGGAGGGCATCCCAGAGCCGCATGCGATGCTCGGATGCGATGCGTATACGGATCGGAATGCGAACGTCGTGTACGCCCGGCAGTTCAGCCGGTTGTGCCGTGAGAAGTCGATTGGATGCGCGGCGTACATCAATACGGAGAATACCGATACGACGTACGAAACGCGTTGGACGCGTCCGGGATCGAATAATACAACCGAGGTGACGGTGAAGCCGGCCGACCATTACGGATACTACATTCCGTCGGCATCGAAGATGTGTGCGGCATCCGCGAAGGGGTGTCGGGCATTCGGGCTGCCGCAGTTCACGCAGGATCGGCTCGCGCTGAAATCCGGCACGTCCGCATCGGGAGAGATCCAGGAACCGTTTACGACGGTCTACCTGAAGGATGATCCGTCGCAGTATGACGAAGGATTGTGCTCGGAACCGGCATTGTTCTGCGAGTCGTATACGTACAGCGCGGCCAGCCAGTCCGGAACGGCGTACTTCCGCGCGCCGAGCGATCACGCGTGCGAGTGGAAGGAAGGCGTC
>Ga0265297_10012167_pt1 | contig 10384 bp, 13 predicted proteins | sample Munlanlwell13791_FD_192502 | JGI IMG/M metagenome (GOLD analysis project Ga0265297, IMG submission 192502) | Leachate microbial communities from a municipal landfill in Southern Ontario, Canada - Leachate well 137-91 | ecosystem: Engineered > Solid waste > Landfill > Unclassified | place...
CGTCAACTACCTTGTAAATCTTGAAATCGTACCTTGTGTTTTTCATAATCTCTCCTTCTTAGGCCGGACTCTCACCGGCCTTGTTTTCATTTATCGGTTGCCCGATTAGGTTGGTCTTGAAACAGTTGCAACGTCGTTGATGAGTGATTTAGTAAGCCATGTGTTGCAAATGAGTTGACCAGTAAATGTACCGTTGGAAGTCTGGCCGCCTGTAAACTGAGCGGTGCCTGACATTTCAAGGGTGAAATACTTTGTAGCATCGCCGGAAGTTACACCACCGATGAACTTAACACTGAGAGCGCCTGAGCACGGGATTCCCCAGGTTGTTCCAGGTGTTCCAGTTGCGTTACCCTGTGCAATTGCTACTGCCTTAAGCAGTGGAGTGAGTGCGCCGCCTGAGTCAAGAGCAGTAAAGTCGATAACCTCGTCAACCATTGGTGACGGGTCAGGAAGTAGAGCGTTCGGAAATACTGCAAGTGTTGAACCCCTGTCAGTAACGCCGCGTGTGAACTTGTAGCTGAATGATGTCAAATCCTGTGTGATGTCATATGCACTTCCACCGGTAGGAGTAAAGGAAACTACGGTTGTCATTGTTGCAGCGTTTGACATTTGCAAATCTTTACCAAAGAGTGATGGTACTGTAACTGTTGGGTTTGTCTGTCCTATCAACCTCTTTGCAGCCATGTAGCCAAGGGTGTAAGTCAACTCTGAATTCATGAATGTATTGATTGTGAATGAGTTCATATAAGCCCTTGACAGTAGACCGGTTGATGCTGAGGCGGTTGAGTACCTTTCAAGGATGCACTGTTCCCAAGGTGAGCCGCATGTTGCCCATGTGTGCTTGTACGCTGTGCCTTCAGCGGCTGGAGTTGATGCACCCCATGCACCGTGCAGCATTCTCAAAAGTCCGTCAGGGTGAACTCTACCTGTTAAACTTACGCTTTTGGTATAAGGTGACTGTCTTGTAGATTTGAAGAACGAACCCGAATTGCCGAAAGTTACAGTGCTTTGTGGCACCTGTTCGAGCATATCAATTGGGGTTGCATTCTCAATAATTACGGGGTCAAGAACCTCACCGGATGAACCGCGCTCACCGGTCGCAAGTGCGTTGGCAATTACAACTGCTGTTTGAAGTCCCATTTAGGCCTCCACTTTCTTGTCTTTTACGTACTCTTGTTTCTTCCAGTATCTTGCCAGAGCCTGCTCATCTGTCAAAATCTCATCTGTTTCCATTGAATCGCCCTTGTAGAATACGATCGGTTGACTACAAGAGTGATAACGAACGCCTCTAATTTTCATAATGACGTTGTCTCCGATAGTAATCTGGCCGTCATTAGTTGCTGTGTAAACCATAAACCTCCTTATGCAAACCGTACTTCTAAGGTTGTGTAGACAAACGGGATTGAACCGTCGCTGTCTGCTACCTCGGTAAGTACAGCCCATCCAGTACACGTATTAGTAAAGTTAGTGTTGTTTTCCCAGTTATACTTAACCCAGTCTACGAGGTTCCAATGGTTTTCGGCCATCCAAGACCCCGAGGGTTTATCGGATAAACAGCATATTCCAACAATAACCTTTACGTGTGAACCAATTGCAATGCGTTTCAAAGTTGTGTTAGTTGTGTTAGTCATGGGTTCAGATATGATGCCAAAGAATCCGATCGAGCCTTGCTTGTCCGAATACTTTGGATTCTTCATGAGGTTGCCTTCAAGAGCAGCATCAACTGAGTTGATTGTTTCAAGTGATGTTTCAAGAGCTGCAGCGAATGGAGTCCATGTTGTGGAATAGCTAGCTGTCATGAGAGTAGAACCTCTTTAACTATCTGAATCAACTTTGAAATATCCAGAACGCTTTTAGTACGTTCGATTATTCTTGACCATTGTGGGGAAACGTGTGATTTGTTGACAAGCCACATTTCTGAATCTGATACAAATTCACCAGAAAACCTTGCAGCATAATCACCAGTTGCAAAAAGTGGAGTTTCAGGCTGAGAGTAACCGCGTCGTTTTTTCTGTTGAATCGTAGTTCGTGACAGTATGGGGGTTGCTTCTCCTGCGATGATCTTGGATTGCATATCAACACCGATTCGATTGCCTATTTCCTCGGCTTTGTCAACAGTTAATTTTACCCGCTCCAAAGCTTTGGCCTTGATAGTTTCCTGTAGGTTTTCCAGCGTTACGTCCACTATCTTCTGAATCCTCCGCTATAGTCAGGCATTTTTGTCAATCTTCCGATTGTGAAAACACCGCCTTTATCAACACCATCAGATTTGCGATTCTTTGCTTGGTAGTTTGCAATCTGACTTAGTGCCAACTTATAAGCATCCAAAAAGAAATTAGGATCAATAGTGATGCTCGTACCTTGCAGCGCCAAAGCCACAAGGTACGATGTGTATTCTAGTTCCAAGATATCCTTTTGATCGGACGTGCAATTAATGCCGGTAGCATCAACAAACTCTTCAGCTTGTTTTGCGAGGACGGCCAGATTTGCGTCGTCCACTTTTGCTATTCCTGTTTGTGGTAGTCTCGCTTTTATCTGGTCTATCGGTGTTGCCATTAGAGCCTCCAAGCATCAATTTTGCTAATGCAATTTTCTTTGCACGCTGTGTTTTCACGTTCATGAGGTTCATCAGTACAGGTCACCTGAGCTTGACGAATCCATTCTGTAGAGTGCTTTGGTTCTTGTTTCGACAAACTTGCCCTGGTACTTTGTAATAAACTGCCATGACAGATCGGATTCGGTTTCATCAATTTCTCTTGTGTACCAAGGAATGTTGGTTCCATTTACGCCGGATTCAACAATGAAGCCGAAAGTCGGTGTTCCTGAGATCATTGACGGGTTTTTGTCGATATACATAAACCAAGCATAGTCACCCCAGAGTGAAGCATGAGTAGTGCCGTTGTAGGATGTTACATCGGTTACCCAAAGTTCAAGACCCATGATGGTTTTGAGGTCGGTTACCTTGCCGTCTCTAATCATGCCTGTAAACAGTTCATTATTGTAATTGCCTGAGTCCAGGAATGCTTCAAGGAGAGCGTCGTAACCTTTGGAGTTGATCATGAGCACGTTTGGTTCTTTGCCGATATTGCCTTTGACGGTTGCCTTTGTGTTAACAATGTCCTGTACAATCTGATTCATTTGAGCGCCTGCTGTACTTGAAGCAGCCCATGAAGTTCCTGAATGGCCATAAGAACCAGAAGTTGTAATGGTTCCGTATGAGTCATAAAGTGTTTTGTCAAGGTCGTAAAGCAGGTCGGTTTTGACCTGGCTGATAAGATATTCTCTTTCAGTTGCAAGTCTTGAACCAAGTGCAGATTTCTGGCCTGAATTGATTGTTGCACCGGCCGTGTATTCCTGTGTCATGCCGGTGAGCATTTTGGTTTTTGAGGTTCTAAGTGATGGCATTCCAGCACCGGCACTTGCCACATCTGGAAGTCTTCTTATGTCGTTATCTCTTTTTGTGTATGAGAAAACCGACGAGTCTGCTTTTACCTTTGGCAGGTAGTCCCACAATGTGCGTTCAAGAGGAACAACATCCATCGTCATTATTGACAGTTCGCTAGGGGTTATTGTTGTAGACATTTGCCCTCCTTATTTCACTGCAAATACAATATATTTAACGGTGGCGGTAGCTGTAACAACCACGTTAGTCGCGTCTTTCGTCCATGCGATAGTATCGCCGGCATTGCCTGTTGGTGTTGTTATTACAGCCCATGCAAGAGCGGGGTCAGTAACAAGACCATGAGGAATGTTTTGAGCGATTCCACTACCTGTCTGTTCTGTTGACATAAACACGCCTGCACTTGCAAGAGCGCTAGCGGTTGTTGCTGTCAGTGCGTTACCAGTGCAAGAACCTGAAGAACCTGAGCAATCACCAGTAACATTACCAACAAGGGCACCTGTGAAGGTAGTTGCTTTGATATTGACAGGGAGCAACCACTTGCCGCCGTATGCCATGAGGTCGATTGACCCTCCGATTGCTGCGGGGAATGTATAAGTTGCTGAGCCTGAACCGTTAAAATCGGCTGTTACAGTATGTGCCTGTGCGGTATTTGACTGAATGTGGAGTCTATCGTAATTGTTGGCAGTTGTTGGATCAGCAAGAGTGAGTGCACAAACACCAGCTTTTGTGATAATTACAAGTCCATTGGAAATTGTGATTGCACCGTTTGCACTTGCAACCTGCTTTTCCAGCGATGAAGCATCAGCCGAACCATTGACAAGAACATCAATCCTGCCAAGTTTTCCGACTGTTGCTGTTTCCATTGCTTTACCAAGGATGTGACCGCCTGGGACATGGTCAATAACGTGACCCGAAGCATCAGCCATGACAAAACTTCCAGCAGTAAATCCACCGGTTCCTGCCATAGCCATGCATTCACCAAGGCAACATACTGAAGCATTTACACCGTCTTTGTACGATTCTCTTGTGTAAGTGCTGGCCTCATAAAGATAAGTGTTAAACGGATCATCTTCGGCCGGCTGGACAATTCCATATGGGATATCTGGAGCGCCTGTGCCGCCTGCACAAAGGTCTATGGTAAATGCATCAGAAATCTTGACGACATGATAAGCATCAAGTCTAGTGCCCGGGGTTCCTGCTGTATATTTCAATGCCCTTAGTGTGGCATGGTTGAGTTCGTTGCTCACTTTTCACCTCTCTGTTCTTTTGCGATTGTCAGTGATTCATTGACCATCATGGTCTTGCCTTCTTTTTTTGCGTTGGCTCTAATGAGTCTTGCGTGATCGGCAAGGTCTTCTGGATAGTCGACTTTTGCTGTAAAGAGCTGTGAACCAAGCTGAGGGGCTTTGTTTTTTTCAAGCCACGACTTAGCGCATATTACAGCATTTTCCGGCTTAATCCCTGAAAACTGATTGGCATGTTCACTGGCAACGTTTGGAAGATAACCTGCTTTTATCAGTTCTTCTTTGGCTGCAATGACTCCCGCGTCTTCTTTGCTTAGCGTTTCCTTTGCGGCTGCCATAGCCTTTATCTCTTCTGATAGCTTGCTAAACGCAGTAGCAAAATCAAACTCTTTGCTTGCAGGAGTTGTTTCGGCTGGAGGGGTAGCGTCTGTTGGTGCGCCTTTCAGCTGGTCAAGAAGTGCTTGCAACTGCTGTTCTGTCAGCGTTGGCAACACTTCGTTTATCTGAGCAATTATTGTCTCCAAGTTTATACCTTCTTTCATACTACAAACAACCAATGCTGGTAACTGAGTATCAGCGGGATTGCTTGTAATCGTTGGTTTACCTTGAATGATTTCACCTTTGTCGTCTGAAAATACTATAGACATGTATGGCATTGTGCCTGATTCGACCAGTTTATAACCGTCGTCCAGCCAAGCTATCTTGCCCATAATCGTTTCAGAGCCTTCGGCTACGTCTTTGGTAACCTTGACTCCGGCCATCGTATAAGTGTTTATTGGTGAGGCCGTTACCTTTTCATCAACTATATAAGCATTATATCGCTTATCTCTACCGTCGCCGTCTGTATAAATCGCATGCTCCGTATCAACACCCAACGGTTCACGAGGTGATCCGGTATCATCACCTCTCTCGAATGAAGCTACAATCTTGCTTGCTAAGCCTGCTTTTATTGTGTAGTCACCTGATGCGGCGTGTAAAATCTTGCCGGGTGTGCAAATAAGTAAAGGAAAATATCCCCAAAGACTTTCATCGTCGGTATAATTCACACCAGCTATTCTAGCCGGGGTTTTATAAACGGCGGTGTCGACTCCCTTGCTGGGGTCGATTCTCGGAATTGCGCCGTAAAATGACTCATTGAATTGCATTTCTTACCCCGCTTTCAAAGTCAGTCCATAGAGCATCAAAGTCTAGAATAGTTTTTGCACCCGTGGCAATATCAGAAATTAGAGATTTGACGTTTGTTTCAAGATTCATGACGAGCGCGTCGGCAGTTTCACGGTTTAAGGATGTACTTTGTACAAGTCTGTCAACCTGTGTGAATTTAAACTGTGTTCCTTGACCTGCCATTTTCCGATCAACTGCTTTTTGAACTTCTTTCCTGACAGCCTCTTTTTTGGATTTTGACAGCCAAGTATTGACCGCATTTTCACGGGTTGCCTGGTTAGTGTCAGTTTGCACAGGTTGAACTGGTTGAATAGATTGCAGCCCTAGTTTAACTCTGGCCTCATCGGTTGTAATAATGCCAGATGCTTGTAGTTGTAAAATTTCCGCTGTCGTAAAGGTATTTGCTTCTTTAACTATTACCTCTTGCGGTGGCAATCCAAGAGCTTCGCGGGATTCTGCGTCGGTTATGACACCCTTATCAAATGCTCCTTTGGAAACGAGCGGGGATTGCATTAGTGTCAATATGCGTTGTTTCGGGTCTTCTTTTTCTTGACCAATTGCTATCGGGTCGCAAGTAAAAGTCACCGGCGGGAGTCCTGACCACTTAGACTCCATTATTGACAAACTATCAAGATAACCACAAACAGCGTTAGCCATTGAGCTAACAAAACGACCATAAGCATCCAACCACGCCTGCATTGAACCATAAGTGCCGGTATTAGTTTCAGTGTTTACCATCCACTGCATTAAATATTGAGTCAAGACACGATTGCGATTGCGTGCAAAAACAGCACCAAAGGCGTCTGTTATTTCTTTTTTATTTGCAGCGGTTGGAACTTGTTTAATCTCCCAGCCGTTTAGGATTTGCTTGACCATCATTGAATTGCCAAGTTCAGAGAAGAATTTCGTGAGTGCTTCCGGATCAGATGCTGAGTTTGGGTCAGACACGCCGTAATATGAGCCGAGCACACTTGAACCAACTGCAAAGTGCTCAATTTCCAAAGATTCGTTCATCCTACGTACTGCGCCAGCAACTTTTAAACCTAGAGGTGAAGGCGCGCCGCCTTCGGTATATAACACAAGATTAGACAGTCTTGACGTGTCAAGGATTGCACCGCCGTACCTAACCATGTAAGCGGTAATATCGCAATCCGATTTTGGTTCGTTCTGTCTACGTTTTACGACTAAACCCATGTCAAGCGGGATTATATCGGTAATTACATACCTTAATGATTTATCCACGCCCACGACTACATCGGCTATTGACTCACCCCAAACGAGGCCGTTAAGAATCATTTCACCAATAACGTCGTAAGCTTTTTTATCAATGAAATTTTGCCAACGTGCTGATTGCCAAGAGTCAACAGCTGGCCGGATATTGCAGGATAGAATATGATTAGATATTATTTGTGCAATGGATGAAACTGTTATGTCGTTGCGGACTTCAACAAGCGACGAAATCCCGCCAAGATAGTATGTTTTAGGCTCTAGTTGAGAACCGGTTTTAACTTGCAACTATCATAGTCTTATCCATCATGAGCCGTATTATAACACTAATTTTCGGGTTGTCAATACCTTCTAAATTTAGTTATTGGAGGATATTTATTCGGGTCGACCATCTTGTAATTCAGGTGTTGATACGCATATGCACAAGCATCAACAATATCATCATGCTGACCTGCTGGAAAACTTAGGAACTCGTTTTCTATTTTCTTTCGGTAAAAGTCACATGCAATCAAAAAGTTTTTGTTTTGCCAGCACGCCGATAATTGCATGGCTCGAATAACCTTGTCCGATTCAGGCTTGATGCCGATAATGTTTGGTATTTTGCGTTCAACCAACTGCCTTAAGCTCTCTTGATATGCTACGGTTTCAACCACGAACTTCGTAGGATTCCACTTGTTTTGTATGTATTCAAACTGGTTGACTTGGTCGAGTACTGGCATACCCTGCTCACAAATGAGGTCAACTAAGTAAATCTTTGGGTCATCAGGACGCTTGCCTAAAACCGCTATTACAAAATAGTCACCAGTCTTAGAAGTGGCAGGGTCACAAGCGGCAACATAACTCATGTGATATTGAGGTATTTCTTCGCGGTCGACAAACTGCAAGCCTGAATAGTTGAACATTGCATGGTCTACAGTCACCCACTCACCGTGAAAATATCGCTGTCTAAATGCACCTGTGTATTGACCCAATCTGTCTTGAATATAAAGCTCAGTTAGATGGTCGTTCTCATCGGTTGACATTGTGATAGTTTCAAAGTTTTGCTTATCCAGAAATTCCTTAAGCCAGTGTGATGGTTCGTCAGGCGTGGTAGTCACATAGAACAGTCCTAGTTGATGAGGGTTGTCACGGTTGCGATTGAGTCGTGTAGGTATGAACTTGAAGGCATTTTCGTCACATTGTACAGCTTCATCAGCCCATGCCCAGTCGAATTCCTCTGATCTGAAAGCATCCTCATCCCCCGCGCGTCCTATACCGTAAAAAAGAATCTTGCTTATCTTGTCTTCATCCAAAACTACAGGTTTACCTTGTATGTCGAATTTTGTACCCTTCCTGATGATGATATCCATGCACCTATCAGAAGGTTGAATCTGTATAAATGATGGCAATTCTTGTTTGAGTTTAGGCACAATTACGTCTTTAACATGTCGCACATACGAAACGCCGGCAACCATGCCACGACTGCCAGGGTATCTTAACGCAAGTCGAATTGCTAGTGCGGCTCCTGTTGATGTTTTACCACAACCAAAGCCACCAAGAAACGCTCTACGCCTTGATTTGCTGGCAACAAACTGCCGTTGTTTTTCTAGAAGTTGCACTTATACATCCCCGTATTTTGAGGCATTTGATACAGCAAGTGTATACTTTCTATACACTATTCAACACCGCCAAAATCATCCTTGCCAAAGATAATAATATTTGCAGGCTTTGCGGGGTCGTTAGGTGTTTCAATGGTCTTATCCAGTGTTACATCAAAGAGTATTTTGAACAGTTTTACACTTGCGTCTGCACTGCTTGTAGTTGTCAAGTTACTCAATGCGTTGGCTCCTGCTTTGCCTATTACATGCGCTGGCATTGCTTTTTTGAGTTCAACGAATAATTCAACCAGAGACCAGCCTTCTTTGAGTTCTACGCCATTTGCTTTGGCTATGGCCTTGAGTGCGTCGTGTTGCTCGTCGTATGCTTTGACTTTCTCAAGAGTGATTTGCTCCATTTGTTTTTTGGTGACACTTGGGTTGTTCCTACCTTTGCGTGCTTTATTCATTAGGGCAATGTCAGGTCTAGGCACTCCTTTATTAGCAGGCATATTCAAACCCTGTATTTATCAGTGTTGATAAGATGCTCTCGTTATTAAGGTCAAATTTCAATGTTCTCTTGTCCATACCTATATTGATAAGAAGTTTTGATTTAAATGTCAATTTGACCCCTTAGAATTGATTGGTTTTGATCTTGTGGCTATTATCCTTGGCGTGTCTAAGCATTCAATAGTAATCTTGCGATTGACTACTGGCATTCCAGGTGGCTTCATTAAGCGGTCTTCTATGTTAGGTCTTGTAGTTTGTTGTGTATAGTCGAACTTGTCTATTTTGCCCTTGAATACTACCTGCCAGCCATCTTGCTCTATTTTGATTGTGTAGGTATTCAATCTGGCTCCTCATTTGTGGTCAACTCTTTGATGCTCTTCATATCATCTAGAGCGCATATGAATAGTTTTTTGCCCTTCAGGTAGTCGCTTGCTATTGTTATGTTCAGCCATGCAACTCCATCGATATACTCTTCTGAATTGTCTGGCTCTACTACTACAAACGGTTTATTCATGCTGTCAAAGCAATGCATTAGCTCTCCTTTACTAGGTCAACCTTGTACTGAAAGGTCGTGCCTTTTCTGTCAGGATGTAACCCGAAACACCACCAGCGATGGTCGCCATCCGATTGATAGTTTTTAATGCTAAAATCATCAGCAGTTACCATAGTTCCGGACATCATAACCATTCTACCTTTTGACATCATTATGGGCATATCAAAACACTGATGAAAGTGACCCATCAATGCAAGCTCAAAATCCAGATCATCAAGAAATGACCAGCCCAAAGTACTTTTATTTATACTGTACCAAGGCAACCCGTGAAACGAACGCATATTTTTACCATCACCGTGAAATAATAATACTCTATGGCCATCTACGTCAAACGAGCGTTGCATTTCATCATTGCCAACTATCTTGACATTCTCATGACCATTAAATGCAATTCTCAGTGTTGTTGTTACCATGCAATCTAGGTTTGAGCCCTCACTTTGGAACTTGCCCAAACGGCCATGGTTACCAGGAACTTTGCAAATGAGCACACGTGGAAAGTTTTCAAGGCCAAATTTAATTAGTGGTCTGTAAAAGTATTCTATCACACCTTCGATTTGATGGTTTAAGTTTGGCAGTGCAGTGTGACCGGCAGCTTGTGTGGGATATATACCCATACCATCTAACATATCCCCCGTGTCAAGTATTGCAAAGGTTGCAAAGTTTCTTGACCTGTGCTCTATTTTACTCAATTCTCTTAAATTTTTAATAT